>Ga0070738_10004376_pt1 | contig 17051 bp, 21 predicted proteins | sample Coa_R2_2_FD_66446 | JGI IMG/M metagenome (GOLD analysis project Ga0070738, IMG submission 66446) | Surface soil microbial communities from Centralia Pennsylvania, which are recovering from an underground coalmine fire - Coalmine... | ecosystem: Environmental > Terrestrial > Soil > Unclassified ...
CGCGGCGGCCTGGACACCGCAGCGCCTGACCGACCGTCGTCAAGCGGCGAAAGAAGGCGGCAGGCGCATATATCTTTTCCAGAACCTCTTTGTAGTCTTGCAGGATATCGCGGCGCGGCCGCGCAGGAACAAAATTAAGCCCCGCGGTACACTGGTCACCACGTTCGGGGAGCACGGCATCATAGCCTGGGAAAAGCCGCCCTTCGCGCTCCAGCCGGCGGGTCATTTGCGTGTTTGGAAGGGCCGTCAGGAGACCGACCATGCAGATCGGAATGCTGGTCGCTTCGATGCAATCGACCATGTCCGCAGCAACAGTTTTGGTCTCGGTGTCGAAACCAACGATGAAACCGGCCAGAACATACATGCCGGCCGCATAAATCTTGAAGACGCTCTCTTCCAGGCTGCGCCGTGTATTCTGCTTCTTCTGCATGGAGATGAGCGTGTCGTTATCGGAACTTTCGATGCCGACGAAAATCGCGAAGAAATTCGCCTCGCTCATCATCGTCAGAAGCTGCGGATCGTCGGCGAGGTTAATCGACGCTTCGGTTGAGAATTTAAACGGATAGCGGTTCTTCTGTTGCCATGCCTTCAGCACGGGAAGAAAGCGTTTCAGAGCCTTCTTGTTGCCGATGAGGTTGTCGTCGACAAAGTCTACGTGTCCGCGATAACCGAGTGTGTAGAGCCGATCGAGTTCGGCCACCACCTGCTCGTTCGTCTTGGTGCGTGGCACCCGGCCGTAAAGTTCGATGATGTCGCAAAACTCGCAATTGAACGGGCAGCCGCGTGAAAACTGAATGCCGACGAAGAGGTAGTGCTTGAAGTCAAGAAGGTCGAAGCGCGGCACTGGGCTCTTGCTGAGGTCGGCCTGAAACTTTTCAGCGCGAAAGATGCCCTTGCGCTCGCCCCTCGTCCAAGCGGCGACGAAGGCATCGATGATACCTTCCGCTTCGCCGAGGACCAGGAAGTCAGCGGCATCGTAAAGATGCGGACTTGACGTCGGATCGGGGCCGCCGACGCAAACGGGTTTGCCGAGGTCCTTGCAGCGGCGGACGATCGCCAGAGTGTCGATTTGTTGCGGCAGCATGCCACCGGTCATCACCAGATCGGCCCAGAGGATGTCCGTGTCGTCAAGAGGCTCAGCGTTCCGGTTGATGAGCCGGAACTCCCATATTTGGGGCAGGAGGGCGGCAAGTGTCATTAGACCCAGTGGCGGGGCAGGACACCGGGCTCCAGCGGCCTCGCAGGCTGCTCCGAAACTCCAGAAGGAGTTTGGATTGAAGAGCGGAAAGACGAGAAGGATTCTAGTTTGCGTCAATGTCAGTTTCCCCCATATCGGGTATAGCTCATATAGAGCTAAGGCGGCCCCTCAAATTTAAGGCGCGGCGCGGCCGGCGCCACCGAAACGAGGAGGCCGCGCTTGGCCTTAGGCGAGGCGCCAACCTCGCGGCGGCCAAAGGTGGGGCTCGGAATCCGCTAAGCTCTACGAGGGCGGGACCCATGACGCTTTGTTCCGAGCGGAAGGCTAGAACCCGTAACTCGGGTTATTTTATGATCTTTCGCAGAATCCATCATCGATTGGCTTCGCCAGCACTGGATGACCGACAGGAAGGAGACGTCGTGCCAATCGAAGAGTTCGCCGATCTTCGCGAAATCGGAGCGACCTTGTCAGCCGGTCGACCTTCTAGACAACGAAATATCCATCTTCCGGGATGCAGATTACAAGAAGCCTGACGGCATTGTCACGGCGCGCCGGACTTGCGGTCCCTCCGGCGGTTCCGTAGCCAAGTGGATGATCAACCGGCCACCAGCCCGACGACGAGAACGGAAGATGCAGAGTTTCAAAGGCGCCTGGTCCGAGCAAAAATTTCTCTCAATCCACGCTGCCACTTACAACATCTTCAACGTCCAGCGCCATTTCATTTCAGCAAAGACGCACCGTGCCTTCGCGCCGTTCGAAGCATGTGTGCTCCGGGGTTGATCTCGAAATCCTGCTGGGCTGCGGCGCGTCGCGGAGAATCAGGTGGGTTTCTTTTGCAAATCGTGGCCGACATTCAGCTGGGGAATTTCAGTTGAATCAGTCTTGCCTCTGTCTCTGCCTTTTTTACTTGATCATCTGCCATCAGCCTTCTGAGCTGGTGTTTGATCGCAATCGTCGACGGAAGAGCGAGTTTGCGTCCAAACCGAAGCGTGAGCATTTGGGCCTCCTGGGCTAACCGGGTTAAACAACTTTAGGCACTCCTCGCGGCTGGAAAACGGGCCCGCAACAAGGTTGCCGACTTCTTCCATCGCATACCAGCCATCCTTGATGCCCCGCATGTCGGATTGGTTTTCATTGATGTAATGGGGAATAGGACGATTCGCCATTGTGTTCCTATATTTTGCTTTCATTGGCGTGTTCCGCTCCGGGGGCTGGCGGCTGCTCTGCGGAACTTCACGTGTGGATCGAGCGAAGCCTATTGCTTTATGCCTTGGGAATTAGCGGCGCCCCTCCAAACGGCTTGAAAACCAACTTGGCGAGGCTGGAATAGAGTTCGCCCATCTTCGTCGCCTGCGCGACGAAGCCGTCAAAAAACGACTTCGCATATTCCGACTGGATCTGAATCGCGCTGTCGAACGACTTGGCTCCGAGCAGTTTTTCGACGAAAGCGAGGCGGCCATCAAGAGACTTTTTCGCATAGTCAGTCTCTTCGGCAGCAATTGCAAGTATATTTGTACTGATTGCAGGATCATGCATTGTAAACGTATCAAATTGTACCTTACCATCGTTTTTTAGATAGTCAGAATCTTTGGTCATGTGAGCTCCTTTGGCGGTTTAAGTTCCATTATCAACTTAACAGATGCCAACTGCTTCAGCCACACCATCTGGTTCAGTCACGTCATTATGGTCAGACAATCTAACCACGACATTTCATTTCATTATATTTAGCTGCCGAAACAACAAGCATAATTGGATACCGCTTCGATTATATTTTGTTCGCTGATGTGTTTTCTAGCATGTTTCATCAATTAGTCAAGTTTATAATGCAGCTCAACATAAGCTCTACTAGGAATAGTTCGACATCATTCAGGCTTAGACTAAGCCGAATCGATGCAACGCGAAAACGGGCAGCCGGTCTCCACAATTCCTGACGGTTTCCAGCAGGTCCAGGTTGCGCCAGGACCGGACCTTCGTTCCCAAACAGCTTTTCAAGCGCCTTCTGTCACCTGACGTTCCCCGCGCCCGGATCTTCGGTGCGGGCAAGCACGCTAATTTTAAGGGCATCGGCCATGCTGACGTGGCGTGCAGTCTTCGCTGCGGCGTGAGCCTGACCTGCTAGGTGATTTGTTACGTGCTCTATATCGTCGTGACAGAACCCAGCCGACTGTCTTGCACAAACGCTCATAAAAAACTCTTGCCAACGGGGACGTCTACATATGACAATGACATCGCAATGGTTGTGTCAGTACAAAATCGCCGTTGAGCTTTAGATGACACACATGATGAAAATTTCCTTAGCCGAGGACAAGTCAAAAGCTACGGTGGAATTTCTGCCGTCGCGCCGAGTTTCGGTAACGCTAGAGTTAACCGCAGACGAACTCTTGAAACTGGTTCATGGACTTGGACAAGTTCACGCAACCATGGTTGCGGATGGGTCACAAACCCTCGAAGGCCAACAAATGAGGTATGAGAAATTCTGGGAGATTTCGCTTTGAGAAAGGCGGCGTGCTCACACCAATCGAGCAGCGCATCGACGTTCATCCGTTTTACCGTCTATTTGCCCTTTGGCGCTGGCCCAAGAGTCTGCATCGGCGCTTCTTTCCATGGACGAGGCGGCCATCATCCTGGCCCATCTCATGCGGCCGTTTTCCTTCGAGCTTAAAAGAAATCACCCCGGTGCAGCGCATAATCTTGTGGCCTCAATGAAGGCTTTCGATGTACCTGCACTGGGCCGTCCTTAACCAAAGCGCTCCAGAATGCTCTCTGCTCTCGCCGCAGGCAGCCGAGTTACCGCCATCCTGAGGGATAAGCGACAACGCAGGTGTAGCAAAAAGAAAATCTCTTAACATCTGCCAATATCGCCACCTCCGGAACTCTCGTCTAATGGTGAAAAGCTTTCGATCTTCCGTCCCACGGGCGCTATCCTCATGCTAGAGCCGAACCCGCGAATCGACGTGGATTTGTCATTTCTTTCGCGCCGTTTTCGTTATTGTCCGGAGGCGTGTCAGACTGGCTCCTGTCACCTATGACCATGAATGTAGTGTTCCATCTGATCGATGACGAATTTCTGATCGGCAATAACGCTCTTCACAAGATCACCAATTGAAACAATGCCGATTAAATCGCCCCCCTCCAAGACTGGCAGATGGCGTACCCGCTTCTCTGTCATAAGAGCCATGCATTGTTCAACGGAATGCTCCGGTAGCGCAACGAGGACCCGCGTCTCCATAATATCCCGAACGAGCGTCGCAGCTGGAAGAGCCGCGTTCCGCAAAAGGTGCCTCTCCGTGACCATGCCAACGAATGAAGCTCCGTCCATCACGACCAATGAACCAACATTCCTAATTGCCATTTCCGCCACTGCATCAGACACGGTGGCATCCGGGCGAACAGACCACGCGTTCCGACCCTTTTGATCGAGCAATTGCCGTATTGTGGTCATTTGCATCCTCGCTCACAGGAAAGCCGCGGTGAAACGCAGCCAGCTCAAGAAACCTAGATTGTGAAGCCTCAGAACGAATCCTTCCTTCTGGCGTGGCTCCAACCAGCTCTTTGGCGCGTAGGAGCCAAATGCCTTCGGCGCCAAATCCTGTGCTCATATAAATCAGTTGTTTGCGCCACAGCTGCCAGCCTGCCGCGCATAATCGTGCAACTATATGCCTGACTCGGCAAACGGGCTATGCTCGCATTCTGCCATCTCGCGCATTACGGTTCGGACTATGATCGCGAGAAGCGCCAGGAGCGTTTGGGCCAAGCTCGCGGGCGCCGTCGCGGTGATCCGCGTAGGCGGCGCGACCGAGGTCGAGGTGAAAGAAAAGAAAGACCGCGTGGAGGACGCGCTCAACGCCACTAGCGCGGCCGTCAAAGAAGGCGTGCTGCCCGGCGGCGGCGCCTTGCCACGTGCCATCCCGGCCCTCGACACAGTCAAGGCGGAGAATCCCGGTCGGAAGACCGGCGTCGGCATCGTTCGCAAGGCGATGCAGGCTCCGGCGCGCCAGATAGTCGACAATTCCGGCGGGGACGGCGCCGTGGCGGTCGGCAAGCTGCTCGAAGCCAAGGAATATAGCCACGGCTATGATGCGCAGACCGGCGTATGTGGCGGTCTCGTTACGCGCGGCATTATCGATCCGGCCAAGGTGGTCCGCACGCCCCTCCAGGACACTGCGTCGATCGCGGGTCCGGTCGTCACCGCCGAGGCAACGATCACCGAACATCCAAAGAAGGAAGCTTCGGCGCCCCGGGCGGCGGCATGGGTAGCATGGATCACTGAAGGACGCGGTTCCCTTGAAGGCTAGACGCACTAAGTCTCCCGTTGCCGTGATATGCTTGGCGCAAAGCACAGAGAGCAGTCTCGTGATGAATTTCACCATCGAGTTCTTCCGCACTACGCCGAGCGACGAGGCGCACGCGACATCGGAACGTATTCCGGTAGTCGCCGACAATCTGGACGCCGCGAAGGTGACAGTGAAATCGCTGTTCTACACGCTCGATTTGCCACAAGAACGGGACGGGTTACGCATCTTGGATAAGGTGAAACGAGCAGTGTTCGTTTGGAAGCCGGATGACGATGATGCTTAAACACAGGAGGCAAGGAGTGAGCCTCATGACCGTTGCCGCGGAGAATGCGAACTTTCGGAGAGGACGTTGGGTGCCGACTCCAGATTTTGAATTGCTGACCGCGTGCCTGTCCAATTCGGACCTCCCGCCCCATTTGTTATCAACCAGGGAGGAAAGAATGGAGGAGAACATCACGCTCAACGTTACGCTCAGTCGCGCAAATGCGGCGGCGCTTCTCAAGATTCTGAATCGCCGAGTTGAAACGCTCCAAGGCGTGGAAAATCACGACGGCCCCGAAGCCTTGGCTGAGGCAACGCAGGAAAAGGATACCATCATCACCATCTTGATGGCGTTGGACGCGGCCGTGAAAACCCATCGCCATGCAGGAACCCGCGCGATGAAGCCAATCCTCGAACTGCTGAGCCAAAAAACCTCGAAACTGCCTTCTCTCGAGGCCGCGGAAGAAGAGGCGTGCCGCGCGTTGGCGCAAGCGGCCGAAAGTGCCGCCCAGGCGCATGCTGCATTTGCGGCATCGCTCTCAAGTGGCAGGGAGATCGAGTCATCTGCGGCGATCGGTGTCGAAGAGCTAAAGCTGCAACGCGCCCAAGCTGCCTACGACACCGCTACCGAACGGGTTCTGGAGGCGAAGGGACAAGATGCCGAGGCAAATCGCAAGGCTGCCTATGCCCAATCCCAGCGCGCCCACGACGAAGCAGTTGCAGCGTTGCGGCAATACGAACCCTTGGCCTTAGAGATGCTCAAGCTTTTCAGCGTGCTTGCTATGCACGCCGACCTGGCGCTGGCGGATGTAGAGGTAGCCGAAAGGGCAAGGATCAACCCTCATACGAAAAACGCAGCCGGTCATCTCAAGACCGCCCTCGAACAGCACGGGCAAAACCACGCCGAGGCTGTAATAAAGCACGTCATGGAGGCCTTGCATCAGTTGGAGCTAGCCGCTGAGTAACGGGGAAGAGCCAAAAAGCGGCCTCCTTACATCCCCGCTATTGCGTCCTGATCGGCTTGCGCTTACTCGAAAAGGCGCTCAGCTTTAAATGACCTTCCTGAGTTCCACTGAGTCACAATTTTTGTGGGTTCGCGGGGCGATGGGATTTGATGGCTTGCGATTTGGCTCATCGGCGAGTGGCGGCGAACATGGAAATCACGACAGAAACAAGTGAAGCGCAGTTTGTGGCGTATATCGAGTCTCTGGCGGAAATTCTTGGTCATACGGATCGGGCGCAACCTCTAAGGGATTATTGGTCGGCGCAAAGCAGAGAGCCAATTCGTGATGAATTTCACCATCGAGTTCTTCCGTACTAGGCCGAGCGACGACGCGCACGCGACATTGGATCGGATTTCAGTAGTCGCCGACAATCTCGATGCCGCGAAGGTGAAAGCTGAGTCGCTCTTCCACACGCTCGATCTGCCGCAAAAGCCGGACGGATTGCGTATCTTGGACCAGGTGAAACGAGAAGTGTTCGTTTGGAAGCCGAATGACCATGATGCTTAAATGCAGGAGACAAGAAGCGAGCGATGCAAACATTCGGAGAGGGCAAGCGGGTGCCACCGCATGCGAGGGCGCGTGCATTTCTCGAGAGCGTCGCGAAGCGCCGAATCCTCATTACCTACCAGGAGTTGGCGAATGCTCTTCAGATATTGCCACCCCATTCCATCCATCAGGTGACGGAAGCCCTGGAGCGCCTGATGGAGGAGGACGCGGCGGCTGGCCGCCCGTTCATCGCCGCGCTAACCATCAGCAAGGCGCGCGGCGGCCTGCCGGGGGCAGGGTTCTTCAATTGCGCCCGGCGTCTCGGCCGGTTCGCGGGTGATCCGGACGGTCAGGACGCGAGGACGTTTCATGCCGCCGAGCTGAACGCCGTCCTCGCCTACTGGGGCGGTCCCGGCGACAACTGACAACGAGGACGATTGTCCGGTTTCCCGCCGATCGCAATGGTCTGAGTCGATGTCCGGCGGCGGTCATCCGAAGTTTAGGACGACTGCGGCGTTCCGGAAATCTTCACCGGGGTGAAGGAACTCATGTATATCGATGAGGCCTCACCGCAGGACCACCGGCACGACTACATCAATATGGGCGAGGCGGACTCGATCTCTATCCCTGCTGCACGGCGCGGCTCCGCTTTGATCCTCGATTGACACTGCTCGATGCCGGCCCGCCGGACAATTTCTGGGCCGACAATAATGCGGCCTGAGTAGAGCCGTGCCTCCCACGGCTGGTGCGGCCTGCCACGGCGGTTAGCTGTTGGCCTATGTGCTTAACGCATCCTGGCAGGACCAAGAGGCCACAAAGCCGGGATGCCATGACAACGACCGTCGGCGCGCTTCGCGTTCGACATCGAGGCCTTTGCGCTAGCGGAAAAATTTAATGGTGATCTCGGGGGGAGATTTCTCAATCGCTTTTCGAATCTCTTCGGCGGCGTTGGCCAATCTATCGGTGTCAATATTTATTCCTATGCCACAACCTGGACAGATCATGTGCTTCTGCGCCTTTAATTGCCCTATCGTCTGTTTGAGGTCATTTCCGCAGCGTGGGCACTGAAACTCAATTTCATTTGAGTCAACGTCAGTCATCGAGGAAATGCCCTTGTTGGGAGAATGAGAAGGTTTCTGGCCGTCGCGCCTGCGCGGCGGAAAGATTTTCGCGCTATCGGGAGAAATGCACAAGTCGCATGGCACGAACGAGCACGTCGTTGTTGCAGGAAGGCAAGCCACAAGCCGAAGCGGCGCAGGCTGTGACCGCTCCCCGCAACGGTCATCGCGAAATAAATCATTCTCCATGCCTAATATTCACTACTTTTGTTCTTATGTACTCACAAGGTCGCGGGCGGTGCATGTTACTCACCAGACGGACGGAGACATCATCTGCGGCGGCGGGTGCGGCCCTTTGGAAGGAACGTCGTTGCTGCACGTTCGGCGTCAATCGCGCCCGAATCCACCAGCCGTCAGCGTCGCTTATTCGCGGAGGCAGCAGAATTATTATCGGCTAATCGGCGTCGGATATGTTGGACCCGGTCCAACCTCGAGTAAAAGGCGGAGAAAACATGGGCAGAGGTGACAGGCACGGTAATCGAGAGGCCAAGAAGCCAAAAAAGCTGAAACCGAAGGAAATCGCGCCGATTTCGACGCTCGCTTCGATTCAGAAGAAGGCGCTTGAAGCCGCCAATCCAAAAACAAATAAGCAAGAAAGAAATAAGCAAGGGCGAGCTTAGGCTGAATTATCATCCCTCGAAGGAAGTTGATCATGCGTTATCTCGGCGGAATCTCAGGGAGCGCCGTGCTGAAGTGTAATGGCGAAGAGATCGCTCCTGCGTCCTATGACTTTGACGTCTTCTTCGAGACGTCGGCCGGAGTGACGGGTTGTGGTGAGATTCGGCTAGCCGTCACCGCCCTAAAGGGCGTGTTCGGCCGCAAGGAGGTTCAACTTCTCACCGGCGACGGCCGTCTCCTCGATCTTAGGTTTTCCGAAAAGGAGCTGCTTCCGGCGAGCGACGTCGCCCACGTGGATGTCACAGGAGATTTGCCGGCTGCTCCGCAAAATTGGCGCCGCCCCCGGTGAGGATCGGCGCGCCGTGCGGGGGCGCGATGTGACCCGATCTGAGCGGTGCTAACTAGGAGAATATCATGGCGATCGAACACGCCTGCATGCGGCTTGTTCGCAAACCCTGGGGAATCATTGATCTCCGTCCCTGGAGCGAGATTCGCCACAATGGGGGCGCGATCGGCGAACTTTGGTTTCAACGCCCCGGCATCAACGCTCCAGACCCAGCCCTGCTCCTCAAGTTGCTGTTCACCAAGGAACCACTGTCCATCCACGTCGGCCCGGACGATGCCTTCGCGCAATCGGTCGGTTTGGGGCATGGCCAGACCACGGCCTGGTACATCCTCGCCGCAACGCCGGGCGCCAAAATTGCCTTCGGGCTGAAGCGGCAGCGCACGAAGGCGCAATTGCGGGACTCGATCCAGGATGGTTCGATTTCGGATCTGGTTCAATGGCACCGCATCCTCAAAGGCGACGTCATTTTCGTCCCAGCCGGCGCGCTCCGCGCCATCGGCCCGGGCCTCGTGGTTGCAGAAATCCAGCAGAGCAGCGAGTCGACCTTCGGCCTTTGCAACCACGGTCGACAGCGGGAAATTCATGTAGACAACGCCGTGGCGGCCTCGAATGCAAGACCGGATAAATGCCAGACCGTTCCAAGGCGCCTTACCGATGCCAGAACCCTGCTCGTCGCTAGCCCGCATTTTGTCCTTGAGCGGATCGAGCTCTCGCCAAAATCCAATTGGGAGCTCTGTGCAGAGCACGAGACCTGGGTCTTTGTCCTCGAGGGCCACGCCCGGGTCAGGCTGAGGACCGTGTTCGTCGGTGGAGCCATTTTCCTGGAAGCGGACCGCACCAGCATCAAGGTTGGATCCAGCGGCCTGAGAGGTCTGGTGGCCTATTCGGGCACGGCGCCGAGACTGAGCCTATTATACAATCTCGATGGGCAGAACGCAGATTTCCCCATCCGCCATTTTTCGCAACTGCCACTTCCTCACCGGGCGACAACGGGAGCGCCAGCCCGCTCGATCGGAGACGCGACAGTGATCCAGCTGTAGTCGTGGCCAGCGCACCCTGCGCGGAGAGATTCTAGCGATGAAGCAAGAGAAGCAGGCTACCAAGCGCCGCCATTCATCTTTCGGCTGCGAGTGTGGCAAGCAGCCGAAAGATGGGCCTGATCGGGCGACTCGTCCGCCGTTTGCAGAAGGCGCGCTCATGAAAATCGAAGCGATCGAAGATTTCGCAAGACCTCTACGCCGCCGGGCTTCGAAAGATCGCGAGATTAACTGTAAGCGTTTCGACGAGATCGCGTATGGCCTCGGCGGCCGGTGACCTGCACGTTTGAGGCGACAGGAAACTATCAACGCACTTTGGCCTCGCGTTGATCGATGCAGGGTTCGAGGCGCAGCTCGTATGATCAATGGCATTGGCGCGGACACGGGAACCGCTCCACAACGGTTGCGATATGAACGATTCGAAGGGCCCCCAAGTGATCCTTCTATTGATTTGGATCGGCGCGGCCCAACGCTATCACGGCGATTTGTTAGCGGCCGGGATCAATGACGCTCAGGAGCTGTCCAAGACCCAATCACTTGGCGGCACGCTCTTTCGCTGCTCCAGAGATTGCCGTCCTCGTCAATGCGCAGCCCATCGCAGTAGCCCGGTTCGATCTTGTGGAATATCTCGCCCCCGGTGAGTGTCCTGCCGTCCGGCGATAGTTCGAAAATCCGGATGTATTGGCGCGGATTTTCTTTGGTTTGGTCGCCGGTTTCCGAAACGTAAAGCCGCCGCTCGCCGGGGGAGAACGCAAGGCCATTCTGCCCGTCGAAATCGCCGGCGACCAATTGCAGCTCGCTGCTTTCGGGCTCATACCGATAAAGCCCCGGCGGTTGCTCTGAAACCTGCCTGCCGCCCTCATAATCATTGGAGATCCCGTAGAGCGGATCCGTGAACCAGATGGTTCCGTCCGATTTCACAACAACATCATTGGGAGAGTTAAGCCGCTTCCCGTTATAGTGCGAGACAAGCGTGGTCACCTGCCCGTCCAGCTCGGTGCGATACAGGCACCGCCCGCGATGCGAACACGCCACGAGGCGGCCTTGCCGATCGCGCGTTTGCCCATTCGCGTAGCCGGAGGGCTAGCGATAGACGGAGACGCCCGTTTCTTCGCTCCAGCGCATGGTCCGGTTGCGCGGAAGGTCGAAAACGGCAGCCGGATCCCAATTTTCTCTTTCACGCGGCAGAAAATCGCCGCGCTCCAAAAGCAAAATGCGCTTGCCGCTGGGGGCCAGCCGGCGGGCAAGCGTTCCACCCCTGCCCCAGTTCCGATAATGATAATGTCATAGCGCTCACTAGCCATCCCGAATTCGCTCTCCCAAACCGATCATCCGCCGGTCGTAAAGCCAGGAAATAATGTCATGCCGCATCGACGTAGAGGGACGCGCCAACGACATAGTCCGAGTCGTCCGATGCAAGCCATACGGCTGCGCGCGCAATGTCTATTGGCTCCCCAATTCGCTTGTAGGGAATGAGCGTCATGAGCGCGTCGTAGGCCTGTTTCGTTTCCCAGGCTTTTCTGTTAATCGGGGTGCGAATCGCCCCGGGGGCGATACTGTTCACTCGAATGCGATGCGGCGCATACTCCTGGGCAATGCTCTGCATCATCATCATAATGCCGCCTTTAGAGGCGGCATAGTTCGCATGGCTTAATCCGCTTTAGCGTCATTGAAATTGGCCACTCGCTCCATTGTTCGCCTCGGGTAGGTGACCGGTGATCAGCCGTGCCCCACGGCGATATGTTAGGCTCGCCAGGCGGGATTTTGGCAGCTACTCCGTGCCCGCGCGGACCCGGTTTGCTTCGATGGCGATGAATTTTCATGAGCGCGGCCGGTGATGCCAGTAGCCAGGTGTTCCCGCGCCCCTCGGAAAAGCCTTCTTCATCTCAGCGCCTGAGTAGACGCAACGGCACACCGTCTCCCAATGTTACCGAAAGCTGTGCTCCTCAGCGCTGGATTCCCGTTATCTGATGCATGGGCAGCATGTTCTGGTTCAGATGGTACATGATCCAGAGCGAACCGCCGATGATGAGCGCGACGATAAGCACAGCAAAACCCAGCGCAAGCACGGTGTTGATATTGTCCGGTGCCGTCGTGATGTGCAGAAAGAAAACCAGGTGGACTCCGATCTGTGCGATGGCGAGCGCGGTGAGGGCGGCCGGAAGCGCGGGCTCCCAGATCCAGCGAGTGCCCGCGGTATAGAATGAGAGCACCGTGAGCAATACCGAGAGCATAAGGCCAATGAAATAGCTTCGGATTCCCCGGCGGATGCTGCGGCTGGGATTATCCAGGAATCCGGGTGCGACATCATCCGCGTCCCGCACATTGCCGTCGTAGCTCACCGTAGGACTCCCACAAGATAGACAACCGTGAACAGCGCGACCCAAATAATGTCCAGCATATGCCAGAGAAGATTGAAGCAAAGGAGTCTGCGCAGAATATTGGGACGGAAGCCCTTGATAAAAACTTGGGCCATCATCGTGCCAAGCCACAGGAGCCCCGCGCTCACATGCGCCCCGTGACACCCAACGAGCGTGAAAAAGGATGACAAGAAGGCGCTGCGTTGCGGCCCCGCGCCTGCGGCCGCCATCGCAGCGAAATCGCGTGCTTCCAAAATGAGGAACGTAAGCCCGAGGAATCCTGTGATCAACAGCCCGAGCTGAGTCCCGGCCTGGCTCCGCGCGTCGGTTGCAACCGCCGCCAGGCCGCAGGTAAAGCTTGAGGCAAGGAGCAGCCCGGTTTCCACCGCGACGCCAGGGAGGTGAAACAGCTCGCGCCCGGACGGCCCGCCTGCGGTCGCGGTTTGCAAGGCGGCGTGCGCCGCGAAAAAGGAGGAGAACATGATGACGTCGCTGAGCAGGAACAGCCAAAAGCCATAACCAACGATCACCCGTTTGGAGGCCGGCCCGCCCTCGCCGTGACCTTTGGCATAGATGTCGGCCAGCGCGACATCGCTTGGAATGAGCCTAATTCCGCGGCGTCCGAGCTTGTGCGGATCGAGCACGGATCCTGGTGGAGTTCCGCCCGCGAGAACCCCTGCTCTCGCCCGAAAGAAGGTTTCCTCGCGGGCTTGCCTGCGTGCGCGATCAATCCGGGCAACGTTGTCCGCCGGTATCACGTACTCTTCGACATCGCGCCATGCGAACCACACGAAGACCGCGTAAGCCGCGGCAAGACCCGCACCGACCAGCCACCAGATGTGCCAGATCATCGCAAAACCGGTGGCGGTGGCGAAGAAAGCCGTAATAAACCCAGTTGGGCTATTCCTCGGCATCTCGATCGGCTCGTAGTAGGGCTCTGCCGGCAGGCATTGAGCCTCGATCGCGCGCCGTTTGATGTCCCAGTAAGGCTCCGCGCCGTGCACGTTGAAGAGCACTGCGAAATTGAAGGCAGGCGGCGGCGAGGCCGTCGCCCATTCGAGCGAGCGGCCATCCCATGGATCGCCGGTTTCATCCCGCAATTGGCTGCGGCGGCGGATGCTGACAATAAGCTGGGCCGCTTGGCATAGGGCCGCGCAGCTCATAATCATGATCCCTACGGCGGCAATCAGGATCCACGGCTGCCACAGGGCCACGTCGTAATGCTGCAAGCGCCGCGTCATCCCTAAGAGCCCCGCGGCGTAAAGGGGCACAAAGACAACCCAGAAGCTTATGAACGTGAGCCAGAAGGCCGCCTTGCCCCAGCGTTCGTCGAGCCTGAAGCCGAACGCCTTAGGGAACCAATAAGTGAGGCCGGCAAAGCTAGCAAACACCACGCCGCCAATAATGACGTTGTGGAAATGGGCGACCAGAAAAAGGCTGTTGTGGAGCTCGAAATCGGCTGGGACCACGGCGAGAAGCACGCCGGTCATGCCGCCGATCACGAAAGTCACGATGAATCCAACCGACCACAGCATCGGCGTCGCAAAACGGATGCGGCCGCCATACATTGTGAAGATCCAATTATAGATCTTTACGCCAGTGGGGATTGCGATGATAGCGGTGGCGGCGCCAAAAAGGCCGTTGACGTCGGCTCCCGCTCCCATTGTGAAGAAGTGGTGCAGCCAAACCATGAATGAGATAAGGCATATGCCCAGCGTCGCCGCGACCATCGAGCGATAGCCAAACAACGGCTTGCCCGAGAAGGTGGAGATCACCTCGGAGAAGATGCCAAATGCCGGCAGGACGAGGATATAGACTTCCGGGTGACCCCAGGCCCAGATCAGATTTATAAACATCATCATGTTGCCGCCGGCCTCGTTGGTGAAAAAGTGGAAGCCGAAGTAGCGGTCGAGGGTCAGCATCGCGAGCGCCGCGGTGAGGATCGGGAAGGCTGCTATGATCAATAAGTTGGAGGCAAGCGCGGTCCAGCAGAAGATCGTCATCCTTAAATAGCTCATGCCTGGCGCGCGGATCTTGAGGATCGTGGTGACAAAATTGATCCCGGTCATCAGCGTGCCAACGCCGGAGATCAGGAGGGCCCACAAGTAGTAATCGACACCCACTCCTGGCGCGTAGCGAGCCTCAGACAAGGGCGGATAAGGCAGCCATCCGGTGCGCGCGAACTCACCGATCACTAGGGAGAGGTTGACCAGCAGAGCGCCGGTCGCGGTGAGCCAGAAGCTCGTGGAGTTCAAAGTCGGGAAAGCGACGTCGCGCACGCCGAGCTGCAGAGGGACCGCAAAGTTCATGAGCCCGATCATGAGCGGCATCGCCGCGAAAAAAATCATGATGGTTCCATGAGCAGAGAAAATCTGATCGTAGTGCTCGGGCGGGAGATAACCGGGTGAGTGGAATGCGAGCGCTTGTTGCGATCGCATCATGATCGCGTCGATGAATCCGCGCACCAGCATCACCAGGCCGAGGAGCACGTACATGACGCCGATCCGCTTGTGATCGACGCTCGTGATCCACTCGCGCCAAAGGTAAGGCAGATGCCCTGCGAGAATGACCCACATGACAATCGCGAGGACGATTGATATCACCACCGAGCCGGCGATGAGCGGAATCGGCTGGTCCCAGGGGATCGCTTCCCAGGTGAGCTTCCCCAAGATTCTCATTTTGCTCCTCGAGGGCGGACCGGCGGCCCGCTTCCTTCGCTGCCCGGTCCCTGACCGGGCGGTAGCCGGCCGGCCACGATGTCCTCGAACAGGCCGGGCTCCACCGAATGATAGGTGAAGGGATTTACGTTCTGGGATTCGCGCAAGAGCGCGAGGTAGCCGTCGCGGTCCAGCCAGCGTTCGCCCTCCTCCACCTTGGCGACCCACTTCGCAAACGAATCAACTGGCACGGCATGCAGAATGAAGTGCATGTCAGAAAATCCGTCGCCGCTGAATTGGGTGGATTCGCCGTAGAACTCTCCAGCATGGTCTGCTTGGAGATGGAGTTGTGTGACCATTCCGTGCATTGTGGCGATCATGCTGCCGAGCTGAGGCACGAAGAACGCGTTCATGACGGCCGCCGAGGTCAGAGAGAGGTGCACCGGCACGCCAGCGGGAACAAAAAGCTCGTTCACGCTTGCGATGCCCTCATCAGGATAGATGAAAAGCCATTTCCAATCGAGGGAGACAACCTGCACTTCGAGCGCCTTATCTTGCGCTCTGATCGGCTTATAGGGATCGAGATCATGTGAACCGATCCAGATCACGCCGCCGAGAAAGACGATGATCAGGATAGGGATTGCCCAGACAACAAGCTCGATTCGGCCGGAATAGACAAACTCCGGCTGGTAGCGCGCTCTCGGATTAGACGCCCGGAACCGCCAGGCGAAGAGTAGCGCCGCAAGAATCGTCGGAACCACGACGAGCAACATGGCGCCTAGCGCATCGAGGAGGATTTTCGCATCCGCCGCGCCAATCGGCCCCTGCGGGTCCAGGACCCCTCCAGAACATCCCGTGAGCACCAAGCTCAGGGGAACGGCACCTGCTGCTGGCAAAAGGAATTTCAGGCGCTTTGACGCCAGAACCGCGACCTCTTTAAGTAGCCGCCGTTCCAAGTGCATTGAGACGGGCCCCCCTAGCCAGCCTGCATGACGACCACACAATGTCTCGGGAGCTCGTTCCCATTCATCTCACGGCTGCCATAATAGGCGAGGCGGGCGCGCCTCTGTCAAGGATGTGAAGCGCCGGCTTTATGCCGTAAACGCGTCTCCGGTAGCCTTGCCCATTCCAGCTATCGACGGGCGATATTTTCGGCTGCGTTCTGGCGCTCAAGCTTGCCGTGGCGCCAAGCAGCCAAAGTTTCCCAGAAAGTAGTCCGGCCCACTGCAAACCCAATGAACCCCGGAAGTCCGGCTGCTCTTAGCTGCCTTTTCGGCCAACGCGTGCACATGCTCAGCATAACTATTGTAGACGATGAATTAATGGCGAGCCTTGATGAGCCGTACAATCGTTCCATCGCAACTGAAGCCAGAATCATTAATCAACGCACGCCCGGCTTTACGATCAGCCGGTGGATTTATGGCGGCATGCATTAACATTTCGAAATCGGGCGCTGTTGTACGCCGTGAACGGATCACCACCGAATGGCGGCAGGCGCGGCAGCAGCTTCACAAAGCCGATTCTAATGGCGGCTTCAGCAGATCAATTATCATTTCTGTGTATCGCTCCCCAAAGGCGGCGGTCTGCAAATGGCCGGCTCAGCTTTGCAGTAGCATGACCTTCCATCCGGCCCGCGATTCCTTTATCGGCTTGCCGCTTCGCCTGCTCAAG
>Ga0070738_10004380_pt1 | contig 17036 bp, 17 predicted proteins | sample Coa_R2_2_FD_66446 | JGI IMG/M metagenome (GOLD analysis project Ga0070738, IMG submission 66446) | Surface soil microbial communities from Centralia Pennsylvania, which are recovering from an underground coalmine fire - Coalmine... | ecosystem: Environmental > Terrestrial > Soil > Unclassified ...
CGGGTCCAGCAAATAGATCAAGCTGAACGGCAGGTCGAGCGGGTTCGTGGCGAGTGCTTGCGCGCTGAGGCGGCAGGCGTCGTCGATCGTTCGCGCCTCCGCCGTACGGACGGAGAGCTCGCGCAGCAGGGCCAGGCGCCGCTCGCCCAGCATGCGCTTGGTCTCGTCGGTGTTGGCGCAGAAGATGCCGCCAACGCCGCCTTCATCGTCCGGGATTGGACTGTAGGAGAAGGTGTAGTACGTCTCCTCCTTGTACCCGTGGCGCTCCATGATGAGCCGCTCGGCCTCGACGTACGTGCCCTCATTGCCGCCGAGGGCGGTCTCCAGCAGCGGGCTGATGTCGTCCCAGATCTCGCTCCACACCTCGCGTGTGGGCCGGCCAAGCGCCCAGGGGTGCTTGCCGCCGATGATCGACTTGTAGGGGTCGTTGTAGAGGTAGATCAGCTCTTCGCCCCAGCCGAGCCACATCGGCTGGCGCGAGGTCAGCATCAGCCGCACCGCGACCTTCAGCGCCTGGGGCCAGCCCTCGACGGGGCCGAGCGGCGTAGCTGACCAATCCATGCCGCGCATGAGCGCGCCAAGCTCCCCGCCGCCGGCCAGCACCTGCTGTGCCGCCGCGGCTCGATCCTCCACATCCATCCCTGGACGTGCCCCCTTCAGCCAGTTTGGTGCCACAAGCCGCCTGGCAGCTTATTGGCTCCCGTGTGCGCCCATCCTACCGATTTGGAAACTGGCGCTTGCGGATACCATCGGCGCTGTGATGAACGCACGACGATATGGCCTCGCCCTGGCTCTGCCCGTCGCCCTCCTCCTGAATGCCTGCGGCGGAGCGGCCGCGCCCCCGTCCTCCGCGGGGCCTGCAACAAGCACATCTGCCTCGCAGGGCGGCGCTGCCTCGGCCGCGGCGTCCGGCCCGACCAAGGACACCAAGCAATCGCTGATCGACGGCGCCCGCAAGGAGGGCGCGCTGACCCTCGTCTGGGGTGAGGGCGCCCTGGGCGGGAGCCAGTACATCCCGAAGATCGCCGACGCCTTCAACAAGCATTACGGCCTGCACCTCAAGGTGCAGTTCACGCCCGGCCCGAACTTCCAGGAGATGGGCGCCAAAGTGACGCAGGAGTACCAGACGCAGCACCCGGCCACGAGCGACGTCCTCAACATGAGCGACAGCTCGATGGTGCCGCTCATCCAGGCCGGCGCGCTGTTCCAGGAGAACTGGACGGACTGGGCGGAGAACATCAAGGCCGAGTCCGTGGCGCCTCAGGGGCAGGGCGTGACGGTCCAGACCTACATCGCCGGCATCACCTACAACTCCAAGAAGCTGACCGGCGATGCCGTGCCCAAGAGCATGCAGGACCTGCTGAAGCCCCAGTTCAAGGGCCGTGTCGCCTCCACGCCCTACGCTTCGTCCTTCGACCGGCTGTCCACGCCGGCCATGTGGGGCAAGCAGGCCACGCTGGACTACGCCACCAAGCTCTCCAGCCAGCTCGGCGGCCTCATCCGCTGCCCGGATGCCGAATCAAAGCTGCTCGACGGCGAGTTCGACGTGTTCGCCCTGGACTGCAACCAGACCAACGCCATGCGCGCGCAGTCTAAGGGCGAGCCGCTGGGTTTCGTCATCCCCACCGATGCCGCCATCCTCAGCGAGGTCTACATCACCGTCCCGAAGAACGCGGCCCATCCCAACGCGGCCAAGCTGTGGGTCGACTTTCAGCTCAGCCGCGAGGCGCAGGACATCATCTACAGCGCCGACTTCGTCGACTCGCACCTGCTGCCCGGATCGAAGACCGGGGAACTGGTGGACAAGTACCAGGCGCAGGGCGTGAAATTCCTGCTCTCCAACGTGCAGTTCTTCCAGGACAACAACCTCCAGGAGATGCGCTCCACTCTGGACCAGATCGTCAAGATCCTGACGAACAAGCCTGCCTAGACTGCGACGTCATGCTGAGCGTCGAGCGAAGCATCCCCTGCAGGCGCCCTGGGTGCTGACCAATCCTCGGCAAGGTCGCGCCAAGCCGGATTCATCTTCTCAATCAGCGCGATCTTCTTGCGGTGCAGCCAACCTTTGATTTGCTTTTTCGCGAGCGATAGCCGCGTTCACATCTTCGGTGGCCTCGTAATAGACCAGACGATGCAGACGATATCGGCCGGTAAAGCTGGCCGCACTTGCCTGCCTGTGTTCGGAGACGCGGCGCTCGAGATCGTTGGTGACCCCAACGTACAAGGTCCGCGGGATATTCGCCATGACGTAGACGTAGTACTGGTTCATTCGGGCAGGGATGCTTCGCTCGACGCTCAGCATGACCTGACTGGCGCCCTCAAGCGTCTTTGCTCTTGGCCAGGTCCTGGAGGTATTTGGTGCCTTCGGGCTTCTGGGACGCCAGGGTAGCGGTGTTGTCGACGACTTTTTGGGCCTGATCGCCGGGCATGTACTGCAGCTCGATGCCGAACTGCTTCTGGGCCTCGGCCTTGAACTCGGGGTCGGCGAACGTGTCGGCGGTAGCTTTGCGCCAGGCCTCGGCGATGTTGTCCGAAGTGCCCGGAGGGAGCAGCAGCGCGCGGAGCGCGTTGTGGCCGGCCGAAAGGAACATCATCGCCTCGGCCTGAGCGCCTGAAGGCTCCTGGCCCGTGATCTCCTTGGTGGCGTCCCACATCGTGGGCAGGTTGCTGCGGGGGTCCGGGATCACCTTGCCGTCGGGCCCGAGCAGGCCGGTCTGGGTCAGCGCGACGGCGACGCCGCTCTTGATCAGCGGCTGCACGCCGGTGTTGTAGTCCGTCAGGCTCGCGTCCGTGAAGCTGATCTCGCCGCTCTGGAGCGCCTGGTTCAGCGGCGCCACGCCGGCGTAACCGGTCACGTACTTATGGTCGATGCCGGCGGCCTTCAGGAACACGCGCATGTACAGGTCCTTGTTGCTGTCGAGCGAGAGGCCGCCGACGACGATGGGCGCCGCAGGCTTCTTCAGGTCGGGCGGCGACTTCACACCCGTCTTGCTGCTCAGGTACTCGATGGAGCCCTCGGACACGCCGCCCACCCACACGAACTTGGCGATGTCGTACTTCACGCCGTCGGACTTGAGGATCCACGGCGTGGCCGGGTCGGTGTTGCCGAGCAGCGTCAGGCCATCCGGCTTGGCGGAGGCGAAGACGTTGTTGTTGGCGACCAGGCCGCCCGCGCCGGTCTGATTCTGGACGATGATCTGCGGCGAGCCGGCCAGGTGCTTGGGCAGGTAGCGCGCATAAAGCCGGTCGAAGAGGTCGGTCGGCCCGCCGGCGGCGAAGCCGGTGACGATGGTGATGGTCTTGCCCTGGAAGCTCACCGCGCCTCCGGCCGCTGCGCTGCCGGCCGCGGCGGCGCTCGCGGACGGGCTAGCCGCGCCAGCCGCCGAACCCGACGGTGAGGCCGGCTTAGCGGCCGCGCTGGTCGCGGCCGCGGCCGAGCTGGCCGGCGCGGCGCTGCCCCCACAGGCGGCCAGGGTAAGCGCGGCCGTTGCCAGGCCGGCGGCGAAAGACAGAGACGTACGCATGTGAAGCTCCTTCAGCGGCTGCTTTTGTCATGACGAACGAAGTGAGGCATCCGCAGGGTACGGATTCCTCGCTGCGCTCGGAAGGACAGAGGGCAGACCAATTGCGGGCCGACTGTACCAGATCAGCCCGCAAACCCGCCGCTCGCTGTTACAACCCCCAACCCGGTATGATTCCGGGCCGGTGGACACCATCCTTCAGGCCTCCCTGACTGGACTGCTGGAGGTGTTCGCCTGGCCGGCGTTTGGGTTGATGCTGCTGGCCATCGTGGTCGGCTTCTTCGTCGGCATCATCCCCTTCGTCTCCATCCCGATGACGCTGGCGCTGATGCTGCCGTTCACGTTCGGAATGAAGCCGGTGGAGGCCTTCGCCTTCCTGCTGGGCATGCTGTCGATCTCGATCATCTTCAGCGACATCACCTCGATCATCTTCGGCGTGCCGGGCGAGCCGGTGACCGCGGCCATCATCCTCGACGGCCACCCTATGGCCAAGCTCGGCCAGACTGGCCGGGCGCTGGGCGCGGCCTTCATGAGCTCGCTGATCGGCTCCATCATCGGCGCGGTGGTGCTGGCGGCATCGGTGCCGGTGGTCCGGCCCATAGCCCTCAGCTTCGGCGCGCCGGAGTTCTTCGGCATGGCCCTGCTGGGCATCCTGTTCATCGCGGCGCTCAGCGGCGGCAACACCACCAAGGGCGTGCTGATGGGCCTGATGGGCCTGATGCTGTCGATGGTCGGCATGGACCCGCAGTCCGGCACGCAGCGCTTCACGCTGGGCATGATCGAGCTGTATGACGGGCTTGGCCTGATCCCCGTGACCGTCGGCCTGTTCGGCGTGGCCGAGTTGGTGGATCTGTGGCTCAAGCAGAAGAGCATCGCCGAGGTGGCCGTGGGCAGGATCGGCGGCGTCTGGCAGGGCTGCAAGGACACGTTCGTGCACATCGGCCTGACCCTGCGCTGCAGCTTCCTGGGCGCCTTCCTCGGCATCATCCCCGGCCTTGGCGGGGCCATCGCACAGTGGCTGGCCTACGCCCACGCCGTCCAGAGCTCGAAGGACAAGAGCCAGTTCGGCAAGGGCGACGTACGCGGCGTCATCGGCCCCGGCGCGACGATGAACGCCAAGGAGGGCGGCAACCTCATCACGACCGTCGCCTTCGGCGTGCCTAGCACGGTGACCATGGCCATCCTGCTGGGCGCCTTCCTCATCCAGGGCGTGGTCCCCGGCCCGGACATGCTGACGAAGAACCTGGACCTGACGATGTCCTTCGTCTGGATCGTGATCCTGTCCCACGTCATCGGCATCGGGCTGTGCTTCCTGCTGATCAACCAGATGGTCAAGATCACGGAGATCCGCAGCTCGCTGCTGCTGCCAGCCATTCTGCTGCTGGCGCTGCTGGGGGGCTTTGCCGACAAGAGCTCGCTGTTCGACATGCTCACGGCCGTCGGCGCCGGGTTCGTGGGCCTGGCGATGGTCCGGCTCGACTGGCCGCGGCCGCCGCTCATCCTGGGGCTGGTGCTGGGCCGCATCGCCGAGAACAACTTCTTCATCGCCTATACGCGCTACGGGGTTTCGTTCGTGCTGCGGCCGGTCCTCATCGGCATCATCGTCGTCGGCATCGTGCTGCTGCTGGCGCCCACCTTCCAGAAGATGCTCGGCCGCCGCGCCGGGGTCCGCCAGGAGCTGCTGCTTGCGGAAGAAGGCTGACCTCGTCTTCAGCCTGGTGGTGCTGCTGCTGGCCGGCTGGATGGTGTGGCAGGCGCGGGCGTGGCAGCTCACCGCCAGCCTGTTCCCGTTCACGGTCGGCATTCCCGCGATCGCGCTGGCGCTCTTGCAGTGCGGCTTCGCGCTGCGCCGCCTACGCCAGCCTGAGCCCGCGGCCGGCCAAGGCCAGACGGTCTACCAGGGCGCGGCGGCCGATGCGGTCGCCAGCGCCATCGAGAGCGCCTACGGGGTCGAGTCCGAGGCGGCTCAGGCGCTGGAGCTCGACCCGGCCGTGGCGCGCCGGCGGACGCTCGAGATTTCCGCCTGGATCGTGGCCTTCGCCGTGGGCGTGCTGCTGCTCGGCTTCCGCCTGGGCGCCTTCCTGCTGCCGCTGCTGTTCCTCAAGTTCGCGGCGCGCGAGGGCTGGCGCTCGAGCATCCTGCTGGGGCTCGTCACCTACGTGCTGTTCTACGGCATCTTCGTAGCCGGCCTGCACCTGGTGCTTCCGCCGGGCCAAATCGCCGACAGCTTAGGGCTGGACTCCTTCGACAGCTACGCCGTCGATCCGCTGCTGCGCCTACTCGGCGGCCACTAGCGCGCCGAGCTCCACCGCCGGCGGACGCTCCTTCACGCGCGCTCGATACACCAGCGCGATGCCCAGCGCCAGGATGCTGATGCTGGACTCCACGATCAGCGTTACCCGGATGCTGCTCCAGGCGGTGATGTAGCCCATGAACAGCGCCCCAAGCGGCTGGCTGCCGTTGGTGAGCAGGGCGAAGATGGACATGGCCCGCCCGCGGAAGTGCTCGGGGCACTCGAGCTGCAGCAGGGTGTTGACCAGCGTCCCGAACCACTGCAGCGCGAAGCCGACAATCGCCAGCAGCACCAGCGAAAGCGCGAACGAGGGCACGAACGCCAGCGCCAGGTAGAAGACGCAGAAGGCCGTAGCCGCCGTCAGCACCATCCGCACGTTCGACTTCCCATGCGTGGCGATCACCAGCGCCGAGACGAGCGAGCCCGCGCCGACGGCCGAAACCATCAACCCGAACTGCTCGGCGCCCACGTTGAGTGCATCCTGGGCGATCAGCGGGATGATCTGGCTGGTGCTGTAGATGAACGGCCCCAGCCCGCACAAGACGATGATCGTGGTGGCCAGATCGGGCTTGCTGAAGAAGTAGCGCATGCCTTCGGCCAAGCCGGAGAGCACTGACCCGCGGCTGGCCACGCGGTGCGGGTTGGCCGGAAACTCCTCCGGCCGCATCAGCACCAGGCTCATCAGCACCGCCAGGAAGCTGATGGCGTTCAGCAGGAAGCAGCCGCCGGTGCCCCAGCGGGCGATCACCAGCCCGCCGATGGCTGGGCCGATGAGCTTGCCGGCGTTGAACTGCGCCGACGCCAGGCCGACGGCGTTCACCATGTCGGAGCGGTCCACGATGTCGGCCACGAAGGACTGCCGGGTGGGGTTGTCGAAGGCGTTCAGCAGGCCCAGGATGCTGGCCAGGATGTAGAGGTGCCACAGCTGGATGCGCCCGCTGATGGTCAGGAATGCCAGCACGCTGGCCTGCATCAACAGCAGGCTTTGGGTCACGAGGAGTACGCGGTGCTTGGGCAGCCGGTCCACGATCACGCCGGCGAACAGCACCGTCAGCAGGATGGGTGCGGACTGGAGCACCACCACGAAGCCGAGCGCGATGGAGGAATGCGTGAGTTCGAGCACCAGCCAGGACTGGCCCACGATCTGCATCAGCGTGCCGATCAGCGACACCAGCTGGCCGAACCAGTACAGCCGGAAGTTCCGGTTGTGAAACGACGCCAGGGTCCTCCCTAGCATCCGGCCCGATTGCTTGCTCACCTTAACGTCCAGGTAAGGGTATCCGGTGAGCGGCGGGCGGGCTTAGACGGCTACGGCCGGGCTATCCTCCAAGCAACCCTGCACCGCGGACAGGAAATCGATGACGTCGAAAGGTTTGGGGACGCACTCGCAGGCGCCCGCCTCGGCGCATACCTGCGCGGCCTGCGGACGTGGGAGGGCTGTGGTTACGAGCAGCGGCGCCCGGAAGCCGGGGAGCGCCCGCAACCGTTCGGCCACGTCGATGCCGGAGCCCTCCTTCAAACGGTAGTCCAGCACCACCAGGTCCAGGTCGCGGCCTCGAGCCAGCGACAGTGCCTCATCGGCCGTGGCCGCACCCACGATGGTATTGAAGCCGAGCTCGCGCAGCAGTTCGGCTACGAGATCGCGTATCGCCTTGTCGTCTTCGACAATCAACGCCGTTCGCATCGGGGGCGCGACAACGCAAGACGCGGGCCAGCCTCTGGCGGCCGCCTGTCGGAGACCTGGCCCCCGTTGTGCAACCTGGCCAGTATGGACGCAATTACCCTGCTGACCAATGACCATCGTAAAGTCGAGGCCCTGTTCAAGGACTACGAATTCGCCACCGATCCCCAGCTCAAGAAGGATCTGGTGGATCAGATGGTGAAGGAGCTCTCCATTCACGCCGCCATCGAGGAAGGCAGCTTCTATCCGAAGGTGCGCGACATGGCGCACGCCGAAAGCCTGGTAGACGAGAGCCTGGAAGAGCACCAACAGGTCAAAGAGACGCTAGCCAAGCTCGACGGCATGGAGCCGACCAACGTCGAGTTCTCCAGCCTCGTCACCCTCCTCATGGAAGACATCAAGCATCACGTGAGCGAGGAGGAGGGCGAGCTGTTCCCGAAGGCTCGCATGTCCATGCCGGCAGGCGAGCTGGACAAGATCGGCACTGAGATGGAGAAGATGAAGGCAACGGCTCCGACCCATCCCCATCCGCACGCGCCGAACGAGGGCATGGGCGCCAAGGTGGCCGGCATGGCCGCCGGCGCCATGGATCGCGCTCGCGACGCCGCCGGCGGCCGCAAGGATGAGCGCGAGGTCCGCCAGGACGTGATGAAGGACCGCGAGTTCCAGCACCCGCCCAGCCAGCGCCTCGGCTGAGGCCCACGCCCTCTGCTCAGCGGCGCGCCATCGGCGGGTGCTAGGATGCCCGCCGATGGCGGCGCATATTGAGGGACCACTCTACTGGGAGCAGCTGGGCAAGGAGGGGCGGCCGATGATCTTCGTCCACCCCAACCCGCACGATCTGACGAACTGGGTGTTTCAGACCGCGCACTTCTCGTTCTGGTTCCGCTGCGTGGCGGTCGACATCCCCGGCTACGGCCGGTCGCCGAAATCGACTCCGGGCGTCACGATGGAGGACTACGCTGACGCCTGCTGGGAAGCGGCCGAGCACGTGCTCGACCAGCCGGCGATCCTCTTCGGCCAGTCCGTTGGCTCCACGGTGGCGCAGCTGATGGCCTCGCGCCGCCCGGAGCAGACGGCGGCGGTGATCCTGTCCGGCGCCGGCTACCGGCCCGAGGGCGCCAGCGCTGTGGCAGCGCGCAGGATTCCGCAGTACCGCGAGCACGGCGTGTCCTTCCGCCGCCAGCATGCCCTGGAGGACTACAGCCCCGCTTTTCGCGAGGGCAAGCTGGGCCAGTACTTCGCCGACGTCTTCGCCGAGCGGAACGAGCGGTCAGATGCGGAGTCAATTATTCGCGGCTTCGAGGCGCTGGCCAACCCGGAGCCGCAGGAGATGCGCGACCGCATCACGGCGCCGGCGCTGATCATTAGCGGCAGCCTGGACAACGCGCACCCGCGCGCCGCGGCGCTGCGCGACCACCTGCCGAACTGCGAGCTGGTGACGATTGAGGGCGCGGGCCACAGCTGCAACATGGAGCAGCCGTGGGAGTTCGACAGGCAGACGCTGCGCTTTCTGGCCAAGCATGGCCTCTTCTCCGGCCCCATCAGCTGAGGCCCGGCCGCTCAGCGCATAAAACAAAGCGACGGAGGCGAGCCTCGCGGCTCGCGCTCCGTCGGTTTGGAACCCTTCAGCGGTGGAGTGCGAACACCGCTACTGGCGATTAGGAACAACGAGCGACTGGCGATCTTGTTGCGCGCGGCTAAAGGCCGCGCTATTTGCCCATGAGCAGCAGCACGCCCGCGATCAGGGCCAGCAGCGCCAGCGCAGGTGTCCGGTAGGGAATCGAGACGTTCAGGAAGGGGATGAGCCCGCTGGCGATGAACCACACCGAGGCGAACGTCATGCCCAGCGTTCTGCCGGATTTCACAGTAACAACCACGAACGAGGGTCACAGCTGTGACGGCGGCTCGCGCCGCCTCCGCGCTTACAGCGCCTGCAGGAAGCTCACCAGGTCCGACTGTTCCTGCGCGCTCAGGCCAATGCTAAAACGGCTGTTGTAGAAGGTCACTGCGTCGTTCAGCGTCGCGGCCGAGCCGTTGTGGAAGTAGGGCGCGCGGGCCGCCAGGCCGCGCAGGATGGGGCCCTTGAATTTGCCGATGTCCGCGCATTTTCCAGTGATCAGCGCGCGGCCGGGATCGGTGGTCTGAACGTCGCCAGTCGGGCAGCTGAGCGTGTAGCTGGGCATGCCACTCATATCGAGCCCCGGATGGCCGCCTGTATCGGCGACGCCGATGTTCAGCGGAGCCTTGACGGAGTGGTCGCCCACATTGAGCGCGTCGTGGCACATGCTGCAAGTGCCCTGGATGACGGACTTGCCGAGCGCGTCGTTCAGGCCGCCCACTCCCGTGATGTTGATGGGCTTGTTGTTGAACAGATCCTCGCCTCGCGCCACAGCCTGCTTAGCAGGGTCGGGACTGTTCAGCCATGCGCTGTAGATGGTGAAGGCATTCGGGTTGAAGGACGCACCGCTGGGGTTCTGGCCGAGTGGATCGTTGATGCCGATGAAGAAGTTCTGCTTGGAAAGGTTCTGGGCTCCGCCCTGAGCTCCGCCCGAGGTGAGGTCCCCGACGCCTGCAGCAACTGCCTGCGCCGTGAAATTGGCGGATTCGAAGGCCACGATCTGCGATTTCTCCTCGTCCGTCAACGGGCTTGCGGCTTGCGCGTGGCCCAGCGTGGCGTCATTCGCCTGGCTGGCGAGGCTCGGCTCGCGCCCATCCCACATGATGGCGCTCAAGAACGGCAGGTTCGTGGCTGGAAGGGGCCGGCGGAACAGCGACAGCTCGTTGGCGCTCGCGTGATGGTACGGATCGTTGACGGCCTTGAGGCTGAACTCAGCACCCGCCGGGACGCCGATACCGACGCGAATGACGCCCTTCCTCAGGAGCATGCTGTAGGCGATGCGCCGAGCATCGATGGTGGAGACGTCCATGTCGGGCGAGTCCGCGCCATCCACCGGCCGGAAGATGGGGTCGAGCCCTTGCGTGGCATTGAACCGCTGCTGAACGTGCGCGGGGCTCACAGACCAACCATCGCTGAAGACATGGCAGGAGCTGCATGACCGGCCGTTTGTCCCCAGCGACTGGAAGAATGGGCCGGAGGTGTCGATCTGGCCTGTGGTGCTGAACGTGCTGACCGTTCCGCTGGAGTCGGCGATGGGCCGCAGGTTGGGGATGGGCGTCGCGACCGGCGTGGGCGTGACCGTCGCTGTGGCCGTAACTGTCGGGGTGGTCGTTCGACTCTGAGCGAGGCTCGCCGCCGCCGCGGTCTCGGTGGGCGTTGCGGCGGGCGTGGTGGTCGTGCTCGGGACCACGGTGCCCGTGCCGGTTGGCGTCGGCGTGGACGTGAGGGACGGGGTCGGTGTGAGCGTGGCCGAGGGGCTGTGCGCCGGCGGCACATGGGTGGCCGTGGTCGTGATCTCCGCCCTCGGCGAGCTGGCCGGCGTGGAAGTAGCCGTTTCCGCCAGCGCGGGCGAAGCCATCCCCGCCAGCAGGATTGCCGCTACGCCCGCTTGAATCAGCCTCGCTCCGACAGACAATTGAGTCCCCTTTCGCTTCCCTTTGCGTCTGAAACGCGTTGGACGGGCAGAAGGTATTGGCCTCTGCCAAGCAGAACGCGGAGAACTCCCGACTGCCGACGCTGCTCCGAGTACGTTTGCCACGAATCTACGAGCCGAGATCACTGCGAGCAAGCAGTGATCTACCTAGGCGAAGGTGCCTCTTCCGGCAACTCGCCTATTAAAGGTGGGTGGGCCCGGCAGGATTCGAACCTGCGACCCTGGGATTATGAGTCCCCTGCTCTAACCGCTGAGCTACGGGCCCGCGAGGTAAGACTAACCCGCGCTCGGCAGGCGACCGGGCGGCATCGGTGTGGGGGCGGGACTATACTTCGCGTGGATGTTCAGGGTTACCACGAGGGCGGCGGCGTGCCTGCGCGGCAGCCGGTAAGGCGCAAGCCGCGGCGGCAGGCGCGGCCTCTTCGGCCGCAGCCGCCGCTGCAGCGCAGGGATGAAGCGGCCGCCCCGGAGGCGGCGCCAGCGCCAGCGGCTGTGGCTCCCGGGCCCAGGCCGTCCGCCCTCAGCCCCACACGAATGGCGCTCCAGGCGCGCGCGGCGGAGCTGGCCAGGCTCGACGTGCTGTATCTCCGGCACGATCTGCGCAACATCGGCATCATTGCCGGGCTCATGCTGGCGGTCGTCATCGCGCTGTCCTTCATCCTGCACTAGGTCCCTGTGCCAGAGGAGCCGCTCCTCAAAGTCGCCAAAGCCGTGCTGCTGCTCGATGGCAAGTTCGTGCTCCAGCTGAGGGACGACAAGCCTGACATTGCCGCCGCGGGACTGTGGGGGACGTTTGGCGGAGCGATCGAGGAGGGTGAAACGCCGGAAGAGGCCATCGTGAGGGAGGTCGAGGAGGAGCTGTGCATCCGCCCCGAGTTCACGTTCTTGTGGCGCGCGGACTACCATTCCGATTTCATCGGCGGGATGGTGGCGAGCTGGGTCTTCCGCGCATCGGTCGACGAGCTGTGGGCGGGGCACCGAGTCAACGAAGGCCAGGGCGCCGGCACCTTTGCCTATGATGATCTGCCGCGCGACCGGGTCTCGGCCCCCGCGCTGGAGGTGCTGGACCGGTTCCAGGCAACCATCGGGAGATAGCCCTTTGCTGGCCGCTCGTATGCTGGGAAGCCCCCTATAATCGCAGGAACACGATGAAGCTGGTCATCCTCGGCTGCGGACGCGTTGGCTCCACGCTGGCCACCATGATGGACGCCAACGGGCATCAGGTCACGGTCATCGATCGGAACAGCGAAGCCTTCCGGCGGCTGGGGGACAATTTCCAGGGCAAGACGCTGGTCGGCGAGGGCGTGGACGAGGACGTGCTGCGGAGGGCCGGCATCGAGGAGGCCGACGCCTTCTGCGCCACCACCGAGGGGGATAACCGGAACATCATGGCCAGCCAGGTCGTGCGGACGATGTTCAACGTGCCGAAGGTGATCACCCGCATCTACGACCCCATCCGCGAGGAGTCCTACCGGGAGCTCGGCCTGGAAACCGTGTGCCCCACGGTCATGGGAGCCAACGCCATCCGCGATATGTTGGAGAAGTAAGCGCATGTACGTCGTGGTCGTCGGGGGCGGGAAGGTCGGCTATTACCTCACGAAGAGCCTGCTGGCGGAGGGCTACGAAGTGGTCCTCACGGAGAAGGAGAAGTCTCGCGCCAACGAGCTTGCCGAGGAGCTGGGCGAAAGCGTCGCCGTCCGGGGCGATGGCTGCGAGGCGTCGTTTCTGAACGAGATAGGTACCAAGCGCGCCGACGTGTTCGTGGCTGTGACGGGCGACGACGAGGACAACCTGGTGAGCTGCCAGATGGCCAAGGTCAAGTTCCAGGTGCCGCGCACCATCGCGCGGGTGAACAACCCCAAGAACCAGGCCATCTTTGAGCGCTTGGGCATCGACGTGACCGTCAGTGCGACGAACATCCTGCTGGCCTTGATCGAGCAGGAGATCCCGCGCCACGCCATGGTCAACCTGATCAGCCTCAAGCAGGCCGGGATGGAGATCGTCGAGGTCGAGATCCCCGATCACTCACCTGTCGTCGGCAAGCGGCTGCGCGACGTGGGACTCGACCGCGACATGCACATCTCCGTCATCCTACGCGGACAGGAGGCCGTGACGCCCTCAGCCGATACCGACCTGCTGAGGGGCGACAAGGTCTACGCCTTGATCCGCGAGGCCAAGGAGAATGAGTTCCGTGCCCTGCTCGTCGGGGACGCGGTGCCCGTCGGAATCCGCTAGAAGCGGCTTACTCGAAGATCCAGCGATCGACGTTCCGCTCGTAGTCGAGCAGCTCGTCCGGCTTGAAGAACAGCGCGATCTCGCGCGCGGCGCTCTCAGGCGAGTCGGAGCCGTGGACCATGTTGCGGCCCAGCTCGAGGGCGAAGTCGCCGCGCAGCGTGCCGGGCCCGGCGGCAGTTGGGTTGGTCGGGCCCATCGTGTTGCGGACCGCCTGGATCGCGTTGGTGCCCTCGAGCACGCCGACGATGACGGGACTTGACGTAATGAAGTCGACCAGACCGGCAAAGAAGGGCTTGCCTTCGTGCTCGCCGTAGTGCTGGTTCGCCAGCGCCTGGTCGATGCGCATGAGCTTGAGGCCGACGATCTTCAGGCCGCGGCGCTCGAAGCGGGCGATGATCTCGCCGGCGAGGCCGCGCTGCATAGCGTCGGGCTTGACGATGATGAGGGTTCGTTCCATTGAGGTGAGTGCGTTCTCCTAAGACGAATGATGGACCTGGCGCAGCTTGGTCCGCACCAGGCCCAGGTTCGCGCCCATCGGCGCGATCGCGGCGATGGCTGAGTCGCCCTCGCGAAGGACCTGCAGCGCGCCGTGCGCAGACTCCACGCTGCCTGCCTTCAGCTGGCCAAGGCCGAGGCTCGTGCCCAGGCGTTCGGCCCAGTCGTTCCAGGTGAGGACCGCCGGCTCGTAGCCAGCGGGCGGTGTCTTCAGCTCCAGGAGCTGACCCTGGTGGGTAACCTCCAACCAGCGGATCTGCAACGCCTCGTGGTGGAGCGCCTCGCTCTCCACCGGCGCGTATGCCGGCTCCGGCCCAGTCTCCGCCACGTCCGGCTCCTCGGCACCCACGGCCTCCACAACCGGCTGCGCAGCGGGTTCGACCTGCTCTTCGGCGATGGGGTTTGCTGGGGGTTCGATGGCGGGCTCAATGCTCGGCTCGGCTGGCACTTCGGCGACGGGCTGTGCCGGCGGTTCGACGGGCGGTTCGGCGACAGGCTGTGCCGCATGCTCGGAGGGAGCTTCGGCGATGGGCTGTGCCGGATGCTCGGAGGGAGCTTCGGCGATGGGCTCTGCCGCATGCTCGGAGGGAGCTTCCGCGATCGGCTCTGCCGCATGCTCGGAGGGAGCTTCGGCGATGGGCTCTGCTGCACGCGCAGAGGGAGCTTCGGCGATGGGCTGTGCCGGATGCTCGGAGGGAGCTTCGGCGATGGGCTCTGCCGCATGCTCGGAGGGAGCTTCGGCGATGGGCTGTGCTGGCGGCTCGGTGGGTGCTTCCACCACTGGCTCTGCCCGACCTTCGGCCGGCGCTTCGGTGGGAGGCTGTGTCGGAAGCTCCGCTGGCGCTTCGGGAACCTGCTGCGCCGGCGTCTCGGCCGGCGCTTCGGCGAAGGGCTCAGCCTCCGGCTCGGCGGGCGTTTCGGCGAGGGAGTGTGCCGGTTCGATGGCGCCTTCCGCAGCGGGCTCGCGAGGGGGCGCGGCTTGGGACTCAGGCGCCACGGTGGGCGGCTCGGCTGGTGGAGGCGCGATGAGCTCCGCGGCGGGCAGTTCGGGGGCTACGGCCTCGACTTCGGGGGTCAGCTCGGCGGCGGCCGCGGCGGCCTCGAGAGCGGGAGCGGGGGACTCAGGCGCGGCGGGTGCGGGTGGCTCGGCGGCCACGGCTTCGATCTCGGGCACCAGCTCGGCGGCGGCAGCAGCCGCGGCCTCGGCGGCAGAGAGCTCCGCTGGGAGCGGCTTCTCCCAGAAGGGCGCCGGTTCCGCATACGGCTCTGTGCTGGGCAGCTCGCCCAGGACTCCCCCGAGCGGGCGCCGCGCTTCGGGCAAGGGCGGAGCAGCCTCCGGCTCCGCCGAGGCCAGCTCCACGTTCACCTGCTGGAAGCGCAGCGGCACCAGCGAAGCGTCGCGGACGGCCAGCCACTCGTACAGCTCTTCGGCCATGACGTTCTCGGGGTCCACGGCTCTGGCCGTGGCGATCAGCGGGCTGGCGTCGTTGCGCCGGCCGGCCGCCCACAGCTGCTGCGCCAGGATGAGGTTCGCCTTGAGGCACTCGGGCGCGCTGCGCAGGAGCGAGCGGCAGACGGCCTCCGCTTGAGCAGCTTCGCCCAGTCGCCACTGGGCCTCGGCCAGGGCCACGCCCACGTCCAAGCGAGTGGCGTCGGCCCGCCACACCGGATCGAGCTGGGCCGTGCAGTGCGTCGACAGGTACTGGCGGGCGTAGAGGTGGCCGAGCGCCGCGGCGGAGATGGTCGGGCGAGTTCCGTTGGCTGGAGGAAGCGGCGGCAAGTCGGCCAGGATGGCCTGGGCCCCTTCGGAGCCGCACTCGGCCAGCGCTTCCCAGGGCTCCCGGTCGTCGGGGAAGGCTGCCGTGGCGTGGTTCAGCTCGGAGCGCGCGGCTTCGGCGTCCCCGGCCTGCAGCAGTACGCGGGCGAGCAGCAGGGAGGTGCGCCGATCCTGCGGGTACTGCTGCTGGAGCTGCCTGGCCAGCTCCAGCGCCTCGTCGGTTTCGCCCTGCGCAAGCCGATGGCGCACCTGCTGGCGCGCCGCCGAGAGGGTCATGCTGGCCATCAGGGAAGTGCTGAGTGCTGAGTGCTGAGTGCTGAGTCCCTCCGCGCGAGCGGCATCTCCATCAGAAGCGCAGCAGCTTCTGGAAGCGGCTCTCGCTTTTGAACGGGCCCACGGCGGTCAGGTGCAGCCAGTCGTCCGAGAAGATCTGCTGCGCCAGAGTGTGCAGCTCCTGCGGCGTGATGCGGTCGATGATGGCGATCACGTCGTCCACTTCCATGATCTTGTCGTTCAGGAGCTCCTGGCCGCCATGCCAGCCGGCGACGGCGCGGGTGTCCTCCAGTCGGAGCACCATGCGCCCCTTGTAGTACTCGCGGGCGTGGTGCAGCTCCTCCGCGCTCACCGGCTCCTGCCGCAGGCGGTCGATTTCCTTGACGATGGCGGTGATGGTCCTGTCCAGCTTGGACGGATCGACGCCCGCGTACACCACCAGGGCGCCGGCGTCGGCGAAATGGTTGATGTAGGAATGGACGTCGTAAGCCAGGCCCTGCTTCTCGCGGATCTCCATGAACAGCCGTGAGGTCATGCCTTCGCCGAAGATCACGTTGAGCAGAGCCAGCTTGAAACGGTCCGGGTGGTTGCGGGAGAGGGCCGGGCCGGCGATGCACACGTTAGCCTGCTCGGTGGCCTTGTACTCCACACGCACGGGCGAGGCGCCGTTGTGATTTGGCGCCGGCTTGTAGCTGGGCAGCGCTTTGCGCTCCCAGGAGTCGAGGCGCTTGCGCGCTTCGTCCAGGACCAGGGCGTGCTTCACGTCGCCGGCCACGCTGATGACCAGGTTCTCTGGCCCGTAGCTGCGCGACATGTAGCCCATGAGCGCCTTGCGGGTGATGCCGCTGACGCTCTCCTTCGTGCCGCCCACGTCCCAGCCCAGCGGGTGGTTGGGCCACATCACCTCGTCGATGAGGACGTGCACCCAGTCGTGCGGGCTGTCCATGTACATGCCCAGCTCTTCGATGATGACCTTGCGCTCTTTCTCGATCTCGGTGGCGTCGAAGCGTGGCGCCAGGATCATGTCCACCAGCACGTCGAAGGCGAGCGAGAACTGGCTGCCGGCCACCTTGGCCCAATAGACCGTGAGCTCCTTATCGGTCGCGGCATTGAGCACGCCGCCAATGCCCTCGATAGCCCCGGACACTTCCTTAGAGGTTGGGTACTTCTCCGTGCCCTTGAACAGCATGTGCTCGATGAAGTGCGA
>Ga0070738_10004381_pt1 | contig 17028 bp, 17 predicted proteins | sample Coa_R2_2_FD_66446 | JGI IMG/M metagenome (GOLD analysis project Ga0070738, IMG submission 66446) | Surface soil microbial communities from Centralia Pennsylvania, which are recovering from an underground coalmine fire - Coalmine... | ecosystem: Environmental > Terrestrial > Soil > Unclassified ...
TTTCAGGAAGCCTGAGTCCCGCACGGCATTCATGTAGGAGGGATCGATCAGCGCCTCCGCGCTGACGTTGGCGTAGCGCGGCGGGTCGATGGTCTTGAGGGCGTCCAGGGCCGTCTGGGCTCCGGCGACTTCGGGCGTGGGATCTTTGGCCAGCCGCTGGTGGTAGAAGGCGTAGTTGCTGGCGACGGTTGGGTCGTCGGGCTTGGTCTTGAAGTACTTGCCCAGGATGGCGTAGACCTCGTCCTTGTTGGCCTCGTCGGCGTAGAATTTCTCGCCCTCGATCAGGCCCTTCAGGTAGGCCTGCGTGGTCTTGGGATTGGCCTGGCCAAAGCTGTCGAGCACCTCCAGCCCGGCGGCGATGTACGGAATGTGCTCCTGCTCGAGGTTGACCAGCACGTGCATGCCCTGGCTTACCGCTTGGTCGACGAAGGCTTCGGATAGGAGGGCGGCCGCGACCTGCCCGCTCAGCAGGGCGGCCAGCCGCGGCGCCGAATTGCCCACGGACAGGGCGGTCACGTCGGTGCCGACGTGCAGCCCGGACGGAGCGAGCGCGATGCGGGCCGAGATGTCGGACGTGTCGCCCGGCTTCGCCAGAGCGATGCTCTTGCCCTTGAGGTCGGCCGGCGTCTTGATGTCGGGCCGGACAACGACCGAATACGGATTGTTCTTGTTCAGGGTGCCGAAGATCTTGAGCTTGGCGCCGGCTGCCATGGCGCCGAGAGCGGAGGGGCCGTCGCCGATGCCGTACTGGATCTCGCCGGCGATGAGCGAGCTGGTGACGGCGTTGCTCTCGGCGTAGGTGACGTTCACGTTGAGGCCGTACTTCTTGAAGAAGCCCTTCTCGGAGGCGATCCACAGAGGCGCCGACGAGCCGCTGGTGGTGCCGTAGGCAGCGGTGACGTCGGTCCGTTCAAGGGCGACGGCGCTCGCCGCCGGCTTGGAGGGAGCAGCGCTGGTCGGCGCGACAGACGCTCCGCCGCACGCGGCCAGCAGGACGCCCAGCAGGAGAACAGCGAGCCTGCGCATCTTGGCTACCAGCCCGGGAGGGCGGCCGCCTCGGGCACGAAGAAGTCCATGAAGTTGAACTTGGTGGGCGTGAGGCCCTGCTGGTGCGCGAACTCCATGACGGCATCGAGTGAGCGGCGATTGTCCTCGACGTTGTACGGCCAGTAGTGCTCGCCCATGAGCGCCCGCTGCTCGGCCATGAGCGCCGCGGCCCAGGAGATGGTGAGGATGACGGGGTCGGACCCCTCGATGCGGTTGAGGGCCACATCCCGCGCCTGTCGGTAGGCCTTCAGCAGCGCCACCGGCGCCTCGGGGTAGCGCTCCACGAAGCGCTTGTCCATGGCAATGACGTGGCTGATGGGGAAGATGCCGGTGCTCTTGAAGTACGCCTGCTCCTCGGCCTTGTAGTCCGGGAACAGGCGGCGGACCCGAGGATCGCGCCGGGTGATGGACGGCAGGACGTTGGGCCCGATGACCGCGTCCAGCTCACCCTCCAGGAGAAGCTGATCCATGAACTCGTCTGCCGGGCCTTTGTGCTCGGGCAGCGGCGTGAGCTTGACTCCAGGGGGCAGCGTGCCGGGCACGTCGGTCTTGTTGGCGCGCCAGTCGATCTTGGCCAGGTCGACGTTGTAGTAGTTCTGGAGCGCGCCGCGCGCCCACACGCCGGCGGTGTTGTTCCACTGGTGGATGCCCACGCGCTTGCCCTCGAGGTCTTTGGCCGATTGCAAACCGGCCTTGGCGTTGACCTGGATGTAGGACAGGCGGAACTTGCGGTTGGGAAAGGCAGGGATGCAAACGATGGGCTCTTTGGCCACCATCATGCCCATGAGCGCACCAAAGCCTTGATCCCAGGCGTCGGCCTCACCGCTGACGCATTCGAGCTCGAAGCCCTCGATCTTCACGGTGCCATCCGTGAAGGGCAGGTTGGTGTCAACTTCCGGCTCGAAGAACCGGAAGCGCAGTTTCGGGTTGGCCATCAGGCGGCCGCCTCCTCTTTCCAGTAGTGTCCTAACGCCGTCATGGCGGGCCAATCGTCCACCGAGAACAGGATGCTCTCGCCGGTGGATGAGACGTCATGGTAATGCCACTTCCAGGCCGGGATGGCGAACAGGTCGCCCTTGGACCATTCCAGGCGCTCGCCCTCGATGACAGTTGCGCCAGAGCCTTCGAAGACGTGGTACCAGGCAGTGCTGTTGTGGCGGTGGGCGCGTGTCCTCTGCCCCGGGGACAGCAGCTGCGCATGCCAGGCGAACGTCGGCAGCGTGGGGCCGTTGTCGACAGGGCTGGCGAGCATGAGATAGACGCCGTCGCAGGCATCGCTTGCGCCTTCCGCTTGGAGCGCCCGCAGCGCGGCGCTGGTATCGCGCCAGCGGTAGTGCATCGGCGGCAGGGGAAAGGGGCGCCCCCCATCCGGCCGGCGGGCATGGCCCAGGGTGGTTTGCGAGTACCCAGCCGGCCGGGTGACCTCCTGGTACAGCGCGCCGTTCGGGAGCTTCTCGTTCATCGGCGCGCCCTGATAGTGGCCGTCGTCGTAGGCGTCGACCCAGATGGCCGGCGTGGTGCCCGGATTCCAATGATCGTGGAAGGTCCACATGGGGCTGATTACCACGTCGCCGCGCTCCATCGGAAAGGCTTCGAACTCGCACACGAACACGGCCTCGGGCGGGGCCTCGACCACCAGGCGAGTCTCACTGCGCATCGTCCGATGGCACTCGGTCCGCTCGCCCGGCATGAGAATCTGGGCATTCATATGGATCGGAAACTGGCGCGCTTCGACGCCGACGACGGAGCGCATGCCTGTCATGCCGTCTGGGCCCACGGTAACGATCCGCCCGGACTGCAGCAGGCCGCTGCGAACGACCGCCCAGTCCCAGTGGGCCGCGGCGTTGCCGTGCCGGGGCGCGGGCTTCGCCTCGCGCGGCAAGCCTGCGCCGAGGAGGTGGTGCTCCGCGAGGTAGCGCTCCAGGTCCTGGAGGGTGGACCCGACGTCCAGCGCGGCGGGGGTGGCCACGCTCAGCGATCCAGGTGGAAGTAGCGGACGCAGTTGTCGACGAGCATCATCTGCCGTTCCCGCTCGGGCACGCCCGCGAAGTCCTCGTCGATCACCTCCAGGGAGTGCGGCCAATCACTGGCGGCGTGGGCAAAGTCGCTGGCCCACATCAGCTTGTCCACGCCAATGCAGTCGCGCCGCTTCACGGCTACCGGATCGTGCAGGAAACCCCAGTAGTTCCGGTCCTTCATGTACTCGCTGGGCTTGCGGTCCAGCTGGGGAACGCCCCAGAACGTGTGAATCATGTTCATGTAGCGGTCGTAGTGGTCGTCCAGCTGCCAGAGGGCGTACTCGAACCAGCCGGCCATCGTCTCGGCCCAGTACATCTCCAGCTTGGGGAAGCGATCCCACACGCCGGCGAAGGCCATCTGAACGGCGGGGCGCATGTGGTCCGGAGTGAACCGGAACAGGTAGTCCAGCGGCTCCTTGACGTGCACGTCCTCGCCGGGGTGCTTCGTGTAGTCCAGGTTGGGGCCGCCTTTGCCCACTGTACCGCCGTGGTTGGTCAGCGGCATGTCCAGGTCGATAGCGGCCCCCCAGAAGCGATCGTCCTCCGGGGTAGGACGGCTCTTGCCGTTCGGGAAGCGCCACAGCGCCACGCCCTTGTAGCCGAGCCTGGCGCAGCGCTCGAGCTCGGCCAGGGCGTCGTCGATGCCGGTGGTCGGGATCAGCGCCATGGGGATGAGACGGTCCGGCGCGACGGCGGCGTACTCCTCGATGAGGTAGTCGTTGTAGGCCCGGACGAGGTCGAGGTACAGCTCGTCGTCCTTAGCCTGGCGCAGCACATCCTGCAGCTGGGAGTAGAGGACCTCGGCCTCGACGCCATCCTCGTCCTGCTCGCGCAGACGCTGCTCCGGTGTGCCGGTGCCAGCGCCGGTCTCGAACGTCGGCACCTGGTTGGCGAGATCCTTGTGCGCGACGCCCACGCTGCGCGTAACGCCGATGGTGTTCGGCTCACCGCCATCGATGACCACGGCATCGGAGCCGTTGGGCATCTTCACCCGCTTGGGGGCGCGGTCGCGCCACTTCGCGGCGACCCGATGCGTCCACACGTCGGGATTGAGGTCTAGATGCGAGTCGGCGGAGATGAGCCGGTAGGTGCGCGGCATGGCGGAGCTCCCTGATGGATTTGGACGGCTCGTTAGTGTATCAGGGAGGGCACGCGGCCAGAACGTGTCACTCTGCGCGTAGAGCGAAGAGTCCCTCGGCGGCGCCGTGGGAGATACTTCGCTCGACGCTCAGCATGACAGGCGCAGCCTAGGCGGCAGCCTTGCGGCGGGAGGGAGCGGGCTCCTCCGTCGCGGCCAGGCGGCGCTGCTTGAGGGCGGGCTGCCAGACGGTGCTGACCTGCGCCGGCTGCTTGTCGCGCCGAGCGGCGCGATCAAGGAGCAGCTGCAGGAGCTTGACATTCGCTTCGGCGCTGGCAGCCGAGGCCTCCAGCAGGGCGCGCTCGAGCCCCCCGTCGATGTTCGAGTAGGTCTTCGCCAGCCGCCGCGCGCTGCGTGCGCGCCCGCGCTCCAGCTGCAGGACCTTACGGATGGCCTCCACGGCCGCGGCCCGCTCGCGGTCGGCGGTCGCTTCCGGCAGCGCCTCGGGCGAGTAGGTCCAGTACAGGGCGTCGCGCAGCGAGGCGCTCATGCGGTCGAGCACCGCGAGGTCACGCGAGCTGCCGTCCTCGACCAGCTCCAACAGGAACTTGGATAGCGGCGAAGCCGACAGGCTGAGGGCCTTCTGGGTCTCGGCCACGACCGCGGCCTGCTGGTCACGATGGGCTTCGAGCTCCCGATACAGTCGCTCGGCTGGGGACCGCTTGGCCCGGCTGGGCGTCTCAACGCGCGGCTGCGCACCGGCAAGACCGCTTTCAAAGATGCTGATCATGCTTATTTCTCCTCTTCTTTGTCTACACAGAAACGTAGCTAGGCATACCCATAATGTCCAATGCATGTTTCGCATGAGTTCTATGCTTTCGGATTATCATTGACCTCATGGAATGGCAGCAGCTCCACTACTTTCGTGAAGTTGCCGAGCAGCAGCACTTCACCTCCGCCGCCAACCGGCTGTCGTTGTCGCAGCCGGCGCTCAGCCGCTCGATCGCCCGCCTCGAGGACGAGCTGGGGGTGCCGCTGTTCGACCGCGCCGGCAGGTCGGTGCGGCTGAATCGCTACGGCCGCGCCTTCCTGAGCCACGTCGAGCGCGCGCTGAGCGAGATCGACGAAGGCCGGCGCGAGCTGGAGGACATGGTTGGTCCCGCCCGCGGCACAGTGGCCATCGGCTTCATCCACATCATGGGCACGCAGCTCCTGCCGGTGCTGCTGCGGCGCTTCCGGCGCGAGCACCCGGCGGTCGATTTCAAGCTCTCCTCCGGAGCCACCATGACGCTGCTGGAGCAGCTCATGTCCGGGGAGACGGACCTGTGCCTGCTGGCCACCCATCCGGACCGGCCCGATCTGCATTGGACGCATCTCTTCGAGGAAGAGATCTTCGCCGTCGTCCCACCAGACCATCCGCTCGCCAACCGTGAGTCGGTGCGCCTGGAGGAGCTGGCCGGCGAGCCGTTCATCACCTTCAAGGAGGGCTGGGGCCTGCGGCAGCTGGCCGAGGACCTGTGCCGGCAGGCCGGATTCGCGCCGCGCGTCGCCTTCGAAGGCGAGGAAGTCGCCACCGTCCACGGCCTGGTGGCCGCTGGTTTGGGTGTGGCCCTGATCCCTCGGACTCCGGCGCCACGGGAAGCGCGCGGCGCCTGGCTGCCCGTCAGCGAGCCTCGCTGCAAGCGCGCGATTGGGGTGGCCTGGATAGGCGGGCGTTACCTCTCGGCGGTCGCCACCCTGTTCCGCGACTTCACGGTGGATTCGTTCGAGGAGCCTGGCCGGCGGCTCAGCGCCAGCCTGGCGGCCATGGGCGCCGCCCGGTATCTGCCGTGAGGGGGCTGCCCTACTTGGAGGCTTGGTCCAGGTAGGTCAGGTCCACCCACGTGTCCAGCGGCGGGGTCTTGTCCATGGCGCCGAGCTGGACGGCCAGGTCCATCAGGTTCTGGATGCCCTTCATGTTTGGCTGGACGTTGGGCGAGAGCATCTTCTGCTTGGTCATCAGGTCGTACAGGTCGTCCCAGAAGGCCGCGTCTGAGCCGGCGGGATCGGCCACGACCTTCTTGAGGGCTTCCTTGTTGGCCGGGTCATAAATCCAGGCGGCCGATTTGCGGAGCGCCCGCAGGAAGGCCACCACGGTCGATTCATGCGCTTGGCCCCACTTGGTGGCCATGGTGTAGCCGTTGTACTGGACGTCCTTCACGTACTCCGTGATGTCGCCCATCTTCTTGAGGCCATCCTGGCGCGCCAGGACGTCGCTGGCGGAGCCCGTGGAGACGAGCGCGCCCTGGATGGTGCCGACCTTGATGGCCGGGACGCGGGCAGCGTCGTTGGGGATGCTCAGGACGGTGTAGTCGCCGCGGTTCAGGCCGTTGGCTTTCAACGCCGCGCGCAGCATGATGTCGAAGAAGCCGTTCGGCGAGCCGGCGGCCAGCGTCTTGCCCTTGAAGTCGGCCCACGTGTTGATGCCTGGCCCGGCGTAGATGGCCAGGTTGGGCGTGTCCTGCGCCGAGCCGATGAACTTCAGGTCCGCGCCGGCGACCACCGCCTTGGCGATGGAATCGATGGTGTAGATGTTGAACTGCACGTCGCCGTTCAGGAGCGCCTGCGTCTGGTTCGCCGACGAGGCGATATTGATCAGCTCGACGTTCAGGCCCTCGTCCTTGAAGAACCCCTTGGCGACCGCAATCCGCAGCGGCCAGGAAGATGTCCCCTCCGCCGTCTGGGAGACCTTGATGTCGACCATCTGCGGCAGCTTCGCCGAAGCCGCGCCCGCCGCTTGCCCGGAAGCAGCCGGAGTAGATACAGGCGCAGCCGACCCGCAAGCCGATAGCAGCAGTACGAGCGCCATGCTCGCGAGACATTTCCTGACCAAAACGTACCCAGTGTACGCCACGGTCACTCCGGGGGTCGTACAGGGGGCGCAGCCCCCCGTTGTAAATTCGGGTGGGCAGGTGGGACCACATTGATGATGAGAGCGGTCAGGTTCTATGAGTACGGCGGGCCGGAGGTGCTTCGGCTGGAAGAGCATCCCATTCCGGAGCCAGGGTCGGGCGAGGTGCTGCTGCGGGTGGTGGCCACGAGCGTGCGGCGCACGGATCTGGGCCAGCGGTCGGGGAAGGGCGATTTCTTCAAATCGACGCTGCCGTTTCAGCTTGGGCGGGAATCGAGCGGAGTGGTGGCTGCGCTCGGCGCCGGCGTGAGCGGCTGGCGCGAGGGCGACGAGGCTGTCACGAAGAACAACAGCGCCTGCGGCGAATGCCGCAACTGCCTGGCGGGCGCGCCCGAGGCCTGCCTGCACATGCGCTACCAGGGCGTGTCCGCGTGGGGCGGCTACGCCGACTACATCACCCTGCCAGCGCGCACGCTGCTGCGCAAACCGCCCAGCGTGGGGCACGCGGAGGCCGCCGGCTTCCAGGGCGGGACGATCACCGCCTGGCACAGCCTGGTCGATCAGGCCAAGCTGCAGCCAGGGGAGACGGTGCTGATTCCCTCGGCGACGGGAGCCGTCGGAAGCGGCGGGGTCGCCGTGGCCAAGTATGTGGGGGCGCGCGTCATCGCCAGCGTCCGCGGAGCGGACAAGGCCCGGCGAATCAAGCCATTCGGCGCAGACGAGGCGATGGACTACGAAACCGAGGACGTGGGCCAGCGCGTACGGGATCTGACGGGTGGCAGGGGCGCGGACGTCCTGTTCGACACCGTCGGCGGGCCGGAGTTCCAGGATCGCGCCAGGCTCATCCGGCCCAACGGCCGCATCGTCATGCCGGGCGCGGCCGCCGGCAACCAGCTCAGCCTGAGCATGAACGCCATGATCGCCAACCAGGCCACGCTGCACTTCTCCAAGGGCAGCCGGCCTGAGGAAGCGGACACTGTTCTCGGGCTGCTGGCCTCAGGCGAGCTGAAGGTGGCTTACAGCCACGTCTTCCCGTTGGAGGAAGCCGCCGAAGCCCATCGCGCCATCGAGCGCCGCGAACCTATTGGCCGCGTGCTGCTGGATGTGGCCGGCGTGGGCATTACCCCGAGCATTTAGCCGGCTGGCGGCGAACCGAAAAGCCGCCGCCAGCCTGGCGGGTGACCCTACTGGCCCGCCAGCGTGAAGGTGATGCCGCTGTCGGCGACGTTGAGGCTGTTGATGTTGCAGACCACGACGTTGTTCAGCTGATCTGGGCGGTCGTCGTTGTAGGAGATGTGGACGTCGTACTGGCAGCCGGGCACCCCAGGGCCGGTGAACGTGATGTGGAGGACGCCGCCCGGCCCAATCGGGCCCTGGAGCAGCTGCGGCCCCCACTCGCTCGACGCGCTTGGCGCGACGTACAGCTTGGTGATGGTGCTGGTCGAGCCGTTGACGATGTCGAAATCGCGCTGATCGTCGGCTAGCGCGGCGGTGGCGCTGCCGGCCAGCATCAGACCGGCAACCGCGCCGGCTCGGACCAAATTGGACAGCCTTGTAGTCATGCGGGAATTCCCCTTCTCCTCAATGTCCCCCCGTTCCCGTATGTATCGCATCGCGATAAACAAGCGAGCGGTGAAGTGTCTTGAGAATAGTCGCCTACTCGCTGGAAGCCGAACGGCGTGCCCAAATGGGCTAGACAGCGTTACAACGCCAGGCGGATGTCGTGCAGGTCGGGCGCGCCCTCGGGGAGGATGTCCGGGGTGTTCTCCGGCGTGGCGATCGATTGCTTGTCCACCGCGACTATTCGTTCAGAAACGTGGTGACGAGGTGCGCGAACTCCTCGGGGTGCTCGAAGGCCACGAAGTGCCCGGTGTTGCCGCCCCAGATGTGCACCCGGCAGTTCGGGATGCGCTCCAGGTCATCCCAGATCTCCCCAACTTCGATCATGCCGTCCTTGTAGCCCCAGGTGACGAGCACCGGCGCTTTCAGGTTGGGCAGCAGGTTCATGAGGTTGGGGTCGTTGGAGCGGCCGGAGAACTCCCGGCGGCTCTCCAGGTGTCCGGGCGTGAGCGCCATCTGGAACCGTTGATCGATGACTTCAGGCGTGCGCAGCTCTTCGCGCGGCATGAAGTGGCGCATCATAAGCTCCATGTTCTCCCGCACCGGGTTGTTGGCGAAGGTGACCAGCGACTTCAGGCCCTCCGTCTCCATGTTGTGCGGCCCGGCGGAGAAGGCTTGAATCACGATCTTGCCGACGCGATCCGGGAACTCGATGCCGAAGCGCAGCGGCGCGCCGCTGAACGCCGAGGATCCGTAGAGGTGGGCCTTGTCGATGCCCAGCTTGTCCATGAGGCCCAACTGCAGGCGGGCGCAGAACAGGTCCATCGGCACGCCGTTGCGGCTGACCTGCTTCTGCGAATCGCCGAAGCCAGGCATGTCCATGAGGATGGTCCGGAAGTGCTCGGCCAGGTAGGGCAGGGCCAGCTTGGTATTGTCCCAGGCGTTGGCGCCCGGCCCGCCGCCGTGGGTGCAGATCAGGGCCGGGCCGCTGCCCGCCTCGTTGTAATGGATGTTGATCCCGTCGATCTCGATGAAATGGTTGGTCTCTTCCTTGGTGTAGGTCTTAGGCACGTTTCCTCTCTCCGTCCTTAGTTGAGCTGCCACGCCCATGCCGATGATGCCCGGTAGAAGGCGCCGAAATGGAGCCACGCCGGCTTTCGGCCTCGAGCATGCGCGCGGCAGTATACGCCACCGCGCAGCCGCTATAGGCCGGAGGGGAAGGTGAACGGCTGCGGCGGCACGTCCTGGCCGGCGTCCAGCTGGATGAGGTTGTGAGCGGCCAGCGAGATCTGGCGCACATCGCCCTGGTAGCGCTGGCCGTTCAGGTAGGCCAGGACGGTGCCCTTGGCCGGGCCGGCCTGGGTATCGCTTAGCGGCTGCTGCCAGACGTCGAAGAACTGGCCCAGCGTGAAGTCCATCGGCACCGGCGCCTCCACGTGGATGATCCCGTCTTCGGTGTGCGTGTGCAGCCAGTAGAAGCAGCCGCCGGCGCTGACGAACGGCCCTTCGGTGCTGTTCTGCACCTGCCGCGGCACGGCGATCCCGATGCCATACGGCACGGCCTTCGGCTGGCCATCCACGAAGACCGCCAGGTGTGCGTGGACGTGGTACGTGACCCGCTCGGTCGTCTCGCATGGGATGCCATCGATGGTTGGATGGCCCGCATAGTCCGGCGCTGGGGCCAGGTTACTCGGGTTAGCGGACGGTGTCGCGGCCGCACCCCCGCCGCAAGCGGCGAGGGCGAGCGCCAGCAGCAGCAGCAGCGCGGCGGCCTTTCGCATCGGCACGCTTCTGCCGCACCAAGGGTGCCAGCATATGGTTAGCCCGGCTCCCAGGTGCCCAAAGCTCTGTCGGAGTTGAAGAGGTAGGTCTGCATGTCGGGCCCGGCGGCCAGTTCGCGGGATCGCGTAGCTCCTCGGGCGTGCGGTCTCTGGCCAGGGTGCGCATGAAGACGTTGGCCATGTGCTCGTTGGTGAACTGAAGGTGCGGGGCGTGGGTGCAGCCGATGCCCATGATCTGGCGCGTCAGGCGAGCCCCGCGATCAGCTGGTCGATCGAGCCGGAGTCGTCGATCCTCTTGAGCCAGTGCAAGTCCCAGCAGGCCAGCGGGTTGAAGCCGGCGACCTCGGGGTATTCGATGTAGGCGGCCTCGTAGCTGTTGGCGATGGCTTGGGCCGTCGGGTAGGGCTTGATCTGCAGGGGCGCCACGATGCTGTCGAACCAGCGCTCCAGCTCAGCCGGATCGTCGAGGCCGATAAGGCGCTTCGGCTCGCCGTTGACGATGTCCAGCGCCTCGGAGCGGCGCAACTTCAGCAGCGCCAGCCCGTGGACCAGCGCCTTCATGTACGAGGTCATCAGCTCGTCGTTGGCCTGAGCGAAGGACGTGAGGCACACCTGGGCGTAGTGCTCGACCTGCGGCAGCTTGGCCGTGGGCAGCACCTTCAGCCCGGCTTCGAGCGCCGCCGGCAGGTACAGCGGCGACATGAACGCGCCCACGCATTCGCCGCTCAGCACCTTCCGCCACTGGCCCCAGCGGCCGACCTCGGTGTCCGCCACCTTCACCTGCTGGACGCGGCCCTCCAGGCCCATCTGGCGGATGCGCAGCGCGACGGTATGAAAGCGCCCCTGCGGGCGGACGGCGAACGTCCCGCCAACCAAGTCTTCGGCGGATTGGACCTCGGACCGCACCACCAGGGGCTGCTCGCTCTCGATCACCGGCGCGCCGAACATGGTCACCCGGCCCTGGCCCGGCCGCTGGCCGAAGAAGTACTCCAGGTGCTCGACGACCACGTCGCAGGCATCGTCGAAGATGGCCGCCTCGTACTCCTCGGTGCCGGGGATGCGCAGCACCTCGAGCTCCAGGTCGTAGTGGCGCGCCGCCATCTCCTTGACGGTGTAGATGACGGGCGTGCGATCGTGGTCGCGATAGGCGAGGCGGATGCGCTGCACGCGGCTCAGGAGGGTTTCCAGCCGCTGGCGTCGACCGTCTTGATGGCCTCCTGCAGCGGGGCGAAGGTAAAGGCGGTGTCGGGCGTGACGCTGGCTGGCATATCAACCCCCTGCCGGATCGAGTCCAGGCCCTCTTTCGCCTGCTCGCTCGTGACGAGGCCGTCTTTGGTCATGAGCGGCGTCACGATCTCGAGCGCTTTCTGCGCGTCCTCCTGCTTGAGCTGGACGTACTTCAGGGTCACGGCCACGCTGGTCGCGGGATCGGCAGCCATCACACGCATGCCCTTCACCCCGGCGATGAGGAACCGCCGGACCTCGTCGGGCTGGGAGGACAGCAGCTTGTCGGACGTGGCGATGCCGCCCTGGAGGTCGGCGCTGTCGTCGGCGAAGGAGTGGATGGTGGTGAAGCCCTGCGCCTCAGCAGCCAGCCGCTGCAGGATGTTGCCGACCATGGCGTCCGCCCGGCCGGCCACCAGCGCCGTCACCAGGACGTCGCCCGAGCCGCCGCCCGCAGAGCCCGCGCCGATGAACTGCACATCCTTGGTCGGATCCAGGCCGGCCTTCTTGAGCGCGGCGGCGGCGAGACGGTAATAGGTATCGCCATTACCGATGTTGGGCGTGACGATGGTCTTGCCCTTCAGGTCAGCCAGGCTCTTGATGCCGGGTTTGGCCGTGAGCCAGTAGTTCGCCCGGGCGGACTCGATGAAGATGGTCTTGAGGGCCGCGCCCTTGCCCACGGCGGCCATGGCGGCCGAGGCGGCGCCGGTGAACTGCGTCTCGCCCGAGATAAGGCTGTCGATGCCCACGGTCGAGTTCGCTTGCACGAAGTCGACGGTGAGGTTCTGCTCCTTGAAGAAGCCCTTCTCCTGGGCGATGTACCACGGCAGGTAAGAGGTGGAGCGGCTGGGCAGGTGGAAGTTGACCTTGACCGCGCTCGGCGCGGGTGAGGCCGAGGCCGGCGCGGCCGAACCGGCGGCGCGGGAGCTGCTGGCCGGCGAGCTGGCCGGGGCAGCGGTGGCGCCGCCGCAAGCCGCGAGCAGCAGCATGGTCGCGACGAACGAGGCAATCCGGACGGGGAAATGCTTCACGGTTGCTTTATGCTAGGGACCGCATGTCAGCCAGTCAAGAAATGGGCGCACTATGAGCGCGCTCGATCAGCCGCTGCTGATCGCTAACAGCAACTACCACGTCGGCCAGCAGATGTCGATCCGCATCGCCGAGGAACAGGGCTATTTCCGGGAGGAAGGCTTTACCAGCTACGTCTACGAGTCGGGCGGGCTGGTGCCGGGGCCGTTCGAGCCGGAGGCGCTAGGACTGGTGATGAAGGAGCGCGGCGTGGACATCGCCACGGCCGTGGACGTGGGCTCGGTGCTGCGCCAGCGCTCGCTGGGCGAGGAGCTGTACATCGTCGGCGGCTGGCGCTACTCGCCCAACATGAAGTTCTTCGGCGCCAAGGACCTCCAGGGGCTGGCGGACCTGCGCGGCCGGACCGTTGGTATCCGCGAGGCAGGCAGCCTGCAGCACATCCTGCTGGGCAACGCCCTTCGCAAGGCCGGCGTGGACCCCGACACCGAGGTGAGCTGGGTCTACGACGGGATGTTCTCCTACGGCAACGACCCGCGGCACGTGGACGCGCTGCGGACGGGCAAGGTCGATGCGCTGTCGTCCCAGCCGCCGTTCACGAACGTGCTGGCGAGCGAAGGCTTTCCGGTGCTGCTCGACCCCTTTGAGATGTATCCCGGCGGCAAGCCGGACAAGGTGATCGTCGCCACGCGCCGCACGGTCGAGCAGCGGACTGAGGAGCTGACGGCGTTCCTGCGCGGGAACATCCGCGGCTTCTGGGGCATGCGCGACAACAGCCGCTACGACTACCTGCGCGACCTGGAGACCCGCCTGCGCCAGCAGAGCCACAACGACCAGGAGCGCTCGGTGCGCATCATCACCAGCATCGAGAAGGTGGAGGGCTGGACGGTGCCGGCCGACGGCGGCGTGTCACGCGAGGCGCTGGCGCGGGTCATCGACGAGGCGGTGGAGTTCGGCGAGATTGATAAGCCGCTGGCCGTGGACGACGTGCTGCGCGACCAGCCGGTGAAGGAAGCCTACGCTGCACTCAAGGACCGGCCTGAGCTGCAGGAAATTCAAAGGGCCGTCGCGGCGGCGGTGGAGAAGTACGGCTTTTAGGGGGCTACGTCCCGAAGTCGGGGTAGCCGTGAGGGGTGACGGCCTGGGTGTAGTAGCGGGCCATGTCCTCGCGGGTACGATCCTGCACGTTGCGGAACCAGCCCCAAAGCAGGAAGGGGTGAGCGCCCAGGGCATAGAGAGCGCCCACGTCTTGCTGGACCAGCGCGGTGCGCTCCTCGTCCGTCAGCTCGAACCCCTCCAGGAATAGGGACGCATCGTCGCGGAAGGCGGCGGCGCGCTCGGGGCTCATCACCACCTGGCGCATGACCTTGTCGACCTGGTACCTGCTCACGGCCGCGCCTTGTGCAGGTCCCAGCTCAAGAAGGGCGTGGTGCTGGTGCTCAGCAGCACGTAGTCGGCGCGGGTGGCTGGCTGGCCGCCGGCCAGGCCCACCAGGAGGGCGAAGTTCATGGCGGCGGCCGTCAGGTTGCCGGCGCGCGTCATGCGCTCGGGCGTGAGCAGGCCGAGCAGCGCATCCACGTGGCCGTGGCCGATGTGATCGATCATCTCAGCGTCGAACTCCGGGTCCGGCGCCTCCACCATGAAGCGCGGACCGCCGATCTCGACCGACAGGTGCCCGCTGGCGACGACCGCGACCCGCGCGTCGCCGGGCATGTCCTCGATCACCCGGCGCATGGCCTGCCCCACCTCGTAGAAGCGCTGCGCCGGCGGCATCGGCGGCGCCATGACGTTGGAGAAGATCGGCACGATTGGCACGTCGGCCCTGGGATGGATGAGACTGAGCGGGACGACGAAGGCGTGGTCCAAGGTGAACTCGTCGGAGTAGGCAAAGTCCACGCCGGCCCAATAGCCGCCCTCGATGAGCCGCTTGGCGACGCCCACCTCGACCGGTACTTCGTACGGCTCCAGCCCGAACTGCTCGCGCTCGTGCGGGAACGGCCCCGCGGCGATGGGCGCCTTGCCGACAAGGAACGCCGGCATGTTGTCCATGAACCACTGGTTCAGGTGGTCGTTCCCGACGACCAGGATGACGTCCGGCCGGGCCTCCTCCAGCGCCTCGCGCATCTGGCCGAAGGCGCGCAGCGCCTCAGGCGCGCCGGGGAACTTCTCCGCCTGCTGGAAGCGGCGGATCAGGATGGGGTTGTGCTGGACCCCAATAAGCTGGACGAGCTGCGCCATTCCTCCGGAGCTAGGCCACGACCCAGTTGCGCTTGCCCTCGGCGGCCAGCAGCCGGCCGAAGACCATGCCCGGGAAGTGCGCGGCGGCGACCGGCACGTCCTTGCCCTCGATCTCGCGGGCGAGCGCGTTGCGGGTGCGCTTCGCCAGCTCGGCATCGACGTCGCCCAGGCCGGACCACTCGTCGTCCAGCAGCTCCACCGGGCAGTGGACCACGTCGCCCAGCAGCAGACCGCGAGCCGTGCCAGACGAGAGGACGATGATGGTGCTGCCGGGTGTGTGGCCTGGCGCGGCCATGGCGTCGATGCCGGGGATCAGCGGACCGCTGCCGTCCCAGGTGGTCAGCCGGTCCTCGACGGGATCGAGCACCGGCTTAACGCGATCGTGGTGCAGGAAGTGCTCGCGGTCGCGCGAGTCGCAGCGGTAGCTGGCGTTGCGGAAGACGGTTACGCCTTCCTGCGAAGCCCAGCCGACGTGGTCGAAGTGCAGGTGGGTGAACAGCACGTCCGTCACGTCTTCGGGCTTGACGCCCTTGGCGGCCAGGCTATTCAGCAGCTCGCCGCCGGTGTACTGGTTGCCGCCGGCCGAGATGCCCGAGCTGGGGCCGATGCCGCAATCGATCAGGATGACGCGGTCGCCGGCGCCGCGCACCAGGAACCCGCCGAGCGCCAGCTCGACCATGCCGTTCTTGTCCAGGAAGCGACTGTGCTGGACCCACATCTCCTCGGTGGTGCCTTTGAAGTTGGTGGGCTTGGCCAGCATCACGCCGTCGAAGATGGGCTCGACGGTCAGGTCGCCGATCTGCATAGCGGCCCTACACCTTGCCCCAGTAGGCCCGATCGGCGGGAAAGACGGTCCGGCACAGGATCCGCTCGGCCTCTCCGTCAAGGCACTCCGCCGCGGCTTCGCGCCACATGGCGAAGTGCGGTGTGGCGCGGTGCGCGTCCAGCGCCGCGTCGTCCTTGTAGACCTCGTAGAAGATGTAGACGTTCTCGTCCTTCGTGTCCTGGACGACGTTGAAGCGCACGCAGCCGGGCTCGTCGGCCTCGGAGTGGAGAGCATCGTGCTCGATGACCTCCAGGAAGTGCTCGCGCTTCTCCGGCTTGATGCGCACTTTGACGACGTTGGCAATCATGCTGGCACTCTACATCACACCGCGGGTACCCGGGTTTGTCTGGATGTACTTGGCCGACTCGACCGGGTCGACCCCTTCGGTGCGGAGGGAGACGTTCGCGGCCTCCTCCTGGAGCTTGTAGGTGACGGTGTAGCCGCTGGACTCGCCCCAGCCGCGATTGATCCCTTCCACGATGATCTGCTCGACCAGGTTGCTGACGGGCAAGGGGACGTTGTGATGGCGGCCGAGGGCGGTGGCCAAGCCGATGTCCTTGCGAATCAGCGTAAGCGTGAAACGCGCGGGCTCGTACTGCCCGGTGAATACGCTCTCGGGCACCTGCTGGTGCAGCATCTGCATGCGGCCGACCAGGCCGCGGCGGACCGCGTCCCAGACGGTGCGGACGTCCACGCCGGCTTTCACGCCAAGCGAGAGCCCCTCGGCGATGGCCTGGGTGACGCCGCAGCCGATAAGTTGGTGGATCAGCTTGCAGATGGCGCCGGTGCCGACCGGGCCGGTGTGGATGATCTGGTCGCCGTAGGCCTCCAGCACCGGCCGGATGCGGGCCACGACCTCCGGTTCGCCCGCCACCATGATCTCGTGGATCCCGGGAGCAGAGCCGGGCTGGCCGGCGCTCACGGGGGCGTCGATGGCCCAGGCGCCCTTAGCCTCGAAGCGCTCGGCGATGTGGCGGATCAGGTCCGGCCCGCCGGTCGAGATGTCCACATAGACGCAGCCCTCGCGAATGCCCTCGAGCACGCCGTCGGGGCCGAGCGCGACCGTCTCCACGATCCGCTCTGTCGGCAGGGCGGAGATGATGACGTCCGAGTGTGCAGCCAGCTCGGCCGGAGACGCAGCCTGCTGCGCTCCACGCCGCAGGAACGGCCCGAGCGCGGACTCGTTCACGTCGAAGACGATCATCGGGAAGCCGGCCGCCTGGATGTGCTCGGCCACCGGGCCGCCCATCTTGCCCAGCCCGATGAAGCCGACGGTATCCATGCGGGGCCAATCCTCGCCCGTACCGCCGGGCGGCGTCAAGCCGTATGATTTGGCCACT
>Ga0070738_10004384_pt1 | contig 17024 bp, 13 predicted proteins | sample Coa_R2_2_FD_66446 | JGI IMG/M metagenome (GOLD analysis project Ga0070738, IMG submission 66446) | Surface soil microbial communities from Centralia Pennsylvania, which are recovering from an underground coalmine fire - Coalmine... | ecosystem: Environmental > Terrestrial > Soil > Unclassified ...
AAAAATAGAGCCGCGCGAGGAACCGGAGATAAGCCTGTAGCTCTCTACATGGGACAAAGGGCAGGCAAGCTATTCGACCAGGGCAGTTCCCTGGGCAAATGTACCTGTGCGGGAGCTTGCTTCCCTCTGTCCCGTATGTGGCTTTGTGAGTTTGCCGACGGCTTCCTTCTACTCTTATGCTTCCGCTACAGCGACCATGGCCTGCGGACGGCTCGCTTGCAGCGTAGCGGGCCAGGTGATAGGGAGAACAGTAAGACAATAACTCAGAGGAAGAGTATAGTCAGAGACTGCTGTATTTTTCCACGCCCATAGGGCAGGTGATCGTACTGTTCTTTAGGACAGTCTTTCTCCGGGGGTAGTGACCGGATATTCTCTCTTCTTTTCTGGCCGCAGGAAAACGCGCCTCCATATCATGTCTGTCTGTACGTTGTAATCAGTACAACCTATGTGAATAGACGAACGAGGCAAAGGCATGATGCACGTAAACAGCACCTCATCTCAAGCGATTAGTCGGCGGGCGTTTCTCGCGCTGTCAGGGCTAGGAGTGGCAGGCTTGCTGACCGCCTGCGGGACCAGCTCGGCTCACACTGTTAAGCCAACGCCCACGCCGGCAGTTTCTCCCACCAGGCAGGTAGCACTCACCGAGGCCGATTGGTCGGCTCTGGGTCGCGACTTGCAGGGCACGCTCATTCGACCTGGCAATCCTCAGTACGCAGTCGCGCACCAGCTCTTTAACACACGTTTTGATAACATCGCGCCAGCGGGCGTAGCATATTGCGCCTCCCCTGCTGATGTGCAGGCGTGCCTGGCCTTCGTGCGGCGTTTCAATTTGCCGGTCACAGTGCGCTCCGGCGGCCATTCATACGCGGGCTACTCGACAACAAGCGGGCTGATGCTCGATGTGACGCGCATGAACAGCGTGAGCGTGGACACGGGCACAGGTGCGGCGACGATTGGCGGAGGTGCGCACCTTATCGATGTCTACGCAGCCCTTGCACAAGATGGAGTGGTGATCCCGGCCGGGTCGTGTCCGACCGTGGGGATTGCCGGCTTGACGCTAGGCGGAGGCGTTGGCGTGCTGGGCCGCAAGTTTGGCCTGACCTGTGATAACTTGCTTTCCGCGCAGGTTGTGCTGGCTGACGGAACTATTCTCACCTGTAACCAGAACGCTCACTCTGACCTCTTCTGGGCGCTGCAAGGAGGAGGTGGTGGAAACTTCGGTGTCGTCACTTCGTTCACCTTCCAGGTTCATCCCGTCCAGGATCTCTCGCTGGCCACCTTGAACTGGCCCTGGAGCTTCGCCGCCGCTGTCTTCGATGCCTGGCAGCATTGGGGACCGCAGGCCCCGGACGAACTCTGGTCAAACTGCCTGCTGCTCGGCAACATCAATAAGCAGGCCGGACCAATCGTGCGCGTGAATGCTGTCTATGTTGGCGGATCGTCAGCGCTAAATTCCCTCTTGCAGCAGCTAATTGACCAGGTTGGCACTGCGCCGACAAGCAGCTACGTCTACACTGATCCTCTCCTCGAAACAATGATGGTCGAGGCAGGCTGTTACGGCGAAACGGTAGCCGCCTGCCATCTGCCCAGCCAGAATCCGCAGGGACAGGTCGCGCGTGATACCTCAAAAGCCCGTTCTGACTATATAACCAGTCCATTGCCGCGCCAGGCCATCGATATCCTGGTGAATGCGATCAATAGCCGGCAGTCCTCTGCGGATCTCAGCGGGGGAGGCATAGGCATGGATGCATTCGGGGGTGCGATCAATCGTGTTGCTGCCGATGCCACCGCCTTTGTTCACCGTAATACGCTCTTCTCCATCCAGTACACGGCCAGCTGGAACCCCGGTGATCCCGCCTCTGTCGTCTCGGCAAACGTCTCCTGGCTCAACGAAACCTGGCAGGCTATGCGCTCTTACGCCAGCGGCGAAGCCTACCAGAACTACATCGATCCCGATCTGCCAGACTGGCCGCAAGCCTACTACGGTGCGAACCTGCCTCGCCTTCAACAGATCAAAGCGACATATGATCCGAGTAATCTGTTTCGCTTTGCGCAAAGTATCCCGCCAGCTTAGGATTGGTGTAAGGAACGTCAGTCTTGCCCTGATCATTTTTTCTGGCGTCGTGGGCGAGGTGGCTCATCATCGTCCTGCTTGGAGAACTGCGTGTCTAGCCCATACTTCTGGCGCATTGCTACGCGGTGGCGCGCGCGCCGCTCGATATCGCGGGGGGCTGCGTGCATCTGCTGCTCTAATGCACTGCTTGCCAGTGCCGTTCCTCCCTGCAAAGTTGCTGTCCGCTGAATCTCGATATCATCGCTATAGATTTCCACTTCACGTCCAGCCGCCCGTGCTGCGGTCGCCAGGCGCGCAATCACACTATCCGCCGTTTCTCCGTGGCGTGAATAGATAATACGAATGCGCCGCTCGTGACTTGTTTGTTCAAGCGCCTCGTTTCCGTCAAAGACCACGGTTATCTGGTGTGGGGTGTGACGATATCGATTGGCCAGCAGCGCCACTAGCTGTGTACGGGCAGCAGCCAGGCTTTGTGTACGCACCGCCTGAAATGAAGGCGCGCGCTTAATTACATTATATCCATCAATCAGGATATCGCGTCCCACAACTTGCTGCGTTGCTCCTCTCCGGTCTCCCTTTCGTAGAGAGATCACCTCAATTGCAAAAGATACGAGACCTCGCTACGGATGTCAATATGCAGGAGATGGAGAAAGAAGGTATTGATCGTAGTCGAGCTCATCGCCAGGGCAATAATGAGCCCCGCAACCAGCAGAAGCGAGGACGTGCCGATGAGTAACGCGTTCTCGATCCGATCAAGCATCGGCACGGCCTCAGTGCTCGGAACCTCCTCCTGGCCTGCCAGCATACTCGCTGGTGGCATGTGTACCGGCAGTTGCGGCAGAACCCGATTTACCAGTAGTGAGTTTGTCTGGTCTACCTGGGGTGAAACCACGCTGGAAGCTGCCGGCTGTGCGTACCTGGAAGTGGAGATCTCACGCTCATTGTGCTGCTGGTCATTCTCCGGAGGAAGGACTTCTGCCGGTTTATAGCCCAGGACCTCTTGAACCCAGGGAGGATACGAATGCGCCAGGTCAAGTTTGGCTCGATTGACTTGCTCGATTTGCCTGTTCGCGACCACTGATGAATCGACCGAGTCAAATCTGTTTTGCTCGGTTTGCCTGCTCTGGATGATCGGTAGATCGTCGGAAGTTGTCGGGAAAGTATGGGCCGGTGGGTCAGCCCGCGGAGGCTCTGGAGGGGAGGGAGGCTCTGGATCAGGAAAATACAATTGCCCATTCCGCAGGCACGTAAACGACAACTTGAGTTCCTTGACAGCCTGTGGGGCTGCCAGGGGTGAAAAGCTCAGCCCTTCAAGGTCAGGAACTGGCGAGCAAAAGGGCAGGTGTGCTTCCTCGCCGCAAGAGGCGCAAACGTGGTGGATCGGGTTCCAGCACTGCGGACACGAAGGACGCTGGCAACGGAAACAAAAATGGCACACTCCTCTGAAGGCATCCTCCAGTATTTCATCTGCGTAGTGTGATGAGGAGGGTTGATACACTGCCCGGCAGATGGGGCAGGAAAGAATTTTGAGAGTTTCAACCAGGGCCAGAGGGTCCTCCTCATTTGTTGTGTCACTGAAGGAGTGAACATGCGTATGTAGGCCGGAAAGATTCTGCGCATTTTGCGACATAAGAAAAGCTCCTGACACGCTAGAAACAATCATCATCCAACACCGTAGCGGGGCTGGTTCATTCTCAGTATAAAGAGGGGCGCAAAATCATATCGAACTGCTGTCTGTTTGCTCAAGGGATGCTCTGTATCTGTCATTGTATCAGAGGCATCAGGAGGGTACACTCTTTCTCAGACGAGAGAAAGAAGAGAAGAGGAGCCGGGAAAATGCATCGCCTCTTCTCAAGGATATCTTTCGCAAGACAGACAGGGAGGTTTGACATGTCTGCAATATCCTCGCGGCTCAGGTGGGCGCGCATCTTACTTATCCCTCTCATTGTGGCAGCCTTTGCTTTTGTCGCAACAACTCAGGTTGCCAGGGCTACCGAAGTGTGTAATAATGGCCAATCCATTACGATGGGGAAATATTGGCTTAACAGTAATTTGTGGGGAGCGAGCAGCGGCTCTGGTTCTCAGTGTATCTGGAACACCTCTCAAAACGGCTCAACCATTGCCTGGGGAACCAGCTGGAACTGGACTGGCTCGCCCAATTCCGTGAAGTCGTATGATAGTTCGGTGCTTGGCTGGCATTGGGGCTGGCAAATTTCCAATACCGGTTTGCCCATCCAACTGTCCAGCAACCAGAGCGTGCAGACTTCCTGGAGCTTTAATCTGAACCAGACGACACCTGGTGGTATCGACGTGTCTTACGATACCTGGATCTCTCCCAATGCCAATCTGGGCAATGCCAATCCGTCCGACGAAGTGATGGTCTGGCTTTACCATAGCGGAGGAGTCCAGCCGGTGGGTTCGGCCCAGACGACGGTGACTATCGATGGGATGAGCTGGACACTCTGGGAAGGTTCGACGAGCTGGCAGGTACATTCGTTTGTGGCCAACTCGAATGTCACGTCCGCTTCGCTCAACCTGATGGACTTCTACAATTACCTCATTTCCAGAGGGAGCCTGAGCAGCTCAAAGTACTTGCTCAGTGTTGAACAGGGAACGGAAGTCTTTACCGGCGCGGGCGAACTGGACACAACTTCCTACTCTACGAACATCGGTGGAAGCGCCTCTACGCCAACGCCAACGCCAACGCAGGGCACGACCCCGACTCCTACGCCAACGCAGGGCACGACCCCGACTCCTACGCCGACCTCAACATCTGGCGCAAGCTGTAGCGTGCATTATGCTATCACCAACCAGTGGCAGGGAGGTTTTGGTGCGACATTCACCATTACGAATACTGGTTCAGCCGCGATCAACGGCTGGAGCTTGCAGTTCTCGTTCCCCAACGGGCAAACGATTACGCAGCTCTGGAATGGCAGCTATACTCAGAGCGGCAGTAACGTGACCATCACCAATGCCTCGTATAATGCTTCCATACCGCCCGGCCAGTCCTTGAGTTCGGAACCCGGCTTCAACGGCACCTGGAACGGAGCCAATAACGCACCCGCAGCATTTACCCTAAATGGCGTCGCCTGCCGCGTCGTCTGAGCAAACGCGCTGGCGATTTGAGCATGTCTACTCTGGAACACGCCAGAGTAGACATGCCTATCAAATCCAACATACGTCTTCCGCCTGAGCGCTCTCCCAAAAAACCACGGTTGCCGATTCATGAAGCAGCATGCGCCAGCAGTTTTGATACGCTTATGCTGTGCAGGCCCTGGGGGATATTTTTCAGGGTCTGAAGAGCACAGGTGAGTCAGAAGCGCCTCCACACGATCAGTAATTGAGCAAAGTTGAGCTTCCAGATATGTCACGATTTCTGTATTCCCGGCGTGCCTGTAAGAGAATAGCGGGGGATACTTTTTTGTAGAACTCTCCTGCCAGGAGTTCTCTGTAGCCCACCATTCATGTGTCGGGGTATCAGCTTCTCAGGATGAAGCGGCAACACAAAGGTGCTGATGGGTAGAGAGCGAATTTCTCTCAGTCTTTAGGAAAATAGATGTGAAGGCGACGCGACTCTCAATTTTTCAACAACTGGCTCTGAACTTTCTGTGGTTCCCCACGAACGCCCTGAATGGCGCTTTGTTGCCGGTGGTCGTCCCTACTCAGATTTTGCTCTTTGTTCCCTCCTCTCAAGTGGGGAGCGCGGCGCAAGGGACATTTCTCGGATGGCTCACTGCCGTTGTTTCCTTTGTGGCGCTCTTCATGCCTCTGCTGGTTGGTTCGCTCTCTGACCGCACACCTGGCAGGTTTGGTCGTCGTCATCCCTATATTGTCGCGGGCAGCGCGCTGCTCGTTTTCAGTACACCGCTGCTCGTCATCTCCAGCAATATCCTCATGTTTCTCTTCGGCCTTGCTTTCCTATACCTGGGTCTGAATACAATGACGCCTGCCTATCAAAGCCTGGTGCCAGATCGCGTGCCGGAGAAGCAGCGAGGGGAAGCTTCAGGCTTCGTGGGAGCGTTGACCATTCTGGGCAATATGGTAAGCTTTGGGCTGGCCGCGTGGCTGCTTGGTGGAGTCAGCCAGCGCTCCGCCTCCTCCAATCTGATACGCCACAATGCCGGGGTGTTTTATATCATAACGACCGGCTTGATGGTGGTCGGAGTTCTGATCACGGTTCTGAGTGTCCATCCGACGCCGTTGAAACCCCAGTTGCGCCCGCCATCTCAGAGCCGGGAGTCCCGCCGGGAGAAGTTCAGACGCTGGTTTGTGCAGAGTTGGGTTGATCCCTGGCGCAAACATAATTTCACGACGGTTTTCCTGACCCGCGCCTCTATTATGCTAGCTTTGAACTTATTCATGATCTTTATCGAATACTATTTTGCTCATGTGCAGCACGTTGCTAACTTTGTGACAACGACCGCTATCGTAGCCGTATTTGCTCTGGGAGGCGGAGTCGTCAGCGGCCTCGTGTTTGGCATCCTTTCGGATCGTCTCAAGCGACGCGCGCCGGTCGTGAGCGCCGCGGCAATCCTCATGAGCTTTACCGCCCTGGCGTTCGTGGTGCTGCCCAGCAACGGGGTCAATGCCAGTAATCTCAATTTCATCCTCTGGCCGCTGGGGGTGTGCTTTGGGTTGGGACACGGAGCTTTCTCAAGTGTAGACTGGGCTTTATCAATCGATGCGTTGCCCTCGCTCAAACATGTAGGGAAAGATCTGGGCTTGTGGAGCGCGTCTATGACTATCCCCTCTCTGACCGCTCCCTTGCTAGGAGGTATTGTTCTCACCGTCACAAACACCTATCACATGGTAGACGTGGGCTATCGCCTGATTTTCCTGCTGGCCTCATTGTTCCTGATCTTAGCCGCAATCTACGTCCTCTTTGTGCGTGAAGGGCAATCTGCTAAAAGACAGTCTGAACATGGCGAAAGTACGAAAGGTATGGATGCATGAAATATACTCGCCTCTCTCACTCCAGACAATTACTCCTGAATATTCTCTGGTTTCCCCTGAATGCCATAATCGCAGCTTTGCTCGCCATTGTTATTCCAACCCAACTTCTCCTTTTTGTGCCTTCCAGCCAGGTAGGCAGTGTTATGCAAGCAACTATTCTCAGCGGGCTAGTAGTGGCGGGGTCGATTATTTCGCTCCTTCTACCGCCTTTGATCGGAGCGCTCTCAGATCGCACACCTGGGAGGCTAGGTCGTCGCCGTCCCTATCTTCTGATCGGCGGGCTACTGCTAGCGGGTAGCACGCCTCTGCTGGTAAACGCCGAGACTCTCGTGCTCTTTTTCACCGGGCTGGCTCTCTTGCACGTTGGCGTCAATATTGTCAATCCTGCCTATCAAAGCCTGGTGCCGGATCTGGTACCGAAAGAGCAACGAGGAGCCGCTTCGGGCTACGTTGGGGGGCTGACGATCCTGGGCAGTATGGCAAGTCTGGGGCTGGCCGCGTGGCTGCTTGGTGGAGTCAGCCTGCACATGTTTCACGCGAATCTGGTTCGCCGTAACGCAGGCATCTACTATATGGTGACGGTGACACTGATGACGATTGGCATCCTGATCACGGTCCTGACTGCCCATGAAGTTCCTTATAGCCGTCACGATAGCCATCCTACTCCTGAAGCTACTGAAAGAAAAAGGACCATCGACAGTCTCGTCTGGCGGCTCGTGCATCACTGGGTAGAGCCCTGGCACGAACGGAACTTCACGATTGTCTTCCTCGCTCGCATGGCGATCATGCTGGGGATGACCATGTTCATGACCTATGTCGAGTACTATTTTGCCAGCGTCCAGCACATCACCAACTTTGTAGCGACAACCGCGATCATAACGCTACTGGCGCTGGGTGGCGGCGTTGTCAGCGGCATTCTGGCTGGGGTCCTCTCCGACCGCATTAAACGCCGTGCGCCAGTCGTCTCGGTCGCAACGCTCTTTATGAGCCTGACCGCCTTGGTTTTGTGATCATTCCTGATCACTTTGAGATCTGGCTCTGGCCGCTCGGTATCGTCTTTGGATTGGGCTACGGCGCCTTTTCGAGCGTCGATTGGGCGCTCACCATCGATACCCTTCCGTCGTTCAAGGAGTTGGGAAAACATCTGGGCTTATGGAATGCCTCTACTACGCTGCCGGCGCTGATTGCCCCGCTCCTGGGTGGCTTTATCATCACGACCGTCGGCGGGCAAAAGGATATCGAGCTGGGGTATCGCCTGATCTTCGCCTGCGCCACATTTTTCCTTCTCGTTGCCACCTTCGGTATTCTGCTGGTGCGCGAGCGCCACCCACTCTCGTAGCTTCTCTCATACTACAACCTGATCCCAGCGCCAGCAGCGCAGCGAGACGCCGTGAGCTGGCAGAGCCAGCGCCGCCTTATAGCCAGAGGGTGCGTGAAGCGCGTACATTGACCAGGCGGAAGCAATCTGGTCCTCCTCGCGTGTCTCCACGAGAGCGGCCGGTTCATCTGGCGAGAGAGAGACATCGAACCGGTCCAGGCCGAGGGAGATGCCCATGCCACGAGCCTTGATGTACGCCTCTTTGCGCGTCCAGGCGTTGAAAAAGCCTGTCTCCTTCAACTCTGCTGGCAGTGCATCCAGGGCAGCTCTCTCACGCGGCGAGAAAACGTGCGCGGCCAGTTCTGTGTGTTCAATGCCCCCGCGCATATACTCGATATCGACGCCCAGTTCACAGACGTGCGTAAAGGCATAGAGGGCTAGATGGTGCGAGTGGGAAAGATTGAAATGCACCTGTGGCTGCCCAGCCTCCAGCGCGGGTTTGCCATAGGCGTTCAAGACAAAGCGCAATGCCTCCGGCGCAGTCTGGCAGTAAGCGGCCAGGAGCAAACGTAGCAGCGCGTGGGCCACCGTAAAGTGATCGCGATCGCGCGCGAAGTAAAAACGCGCGGCTCGTGCGGACTCTTCTGGCGAGAGATAAGCGGCCAGCCTGCTCAAAAGAGTCGAGGGGACTTCCAGGTCTGCCAGCCAGAGATGCACTTCACCTGCTTCAAGCGCTATATCGACAGGATGAGCAGGTTGCCACGTAGAATCTACCTCTGTCATCGAAACGTTCTTTCTACTCCCACTCACGAACGCAGCGTAAGCCTGTATGTATCAATGGCCGTTTGTCCCCAGATACACGCCTGCTCGTGCTCGCTCAGGGCAGCTGTGACCTCACGCATGGTGTTGATTGCCTCGGCATAGGGTCCGCTGAGCGTGCTGACGGGCCAGTCGCTGGCAAAAATCAGTCGCTCGGCACCGAAGAGGGCCAGTGCGCTTTCCAGATAGGGCCGCAGAGTCTCTGCGGTAATCGGCGGCGGTTCGGCCAGCCCTTGAATCGCTGAGAATTTCAGAGATACATTGGGCAGCGCGGCCAGAGGCCGTAGCTGCTCGGTCCAGGGACCTGCGCCGCCGGGAGTCAACGCCAGACCGGCAAGATGGTTCACGACAAAGCGAGTAGCCGACTGGGCGCGCATCATCTCTATAACCAGCGGCAGCATGCCTTCACGCGGCAGCACATCGCAGGTCATCCCTCGCGCAGCAAGAGCCTCAAGGCCATGACTCAGAGGATGCCAATCATCCGTGGGCACAGGCATCAAGCGAACGCCTTTGAAGAGCGGCTCACGTGCCAGATTATCCAGCGTCGCGGCCACATCCCCGGCAGCCAGATCAACCCAGCCCACGACGCCGGCAATATGCGGATAGCGCCTGGCAAGGTCCAGCATCCAGGCCGTCTCAGCCAGCGAATTATCGGCTTGAATAAGCACGCTATACTGAATGCCCAGGGCCTGCATCTGCGGCAGGATATCAGGAGGCATATAGTCGCGATTCATCTCCGGCAGGTTGACCTCTTTGTGCCAGGGATACTCGAAATTCTGGATTTGCCAGTAATGCTGGTGTGCATCAACAATAACCATAGGCTCTGGAATAGCATCCCCCTTTTACGTGTTTTCCCATATGGATTGAGTGTATGGATCGTATACATTCATCCACATGTAGCTGTATTGTATCGCGAAAAAGGAGAGGTCTGCTGGATTTCTCAATCTGCGCACGCTTCCTAAAAGTAGCAAAGAGGTGTGTACTTTCTAATAAACTTCTTACATATTATTAGTTTGATTCTAACAAAAAACGTGTATGCTTTTTCCAGAACAGAAAAACGGAGAAATCATAGACCAGAATGCAAGGAGGGATATGACAATGGCAAACATTACTCGTTACAATCCGTTTGATGAGATAGTTTCGTTGCGCGATGCAATGGACCGCCTGTTTGAGGACAGCTTTATCGCACGCAGTCCGTTTTTCGGTAGTCGCGGGGTCGGCTCAAACCTGTACGAAACTGCCGATAGCTTTGTCTTGCAGGTTCCGATGCCCGGCGTCAATCCCAAAGATGTCGAGCTTACGGTGCAAGAGAACTCCGTGAACCTGAAATGGTCTGCCAACGTAAACGTGCCGGAGAACGCCACAACCCACTGGAGCGGCTTTGCCAGCAGCCAGTATCAGCAGAGCTTTACGCTACCGTCTGCGACCAACGCCGACAAGGCTGAGGCCAGCTATGAGAACGGCGTTCTGACTCTTACCCTGCCCAAAGCAGAGAGCGCCAAAGCACGCCGGGTGAAGATCACTTCGGTTAAATAAATATATAGTCTGTTCTCACAAAAAAGCGGGGGTCAGTCCCCGCTTTTTTGTGAGAATCCGCAGATGCACAGCGTTTGACAGCGCGCATAGTTGCGGCATATACTATGGCCGTCGATGTGACACGGATATTGTTCTCATCGGGTGGCCTGAGAGACAGGCAGAATAGGGAAGCCGGTGAAAATCCGGCGCAGTCTCACGCGCTACTGTAACTGGCAAGTGGCCAGCTCTCTGATTTCCGCCAGGAAACCACGCCACTGTTCGCAAAGGCGAATGGGAAGGCGAGTTGGGCCGCGTTTGTAGCCAGAAGCCAGGAGACCTGCCCGATGGGGTATGCTTATCATCCTTCGCGTAAGAGGAGCAAGCTACCGAGACGACAGGGCGAGCCTGGCCCATGAACACAGGCAGCTTCACGCGGCTCACCTGTTTTTTATCTCCGGTTGGTCTCTGGTGTACGCGAGGAGACAGCGAGCGTTCTGAATGACCACGGAGGTTCAACTCGATGTTCTCCCGTATTTTTTCTGGCCGGGCGCAACAGCCCGCCAGCCTCACCACACGTCAGTTTTTTTCCTTGATGTTCGTACTGTGTCTGGTTCTCACGGTCCTGCTGGCGGCATGCGGGCAAAGCAGCGCAGCGACTGCGACGACTGGGACAACGGCGACGCCCACGCCGGCCCTCGATGTTTACGGCAAACCAATCGTTTTTCCTGCCACACCCCCCAAACGTATTATCTCGCTTTCGCCAAGCATGAGCGAGATTCTGGGCGCACTTCACCTGGACAACCGCGTCGTAGCGGTGGATTACTACACAACGTATCCCAGTGATCTCACGAAGCTCCCGCGCATTTCCAGTTCGGAGGGAGTCTATAACGTGGAGCAGATTGTCGCGCTCAAACCGGATCTTGTACTCAGCGACGGCGGGCTAACGAAGCCATACGACAGCCAGTTGACGGCCCTGGGCGTGCATCTTGTTGATCTGCCGGGCACCACGCTGACTCAGGTCTTGCAGAAAATCCTGCTGGTGGGGCGGCTCACCTTCACCCAGGCCACTGCTCAGTCAGTAGTCAACACGCTTCAGCAGCAAATCGCCTCGATCAAAGCAACCGTCGCGGGCACTACAGCGCCCACAGTCATGCTTGAAGCAGACGATAGCACGCCTGGGAAACCCTACGTCTTCGGCGGCGGTTCGTTTGGCGATGAATTGATTCAGGATGCGAACGGAATCAACGTCTTCCACAACGATACGAGCGGAGGTGGCTACCCGCAGGTTACAGACGAGGCGGTCATCGCGGCGAATCCCCAGTTCATCATCCTGACGGAAAGCCCGGCCTACGGAGGAAATCCAGCGCTGGTCTATCAACGTCCCCACTGGAGCGGAATCGCAGCGCTCAAACTTCACCAGGTTTACGCGCTCAATGTGAATATCATGCAGCATCCCAGCCAGCGGCTGGTTGATGGCCTGCGCTGCCTGGCCCAGATTCTGCACCCGAAGAAGTTCACCGGCGCGTTGCCCGCTTATTGTACCGGAACGGTATAGTAAGATATATAGTTGCGTAAGCGAGCAGGAGAAGAATAAGAGGTACTCCTGCTCGTTCCTATGATTGATATCTTTTGATATCTTTGCGCTGCTTGTGCCGCTCGTTCCTTGCGACCTTCCAGCAGAGCGCTGCTCAAGGCAGAGAGAAATAGATCGAGCCTTTGTTCAGTTTGCGGACTTTTACATAGCCCTGATCGGTGATTTTCATTGTTGCCGAGACCGGCTTCTCCAGCTATGAAAGAGTGATGAAAACCTGCCACAAATTCTATTGCTCCGACGCCGGTGAAAGGGTAGAATGGGAGCAGAAATAGGCTCTGATCTCCTAAGAGATCCTGGGGGAGCGCATCGTTTCCAACGCGGAGTCTCTACGTCGCTGGGCTGGAGAATCTGGCGTGGATGATTGGCTGGCCGCGTTTACAAGGAGGCGGTTTTCTATGAGCCTCTATCGCATTCTGGTAGCGGAGGACGAGGAGATCGCGCGCCGGGCGCTGCGTCTGATCTGCGAGCGAAGCGAGTGCCCTGTGGAGGTTGTGGCCGAGGCCAGTACGGGCCGGCAGGTGGTGGAAGCGCTGGAGACGGCGCACCCGGATATCATTCTGATGGACGTGGTGATGCCTGGCATAGATGGCCTGGAAGCAACCAGGATGGTGCATGAGAAGTATCCTGCGACCAGAGTAGCGATTGTCTCGGCCTATGAAAAGTTTGATTACGCGCGGCAGGCCTTGCGCGCCGGTGCCGTCGATTATCTTCTCAAGCCGGTGCGCCCGGAGCAAGTGGAGGCGCTGCTCAAAAAGCTGTGCGCCGATCTGGACGCTGAGAAGGCGCGAATGGCTGGCGCAGAAGTGTTCACGCCGAATGCGGGAGAACAGGGGCCGCATGCGTATCTGCTCAGGCGCGTGCGGGAGTATGTCGCGGCCCACTACGCGCAAAGCCTGACCCTGGAAGAGGTGGCCGGGCAGGTGGCTCTTTCCCCTACGTATTTCAGCCGCATTTTTAAGCAGGAGATGGGCTGTACCTTTGTCGAGTATCTGACACGTGTGCGCCTGGATGAAGCCAAACGCCTTCTGCGTACCACCACGCTTTCTCTGGCCGATATCGGCTATGCTGTTGGCTACCAGAGCCCCAACTATTTTTCTGAAGTGTTTAAGGCTGTTGAGGGTATGACCGCCAGCGCATACCGGCGCCAGCCTTAAGGCTAACGTTTTTGCTATCCCACCTTTCTGCCCTGGCGTTGCCTGAAACGGGTGGGGTTAGCTCTTCTGACCATAGGCATATCTGAAGCGGTAGATGGTATGGTGTTGCTCCCACTCCTGCTGCATTGCGGCGACTAAGTGGTCGAACTCTTCTGCTGGCAGGCGGAAGCGTGCCTGAAACACATCGCGCACGCTGGTAAAGGTTGTACGAAAGTTTGTAGACATCAGCCCGCCGATCCGGCCTCCCCATTGCCCCAGGGGAATATCGATAATGCCTTTCTCCACAGCTTGGAGGCCAGCCTGATACAGGTAATCATCGAGCGAGCGTGCGACTACGCCGCTGGTATCCAGCCCACGAATCGCAGCCAGTTGACTCATTAATTCAAAGAGGCGCTGGGTTGAAGGGCCTGCCGGCGCGATCTCGCTGCCCCCTTCAACCAGTTCAACCCACCCTCCAGGCCGCGTTACGCGTGCCAGCTCTTTTACCTCGACTGTCCAGGCTGTTAAAGGCAGTGCCGTCACCAGGAGCCGCTGGTGAACATAATCAAAACTGGCGTCGGGGAAGGGAAGCCCATCCAGAACGTTTCCAGCAACAAAACGGTAATGAGGAGGATTTTCGGTTTTTCCCGCTTCCAGATCGAAGCCGGTCACCTGGGCGGAAGGAAATTGCGCACACATTTCGTAACACCACTGTCCACTGCCGCATCCCACGTCCAATATTGAGGTGGGATTCTGTAATGGGGCCAGAAAGTTGCCTTTAAGCGTGGCACGCAGCACATAATGCTGGAAATCCAGGCGATTGATCTCACCGAGATCTTTGGGCAGCATATAGGGCACATTCTGCATAAAGCGCCTGTTGCCGGCCATTGCCGGTAAGGCCACGCGCTCGTCTTGCGGGCTTTGCCCGGAGGCAGTAGAAAATCTTTTTCGTGATTTGAAGGGCCAGGGCATGGTTTGTCCTTTCTGTAGAGAATGCGAGGAGGAAATCTCCAGAAAGCTGATTCAGAATGTAAGAGGTAGAAATTTTGTTGTCAAGAGATTTTGCACAAAAAGAAGAACAACGAAAAATTTTTTAATGGCTTTTTAATGGCCAGAATCAGCCCCCTGCGAGGCTTTTTTGCCCGGCTACACTGAAACTATGCAGGAAAGAGGGAAAATTTGTGTAGAAAAAGGCAAACGAGCGGATCGACAAATGGAGTATGTTCTCTCCATACTGATTTATAAAGGTAACGTAGGATGCCAGTGCCAACAAAATTGGGGCGAGAGAACAGGCAGGAGCTGAAATGTCTTCTTGCGATATGGAGGAATGAGTGATTCAGCCATCAAAATCCCAACCAGAGAACAGGGCAGTTGCGCCAGTTTCGAACTTGCAGAGGTTGTGGGAGCATGATGGTTTCGCGCTTACTCTTCAGCTTCCCCCGATCTTTACTCCACAGGCGCAAGATATCATTGCGCAGGCGGCACGGCTTATTCGAGGAGCCGATGCTGTGCTGGTAGCGGACGCGCCGGACGGGATGATTGCCTTGAGCAGTATAGCTGTGGCTGTGCTGTTCGAACGGGCCGGGCTGCCTACAATTGTTCAGATTCATGGGCGCGATAAAAACCGCCTGGCTTTACAGGGCGAGATTCTGGGGCTGGGCGCGCTGAATATACCAAATGTGCTGGTGGATACCAGGACGGTTAGTCGAGCAAGCCTGGGACGGCATGCCGACGCCCGACTGGTGGGCGACCTGGATGGTCCTACGCTGCTTGCTACCGCGGCCCGTTTGCGCGACAAGGCCCGTTTCCTTTCGGGCGCGAGCATCAAGGCGCCGCCTGCTTTCTACCTGGGCGCACTTATTGACCTGGAAGAACCGCTATTAAGCGAAAAGCTGATGGCAGCGCAATTCCTGGTGACGGCTCCGCTCTCCGACTATCAAAGCTCGTTTGAAACACTTTCCTCGTTCCTGGCTGCTCACGCGGATTTCTTGCGCTCGCGCCCGCTGCTGGTGAGTGTGCCGTTTGCTGGCGGTTCACGGGCTGAGTATGGCAGTCTGCATGCTCACGCGGGCGGGATGGACGAGGAGCGCCTGGGCGAGATGGTGCGCCTTTTGCAGAGGTTGCCGGGAGTGCGTGGTTGCAACATCGTGATCCAGCATCTTGACGGCCTGGCCATGATAGAACGAACACTGAGTTCAGATCTGTTTCACCTTGAAAGGCGAGAGTGATCTCTATGCTGATCGAATTGAAGCCGCCTAAGAAGATTGATAGCGCGCAACTCTCTGCGATCTTTGCAGCGCTTGGGCAGATCCTGAGCGAGTATGCCCAGAAGCCCGCTTACCAGGAACTGCTCGGCAATACGCGTATCTGTTTTGATTGGGTGCAATACAAACAGAATTTTCGCCCAGCCGTTGCGAAGCGGATCGCCTTTCATCCCGACCTGCGCGCCGTTCGGCATCGCGAGATTCACATCGACTTGCGTCAGGTCAATGCCCAGAGTCTGGAGGTGGATTTGCGCCGCTGCCTTGATAGCTGGTCGCCCGCACCTGCTCTCCCGGCGATTGCAGCCTCGGTCGAGACTGCCGCGCCCGCGAGCGACGCCGGGCCAGGCCAGACAGCGATAGCTCTTGCTACCAGGCTGGCTGGACTGACAGACGAGGAGGATTCGTGGGAGAATCCTGACCATCTGTACCTTGAGCCTTTTCAACTGGCCCGCCACAGTATCATCTGGTCATTCAATGCACTCTACTGGAACGCTCTGGATAAATGGGAGGCCATCTTTCAGAAAAGCTACGAGTCGAGCCTGCCGGGTGGGGTGACGGATGCGTGCAATCCCGATTTCGTGGCCGCTTCGGTCAGGCGTTTGTGCCAGATCCTTGATGAGCTCAAGAGCAAGGAGCAATTGCCAGAGCAGATCTTCGTGCTGGAGATCGGCGTGGGTAACGGTGCGCAGGCTCGCACCTGGCTTGATGAATTTCAGCGGCTGGCGCGCAAAACCAGAGTCGATTATTATGAGCGCCTGCATTATCTGATGAGCGACTTTTCCGCCTGTGTGCTGGATGCGGCGCGCGAGGCCATCACGCCGCATCTGGATCACGTGAGTTTTCTGGTCCTGGATGCCTCGGATCCTTTGAAAAGTCTGGCCTTTTTGCGTTATAAAGTGCTGTTCGTGCATATCTCCAATGTCTACGATAATTTGCCCAGCAGCGAACTGATCAAGGCTGGCAGCCGCTACTATCAGGTTGAAGTGCGGGCATATCTGCCACGCGAGCAAGCCGAAACAATCGCGCAAAAGTACGAAGTTCCGCTGCAACAACTGCCGACGAGCATTACTCGCTTCCTCAAGATTGGCCCGGACTATTTTGAGCACACCGAACAGGGAGTCCGCTTCTGGTCCGATGTCTGGCGCGCGCTGAAGCTCGAAGAGCGTTACGCGGAACTGGATGACCTTTCGCAACTCAAGCTGTTCGATGGGTTCGATAGCCGCGACGTGCAGAGCCTGCTGGAAGAGATCAACGGCGATGTGCGCGTCCATTTAAACGAGATGGCCCTGAAGAGCTTTATCAATACTCTGCCACTGCTGCATCCGCGGGGCATTTTCCAGGTCCAGGATATTTT
>Ga0070738_10004385_pt1 | contig 17013 bp, 11 predicted proteins | sample Coa_R2_2_FD_66446 | JGI IMG/M metagenome (GOLD analysis project Ga0070738, IMG submission 66446) | Surface soil microbial communities from Centralia Pennsylvania, which are recovering from an underground coalmine fire - Coalmine... | ecosystem: Environmental > Terrestrial > Soil > Unclassified ...
GAGCGCGACTGCTCGGTCCAGCGCCGCCACCAGAAGCTCATCGAGGAGTCGCCCTCGCCCGCGCTCGACGAGGAGCTGAGGCGGAAGATGGGCTCGTGCGCGGTCCAGCTCGCGCGCGAGGCCGGCTACCAGAACGCGGGCACCGTCGAGTTCCTCGTCGACCGCGACAGGAACTTCTACTTCATGGAGATGAACACCCGCATCCAGGTCGAGCACCCGGTCACGGAGATGGTGACGGGCCTCGACCTCGTGAAGCTCCAGCTGAGGATCGCGTCCGGCGAGAAGCTCCCGTTCAAGCAGGAGGACGTGAAGCTCCGCGGGGCCGCGATCGAGGTGCGGATCAACGCCGAGGACCCCGACAACGACTTCAAGCCCTCGCCCGGCAAGATCGAGCGCTACTTCGGTCCGGGCGGCATCGGAGTCCGGCTCGACTCGCACGCCTACGCGGGCTACTCGGTGCCGCCCAACTACGACTCCATGATCGGCAAGCTCATCTGCCGGGGCGAGACGCGCGACGAGGCGCTCCTCGTCATGAAGCGCGCCCTCGACGAGTTCGTGATCGAGGGGGTCAAGACCACGATCCCGCTCCACAAGAAGATCGTGAGCCACGTCCAGTTCCAGAGAGGGAACGTGGACACGAGCTTCATCGCGGAGTACTTCCCCCACTAGTTACGCGCTCGGGCTCGCGTCGGTTCCAACCAAGAATTCTGCAAAACATCCCCCGAAGGAACGTCTTCACCGCGGGAGGGTGTTGGCATGAAGTCGGTCCGGAGGGGCTTCACGCTCCTCGAGCTCCTCGTCGTCGTCGCGATCATCGCGATCCTCGCGAGCTTGCTCCTGCCCGCGATCATGAAGGTGCAGGTCCACGCGAAGATCGCGCTCGCTCGCGCACAGATCCATGCGCTCCGCGCCGCGATCCAGCAGTACGCGTCCGACACGGGCCACTACCCGAGGCGGCCCGGCCCGCTTCCGAGCGGGAACGCACTCTTCGTGAACGACGTGGCCTTCCTCCGCGCCGCGCTCATGAACCGCCGGACGGTCGCGCTCGGAGGCGGCCCCAACTCGAACTACATGGACATGCGCCCCGAGCAGACCGCGCACGCCGCGGCCTCCGACATCGACAACCTCGCGTGGATGAGCGTGAACCCGGGCGACTCGATCGGGGCGCTCTGGCTCATGCCGCTCCCCGCGGACGAGGGCGACAAGCTCTTCGACTCGGCCTTCCAGGCGGCGAACCTGCCGGGGAGCTCGACCGAGCTCGTCTTCGTGGATCCGTGGGGCAACCCCTACGTCTACCGCGAGTGGGCGAGCGTCCCCATGTCGGTGAAGGACGGGCTCGCGGTCACGCGCACCTACCAGGTCCGGCAGGGCGCCCCGATCCTGACCGTCATAGACCGGCCGCACGACCTGACCGGGTGCGACATCATGTCGGCGGGCCCCGACGGCGTCCTCTCCTACGGAGAAGAGGACGACGTCTGCAGCTGGAAGGGCCCCAAGTGAGCCGCGAGAAGGAGCTCCCCGAGAGGGGCCTCACGCTCGTGGAGCTCCTCGTGGTCATGGCGATCATCGCCTTCCTCGGGACCATGCTCATGAGCCATCTCAAGCCGCTCGCCGTGGACGACTCGCGCGGCGCCGCGACGAAGGGACTCATCCACAAGTCGCTCCTCGCGATCGAGGCCTACCACACCGAGCTCCGTCAGATGCCTCCGAGCCTCTCGTCTCTCCTCGCGACACGCACCAGGACGATGATCGTGGGCGACCCGAACGACCCGCGGAGCGTCCGCACCGAGACGCTCCCGCCGTTCCTCGAGGTGGAGAAGGACCATATATCGAGCGACGGCAAGGAGATCCTCGACGCCTGGGGGAGTCCTCTCCACTATGACCCGTCGCGCGTCACGGGGATGGTCTGGAGCGACCACGTCAACGGCGAGTGACGCTCCGGTCCATGCAAGAAACTGGCCGCAAGCGTCGTCATCTCCTCCGGCTAGCCCACGTTGGACACGCCCTGGACCGACAGCTATGATGCGGCCCCGGCGTCGTCCCAAGAGACGTTCCGTTCTCGTGATAAGTCTTGTCGCCATAAGTGAGGTCCCATGCGCGCGCGTCGCTTCCACGGCTTCACGCTCCTCGAGCTTCTCATCGTCGTCGCGATCATCTGCGTCCTCGCGACCCTGATCCTGGGCGGCCTCTCGGCCGCGAGAAGGCGCACCCAGGTCGCCGTCGCCCGGAACAACATCGCGGCGATCAAGGCGGCCCTCCAGATGTACGAGACCGACGTGGGCCGTTATCCCTGCAACCCGACGCACACCACGGCCTCCGGGTCGGCGCTCTTCAACAACGACATCACCTTCGTGTGGGCGGCTCTCCACAACCGCCGCGCCGTCTACTACGGCGGCGGCCCGAACTCGCCCTACCTCGACTGGAAGCCGGAGCAGGTGGGTCAGGTCAACTACACGACGATCATGCAGCCGCAGTACGGGACGAACCAGGACCCGAACCAGAGCGGCCTCACGATCCAGTTCATCAACACCCAGGCGAACGGCGGCGGCGGCCAGAACCTCGACTCGAACGCCTACGACGGCGTCATGAGCAACTCGATCTCGCCCTCCGGGACCTGGGGCGGCTTCGGGAACATCGGCGCGAACGGCATGAGCCAGCCCTGGGGCCCCATGGGCAGCCAGGCGCTCTGCTTCCTCGACCCGTGGGGGAACCCCTACTACTACGTCGAGTGGGCCGACATCCCTCAGGCGACCAAGGACACGGCCTCGCAGAACATCAACGTCACGATGAACACGGGCGGGACCGGCGGCTCGGTGCAGTACCAGCTGATACCGCACGACCCGAGCAAGTTCGACATCTACTCCTTCGGCCCCAACGGCGTGAACGAGGGCGGCAACGGCGACGACATCACCAGCTGGTCCTCGACGACGAAGAACTGAGAGGGGCGCGTGAGACACAGGGGTAGCAGGAGGGGCTTCACGCTGATCGAGCTCCTCGTCGTCATCGCGATCATCGTGATGCTCGCCTCGTTCCTGATCGTGGGCCTGTTCCCGCAGAGGGACAAGGCGTTCAGGAGCAAGACGCAAGCGCTCATCGACTCGGTCGGCGCGGCGCTCGCCCTCTACTACAACGAGTTCCACGACTACCCGCCCGACGGCTACGACACCGAGCCGAACTGGCAGAAGGCGGGCGCCTACCCGGGCGGCCACAACAACACGACGAACCCGGGGATCCTGCTCGGCGACCGCTGCTCGGGTCAGAACGGCAAGAAGTACACCTACTTCGGGTCGGGCTGCCTCATCTACTTCCTCTGCTACCCGATCAACAACGTCACGATCGTCGGCGCCGACCAGGGCGTCCCGGATCCCCGCAACATCCGGATCAGCCCCTGCAACAAGGGCCAGGCGTTCCTCTCGACGCTCAAGAGGGACGACTTCTCCGTCGGCTACTACGACGAGAGCTTCGACCCGGGCATTGAACCAGGCTCGACCCAGTACAAGGGCGGCAACGGATCGGGCCCCGGCGCCTGGAACTACGGCGAGATCGTGGACGCCTACCGCTACCCGATCCACTACGACAAGGTGGGCAACGTCCCGGACTACACGAAGGACACCACGTACTTCCAGCCGAACACGTTCGCCCACAACCTCAAGTGCCACTCCGACCAGTACTACCTCAACAACTCGATCGCCGGTCAGTGGACGGCGGGCGCGAACAACGACGTCGAGAGCAACTGCTGCCCGTCCAACAACCCGGCGCACACGCCCGGCGGCACGGGCGGCGTCACGCACGCCGACCCCCGCGTGCCGCCCGAGCCGGACGGCTGCTTCATCGACACGCCGTCCCAGCCCAACCCGCAGTACGGGAACCAGGCCAACCCCGCTCCCCGCAACCCCGGAGGCTTCGACATCTGGGCGCACGGGAAGTACTTCGCCAACGGCATCTCCGCCATGACCAATTGGAAGTGAGGTGAGCTCATGCGTCACGACAGGAAGAAGGGCTTCACTCTCATCGAGCTTCTCGTGGTCGTGGGCATCATCATCATGGCCACGGCCATGGCGCTCCCGGCCATCAACCAGTTCCTGAAGGGCCAGAAGCTCACGCAGGCGGGCCGCCTCGTCCAGAGCGCCTTCAACGAGGCGCGCCGCGCGGCGATCACCCAGCGCTCGCGGCACTGGATCTTCATGGGCGTGATCCGGGGCGGCGGAACGACGCCCGACATCTACGCGCTCGCCCACTATCGCGAGGGCCAGGGCTGGGACACGAAGCAGGTCGTGAAGCTCCCCTCGAGCATCCAGCCGTGCTACGGCACCGCGCTCGGGACCGCGACCGAGGACGCCCCGATGAACGTGGGGACCTTCGGCTGCGGCTTCTACGTCCAGGACTGGACCGACGGCCTCCCGCCCAACACGACCCAGACGGCGAACCTCGGCGCCGACCCGACGCGGTTCAAGCAGTACCAGTTCGTCACGGACCCCGTCGGTCTCGTCATCATCCCGGCGAGCGGCCCGCTCTCGAACCAGACTCCGACCTGGGAGTTCCGCAAGGACGGGACGCTCATCGCGCGCGCGCCGTGCGTCGACGTGCCGCCGATGCCGGCTCCCGGCGGGAACAGCGACGTCTACGACGCCAACGCCGTCTTCGACTCGCTCAACCTGGGGTCGGTCAAGGCCGACATCGTGCTCAAGCAGCTCGGTGAGCCGCTCAAGCGCTGCCTGATCGACATCGATCCGAACACGGGCCGCGTCCGGTTCCGCGTCGCCGAGACGTCGAACGGCGGGACCTTCAGCGCTCCCGGCTGACAAGTCGCGGGAAGGGGCAGCAAGCCCGGGAGCCGTTCACCGCGGTCACGCAACGGCGTGACGGGACGCGGTGAGAGAGCGGCTCGACGGGGAGGAAGAAGAAGGATGGAGCTCAAGAGGCGCCGCGGTTTCACGATCCTCGAGATCCTCATCGCCATCGTCATCCTCGTCCTCGGGATCTCGGGCATCGTTGCCCTGTTCCCGACCGCGATCGAGGCCGGCAACAAGACGGTCGAGGACTGCTACGCCGCCGCGATCACGCAGTCCGTGGTGGACGCGATCGCCGTCGGCATCCGGGTCAGCCAGTTCCGCGTCCTCGACAAGCCGGTCGTGGGCCGCGCGTGGAAGTACTTCATCTTCAACCACGACGGCGTCTACGACCGCATGGTCAAGTCGCCGCAGAACTACCAGGCCGACCCGAACATCGCGAACTCGGACTGGTGCATCCTCCTCCCGCAGGGGCCGGATCCCAACATCGACCCCACGAAGGAGCCCTGGTTCGTCTACCCGAGCTGCCCCCAGAAGTCGCTCGAGATCGGCGACGGGAACTCCGTCACGCTCCCGGGGCCGTACGACAATCACGCCTACCAGAACCTCATCAACCTCGGCAACGTCGCGGTCGGCGACGACTACTCGGCGACGTTCCAGAAGATGAGCTACGCCCAGAACCCGAGGGAGGTCTGGATCCGCCGGGTCTACATGCTCGGGCGCTACGCCGAGAACCAGAACCCCTCGGGCGTGCCCCCGCGCGGGGTCCGCGACGAGTTCCTCGGCGACGCCGAGGGCATAGGCATCTCGACGACGACGCCGCCCCAGCCGGGTGCGAACTACGCGAACCGGCCGCGCATCGACCCCTATCCGCAGTACTCGTTCGCGATCATGCTCCGCCGGGCCAAGATCGACAACTGCGGCGCGACCGCGGGCTCGCCGCCCGACGGCCTCATCGGCGCCTTCGACTCGTTCTCGAGCTCGCTCTACGAGGTCCACGTCCTCGTCTTCCGCAACTTCGACGGGACGGGCACGACGCAGCAGGCGATCGCGAGCGGCCAGAGAGTCATCCCCCGCACGAACGTCCCGCTCCGGGAGTTCGTGACGCTGCTCTCGATGTGAGGAAGGCCATGAGGAAGAAAGCGGGAATCACGCTCGTCGAGCTCATGGTCGCCATGGCTCTCATGACCGTCCTCACGGGGACGATCATCTTCATCTTCTCGCAGGCCCAGGCGATCTACGCCGCGGTCGACGCGAAGGTGAAGGTCTACCAGTACGCGCGCACGGCGCTCGACACCATGGAGCAGGACCTGGCGAACGTCGTCGCCTCGCCCGACATGGACTTCTTCAACGACATCGTCAGCAAGAACGGCCACTACGACCCGGGCGAGGAGCTCGGGAACGGCGTCGGCATCGACGGCACCGAGGAGAAGCAGCTCGGGCTCCCGTGCCCGGTCTACCACTACGGCTTCACGCTCCGGCAGCCGAAGTACTACGCGAACCCCCTCTTCAAGGACAGCGGGCGTCTCCACTCGCACGACTCGATCTACTTCAAGACCGTCACCCAGTCGAACGGGTCCACGGTCGTCTCGCTCATCGAGTACGCGATGGTGGACATGCTGAAGGAGCGCCCCAAGCTCGTGAAGCGCATGTGGGTCAACACGGGCGCCGACCCCAACACGAACAAGCTCACGATCAACGGGCCGCCCGTGGGCACGAACAACGGGACCCAGACGACGCCGATCACCCAGGACCTCTGCCTCTACGTGACGGATGTCCAGTTCCAGATCTTCGTCCAGGACAACCGCTACGGCGGTCAGCCGACCGACGTCTACGTCCCGGGGACCTATTACGGGGCGCAGGACCTGGTCGACGCCAAGATCAGCCAGGTGACGGGCGCCCCGCCGTTCCCGGCGTTCAGGAACTTCTGGCGCGGCCTCCAGTTCAAGCCGCCCGGCCAGGACGACTACATGGTCCAGTGCTACTACGACCCCTCGCACTCGGGCGGCACGGACCAGGGCCAGTTCGACAAGTCCGACAACGGCCTCTTCCACACCCAGAACAACTTCGACTTCCCCATGCTCGCGGCGGGCGACCGGATCTACATCTTCGACATCAGCCCGGGCGCGCTCACGAACGCCGGCATCCAGCCGAACGACTACACGATCAAGGGCTGGCCGAAGGGCGCGGGGGTCGGGCCGGGGCGGATCCAGTTCAACGAGACGATCTCGACCACGGGCCCGAACTTCCCCGGCACGTCGCTCAACGTGGCCTACCGTGCCGGCTGGGTGCCGCCCGCGATCCGCGTCGTCCTCAAGATCAAGGACGAGAAGGCGAAGGAGATCCGGACGATCTCCCGAGTGTTCAAGGTCTTGTCGTCGGGCTGATTCCCGGAGCGGGTGCTAGACTCACGCCGTGACCAACGCCTCCGAGCTCGTCGGCCGCACGATCGGCGGCACGTACCGCATCGTGCGCAAGCTCGGTGAAGGCGGCATGGGCGCCGTCTACGAGGCCGTGGACAACATCGACCGCAAGGTCGCGCTCAAGGTCATGAAGCCGGAGTTCGCGAAGACGAAGGACTTCGCGGACCGCTTCAAGCGCGAGGCCATGGCGGCGGCCAAGTTCAAGCATCCCAACTCGGTCGACGTCTACAACTTCGGCCAGGACGGCGACGTCTGCTTCCTCGCCCTCGAGTACGTCTCCGGCCGCGAGCTGAGGGACGTGATCCGCGAGAACGGCGCGCTCCCGCCGCTCCGCGCCGCCGACATCGCGCTCCAGGTGCTCGCGGCGCTCGAGAAGGCGCACGCGGCCGGGATCGTCCACCGCGACATGAAGCCCCAGAACGTCATGATCGCGAGCGAGGACGGCCGCGACGTGGCGAAGATCCTCGACTTCGGCATCGCGAAGATGAAGGACGCCTCCGGGCCGCAGACGCAGCTCGGCACGATCATGGGGACCGTCGCCTACATGTCCCCCGAGCAGGCGCGCGGCGAGGTCGTGGACGGGCGGAGCGACCTCTACTCGGTCGGGATCATCCTCTACCAGATGCTGACGGGCGAGGTGCCCTTCACCGGCAAGAGCTCCATGGAGCTCATCAAGAAGCAGATCGAGCAGGCCCCGCCGCCCTTGCGGACGAAGCACGCCGAGATCCCCGTCGCGCTCGAGCAGGTCGTCATGAAGGCGCTCGCCAAGCGCCGCGAGGACCGCTACCAGGACGCGCGCTCCTTCGCGAAGGCGATCGAGTCCTCGAAGGGCGAGTTCGAGAAGACGCTCGTCGGCGCGCACGCGACGGGCGCGCTCGTCCCCGATCCGCCGCCTCCGCCCGAGGCCCCGACGCGCTCGGCACCGGTGACGCCGGTCCCGACGACGGCCCCGCCCCGCGTCGACACCGCGCTCTCCTACGAGGAGGGCGGCACCGCGGCCGTCTACGCCGGCCTCGTCGGGCGGACGATCGACGACAAGTACGAGGTCCAGTCGAAGCTCGGCGAGGGCGGCATGGGCGCCGTCTTCAAGGCGCGCCACAAGCTCCTCGACAAGCTCGTCGCGCTCAAGGTCGTGCACCCGGCGCTCTCCGAGCGGCCCGACGTGCGCGAGCGGTTCCTGCGCGAAGCCAAGGCCGCCATGGTCTTCGTCCACCCGAACGCGATCCCCGTCCGCGACTTCGGGGTCACGAAGGACGGCCTCGTCTACATGACGCAGGACTTCTCGCCCGGGAAGAGCCTGCGCGCGATCCTGAGCGAGAAGAAGAGACTCGAGCCGCCGCGCGCCCTCGCGATCGCCCGGCAGTGTCTCCTCGCCCTCGCCGAGGCGCACCAGCACGGGATCGTCCACCGCGACTTCAAGCCCGAGAACGTCCTCGTCGAGCGCGACGAGACGACGGGCGACGACGTGGCGCGCGTCTGCGACTTCGGGATCGCCAAGCTGAACGACGCGCACGCCGCGCAGGGCCCCAACGGCGAGAGCCTGACCGGCCGCAGCGTCATCGGCACCCCGCACTACATGGCGCCCGAGCAGGCCTCGGGGGAGAAGGTCGACGGGCGCGCCGACATCTACGCCGTGGGCTGCGTCCTCTACGAGCTCGTGACCGGCACGAAGGTCTTCGAGGCCGACTCGGTCATGAAGGTGCTCATGAAGCAGATCTCGACCGAGCCGGACGCGCCGCGCAAGCGCCTCGCGTCGGTCCCGCCCGCCGTCGAGGTGCTCATCCTCCGCGCCCTCGCCAAGGCCCCGGCCTCGCGCTTCGCGAACTGCGAGGAGATGGTCGAGGCGATCGACGGCCTCGGCATCGAGCTCCCGGGCCGGATCCTCGGCCGCACGAAGGGCGGCAAGACGCACCCCGGTTTCACCACGGTGAACCCGCCGGCGGGCCACGGCCTCGCGCGCGTCGCGTTCCTCCTGCTCCTGGTCACGCTCCTCGCGGCGGGAGGCTTCGCGATCTTCTACCCGGCCTTCGACGCGCGCGTCCCCGAGCCGCTTCGGCCCATGCTGAGGAAGCTCCTCAACTACAAGGCCCCGGACACGGCGACGCCGACGAGCACGACGATCGCTCTCACGCCGCCGCCCCCGCCGCCGCCGCCCCCGGTTCCCGTTCCCGTTCCCGATCCTCCGGCGCCGCCGCCGCCGCCACCGGCTCCGGACCCGCGCTCCCAGGAGCTCGCCGCGAAGATCAAGGACGAGCTCGACGCCGCGGGCTCGCTCCTCGACGACGGCAAGCTCGAAGAGGCCGAAGCCAAGGCGAAGGACCTCGCGAAGGACGTGAAGGAGTGGGACTCCCTCCCGAGACCGTTGTCGTCGCGCGACGACATCGACCGGGCCCGCCTCGCCGACCTGACGGTGCGCGTCCGCCTCGCGCGCTTCGAGCTGCGGGGGAAGACCTTCATCGCCGACATGGAGAAGGCCCTCGACGGGAAGGACTACGACACGGTCTTCGAGCTCTCCGGGAAGCTCGAGATCATGGCGACGGACGAGATGAAGTACCCGGAGAGCATCCGGACCCGCGGCGAGGAGATGCGCAAGAAGGGGAACCTCCTCAAGCTCCGGGCCAAGAACGAGCGCGACCTGGCGATGAGGACGCCGCCCTCTCCTCCGCCCGCGCCGCCGCCGCCGCCTCCGGTTCCTCCGCCGCCGCCTCCCCCGCCGCCCGAGCCGCCGGCGCCGCCGCCCGCTCCTCCGGCGCCCCCGCCCGCTCCCCCGCCGGCGCCGGACCCGGCGCCGCCCCCGCCGCCACCCGCGCGACCGGACCCCGCGGCCCACGTGATCGCGCTCCCCAACGGGACGAGCCTCACGGTCACCGCGGTCACGCACGGCAGCGACACGATCTACGTCGCCGAGAAGCCGGTCACGGCGGGCGACTACCTCTTCTTCCTCAAGGACGTGGCGAACGGCAAGCGCGGCGACGCCCTCAAGCGCGACCTGGCGCGCCTCGTCCCGGTCGGCGCGAGCCCCGTCGGCCTCGAGATCCGCAAGCGCTACGGCGGGCTCAACGTGGCGGTCTCCGGCCGGACCGAGCTCCAGGCGGACATCAAGGACCTCGACAAGGTCGCCGACGACATCGCCGCGAAGCCGATCGACGGGATCAACCAGCAGGCCGTGACCGAGTTCGCCAAGTGGGCGGGGGCCCGTCTCCCGACCAAGGAAGAGCTCGACGCCGCCCACCGGGCGCAGCGGATCGACGACGTCCTCTGGTACGACAAGGGTTTCATCGACTTCAAGAGCGACCCCCAGAAGGTCCAGCGCGAGAAGCAGAACCACGTCGGCGTCTACGTCCGCCTCGTCAGCGCCCGCTGAGGCCGCGCGTTGAGCCACCGCGAGGAGCACGCCTACGTCGCCGCGCACTCGCCCGAGGAGATCAAGGCCGAGATCGAGCGGCTCCTCCTCACGAAGGACGAGGACGGGACGGCCGTCGAGCGGGCGACGAAGCTCGCCGAGATGGCGCTCGTGGCCCGGCTCGCGCCCTGGCGCGCCGGCTCCGTCGTCCCCAACGTGAGGCGCGCGGTCCAGCAGCTCGCGAAGGGCGCCGACCAGGACGCGACGACCTCGCGGATCGCGCTCCGCCTCGCCGCCTGCTACGCCCGCGCCGGCCGCACCGACGACGAGGCGCTCCGGCTCGGACGCTACGCGCGCGTCCGGAGCGCCGGAGGCGGCCTGGGCCCCGACGACCGGGCCTTCGCCGCCGAGGCGGCGAACCACCTCGACCGCGCCATCTTCGTGCCGAGCCTCGAGTGCGCGCGCGACCTCGTCGAGGAGCTCGACCAGGAGAGCCTCCTCCGCGAGGCGCGGGGCCAGCTCTCGCGGAGGAACGCCAGCTTCGCCGTCCTCCTGCTCGAGCTCGCCCTCTTCCGCACCCACGGAAAGTCCGTCGGACCGCTCACGCCGTCGAAGGTCGAGCAGGGGCTCGCCGCCTTCCGCAAAACCCTCGCCCGCGGGGGCGGCCGCGCCCAGGCGGAGGTCGCGCTCCTCCTCGCGCGCGCCTACGTCGAGGGCGCCTTCGTCGACGTGCGCGCCCGCGACCACGCCCGCGCCGTCCTCGAGCACGTGGGCGACAAGCTGGACTCCGACGCGAAGAAGCGTCTCGAGGACTACCTCGAGGAGGACGCCTTCGCCGTCCCCGACGACCAGGTCTACGCCGCGCTCAAGAAGCACGCGGCGACGCGCGCCCTCGACCTCCGGCTCGACGTCGCCGAGCGCATGGAGAAGGGGAACTTCGGCGTCGCCCGGCGCCTCTGCGAGCTCGAGCTCGCGCGGCGCTTCGACCCCTGGTACATGGGCGACCCGACGACGAACGTCTCGCGCGCCGTCTCGCGCGCCGCGGGCGCCTTCGAGAAGCTCGACGAGGAGGCGCGCTGGGTCGCCTGCTCGCTCTCGGCTCTCTACGCGGCGACGCTCGAGGGAGCCTCCCACGCGCGCGCCCTCGTCCGGGCCGTCCTGACGCACGCCGCCGACGCCCCCGAGCTCAAGGCCGCGCTCGAGCACGCGGGGCTCGACCCGGGCGTACCGCCCGCGGAGCTCCGCGCCGTCTACGAGGAGGCGACCGACCCCGCCGCCCACGCTCGCAGCTTCGAGCAGCTCGCCGCCCGCGCCGGCCTCTCCGACGAGGAGAGGAAGGCGGGCCTCGAGGTCCTCGCCTGGCTCGCCGAGCAGCGCAAGGCCGAGGACGTCTCCTCCGGCGTCGCCTTCGTGAAGAAGCGGATCGGAGACCTCGTCGAGGTCGCGCTCCCCGAGGCGGTGACGAGCGCGGCGACGTTCATGATCGAGGCGACGCTCAGGAACGTCGCGGCCGAGAGCGCGCGGAGCCTCTTCCGGACGCGCCTCCTCCGCGAGGTCCCGAAGAACCCGAAGGAGGCGCCGCTCCCCGACCTCGACCGGTCGGCCTGGTCGGTGACGCACGAGAACCGCCTCCTCGCGGCGCTCGAGGGGTTCGGCTGCGGCCTCGGCGGCGCGACGCTCGTCCTCCTCGACCTCCCGGCTCTCGTGACGGTCAACCTGAACGCGATCGCCGCGATCACGACGACCTACGGCTTCGACCCCGAGTCCCCCGAGGAGATCGAGCGCTCGCTCCTCCTCCTCGCCGGCGGCCCCCAGGCGTTCTCGCGCGACCTCGAGGCGCCGACCGTCGGGCGCCTGACCGTCCGGCGCATCCCGCAGGGCGCGATCGGCGGCCGCGCCGCGCTCGCGCTCCGGACGATCGCCGTCCGTCTCTCGAGCCGCCTCGCCAAGCAGAAGCTCCTCCAGCTCATCCCGGTCGTGGGCGGCGCCGTCGGGGCCGGGCTCAACTTCCACTACACGCTCGAGACGACGCGCGCGGCCTCCATGCTCTACCGCTTCCGCTGGCTCCAGAGAAAAGCGCGCGGTGTCTAGAAAAGGGAACGCCCCGGCGGGGCCGGGGCGTGAGAGTAGAGAGAGAGAGTCCGTTTTGGAGAGAGGTTTTGCGACGGGGAGGAGTCTTGCAAGACTCCGACCAATCGCATAACCCTTATCCGCCGGGACTTGCCCGTCTCGTCCCGGCAGCCCGCGGTCGCGCGTGACCGTCGGCGGACTCACGTGAACCCGCGCACGCCTCGCGGGTAAGAGGGGTTGGGCTGAATGCAGCCGAGCGTGGAGACCTCGGACGAAGCGCTCCTCGCCCGCGTCAAGGCGGGCGACGAGGCGGCGCTCGAGGTGCTCGTGGAGCGGTTCCGGAGACCGCTCTTCGGCTACCTCCACAGGATGCTCGGCAACGCCGCGGAGGCGGAGGACGTCTTCCAGGAGACGTTCCTCCGCGTGGTGAAGCATCTCCCCCGGTTCGAGGAGGGCCGGCGCGTGAAGCCGTGGGTCTATGCCATCGCGTCCAACCTCGTGAAGAACGTCTACCGCTCGCGCAAGTACCGCGAGAAGACGTCGATCGACCAGGAGGGCGCCGAGGGAGAGCCGCTCTCGGCCTCGCTCGCCGCGCTCGCCCAGACGCCCTCCGAGCTCGCCTCGGAGTCGGAGCGCGCCGTCGCCGTCCGCGATGCGATCGACCGCCTCTCGCCGGTCTCGCGCGACGCGCTCGTCCTCTTCTACTTCCAGGGTCTCGCCTACGAGGAGATCGCCCAGGCGCTCGAGGTGCCGCTCGGGACGGTCAAGTCACGGATCCACAACGCGCTCGCCAAGCTCGCCGCCCTCCTCCGGCCGACGCTCGAGACGAGAACGGAGGCCGAGCATGCCTGAGCTCTGCCAGGAGATCGAGTCCCTCGCGCCCGAGATCATCCGGGGGCACGTCCTCGACGGACCCCACGCGGCTCACGTCGAGTCCTGCGCCACGTGCGCCAAGGTCGTCCAGGGGGCCGCGGCCCTGGGGCGAGATCTCGCCTCGGTCGAAGCCCCCGAGCCGACCGAGGACCTCGTGGCGCGCACGCTCGCCCGCGTGAGGCTCGCCGACGCTCTCGCCGCGACCCCGAAGCCGGCGGGCGAGATCGTGCCCCAAAGGCCCCGGCGCCGCACGACCGCCGAGCTCCTCGAGACCTGGGCTCTCCCGGGTCCGGCCCCGAGGGTCGCCGCTCCCGAAGGCCGCGCCTTCCTGCGCCTCACGATCCAGGCCGCCGCGGCGCTCGTGATCGTCGCCGCGTCCGTCTTCTTCACGCTCGAGTTCTATCCGGCCTACGTCTCGGCCCTCGAGGAGCGGAACGTCCACGGCTGCCAGGAGCACCTCGAGGCGATCGAGAACGCGATCATCCGCTACGTGAAGGAGCATCCCGACGCCGTCGCGGCGCCGGAGCCGCTCCAGGGGCTCGCGCTGCGCGACGCCCTCGTGAAGGGCGGCTACGCGCGCGAGGAGGACTTCCTCTGCCCCTCGGTGCGCGGGGCGAGGCCCGGGGCCAACTGCTACCTCCTGCGGCTGCCGCCGCGCGGGTCGCCGGTCGTCGTGTCGGATCATCTCGGCAACCACGGCGGCTCGGCCCTGAACGTCGTCCGCGAGGGGTCGAAGCCCGAGCTCCTCGAGGGCGATCGGCTCTGGGCCTGGCTCGCCGAGGGGCGGAAGTGACTACTTCTTCGAGCCGCCCGACTTCTTCTTCACGTCGCCGCTCGAGCTCTTGCCGAGCTTCTTCGTCCCGGACTTGGGCCGGGGCTGCGACTTGGGCGTCTCGGGCTCCTTGAAGGCGGGCCGCGTCCCGGTCGTCTTCTTGCCCGCCATGTCGCCCCACTTCTTCACCGAGTCGTCGGGCTTGGGCGCCGGGGCCATCTCGTGGATCGAGTCGTCCGAGCGGTCCATCATGGAGAGGCCCGGGAAGCCACGCCCGAGCGTCCTCGCCTTGCTCGGGGGACGCTCGCCGTCCTGCCCCTGGGGCGGGATCGTCTGGAAGCGGCCGCTCGCGACGATCCGGCGAGTCGGCGTGTCGCCGCCCGCGACGGTCGGGGGCTTCTGGTGCGAGTACTCGAGGGCGCCGCGCCGGACGAGGTCGCTCGCGAAGCGGTAGACGCGGTAGCGGTCCTCGCCCGAGCGGCGGACGATCTCGGCGAGCGAGAGGTCGCCCGAGAACAGGTAGCCGAGCGCGCCGTCCGAGCCGCGCGAGGTCGCCTCCGCCTTCGCCTCGGCGCTCGTGAAGCGGAAGACGGCCCACGCGCTCTTCAGGACCTTGCGCATCTCGTCCCACTCGGCGAGCCGCTGCATGGCCTCGATCAGGAGCGCCTCGGTGCGGAGAGCGAGCTTGGTCGCGTTGGGCGCCGGGGTGCGCAGCTCGGGCGGCAGGAAGTTCTGGAGGAACTCGAACGTCGCCCCCTCCCAGAGGAACGCCTCGAAGATCTCGCTCTTGATCCGGTCGATCTCGGTCTTGGCGATGTCGTCCTCCGAGACCGACGAGCCGCGCTTCGCGTCGAGGAGCGTCGAGATCCCGAGGCGATCGGCCGCGCTCTCGCCGAGGAGCTCGGCGAGCGCCGAGTCGGGCGCCGGGCCCTCGACGTTCAGGATGTAGACCTCGCCCTGGTCGAGGTAGAGCGTCTTCTCCTGGGCGACGGCGTCCTTGCTCTGGGCCGCGGCGCTGATCCGGAGCGTCCCGCTCCGCTTGCCGCCGTGGAGGAGCTGGAGCACCTCGGCGAGCGAGACCTGGCCGAGCTCGCCCTGGACGGTCGGGCGGCCCTCGGCCTTCGGCATGCCGCGCCGACGCTCGCGGAGCGAGACGAGCTTGCGGCGGTACTCGTCGGAGGAGAAGCCGAACGCGACCGCGGACTTCGCGTAGGCCATGGCGTCGTCGAGGCGGTTCTGCCTCTCGGCGGCGTCGATGTGGTCCTGGTGCTCGCGGTCCGTGAGCCGCCTTATCCTCCGGTCGAGGAGCGCCTCGAGGAGGAAGCGCACGAGCTCGAGCGGGGCGACCTTGGCGAGCGCGAGGAGGTCGGCGACGGCGCGACGCCCGTCGCAGAGGTCGTTCAAGTGCTTCGCCTCGCCCTCCGACGGCCGGGTGCAGACGAAGATCACGTCGGGCGAGGGGACCGCCTCGAGGATCGCCTTCCAGCGGAGGAGGTCCTTCCTCAGGTCCTCGCGAAGCTCCTCGTCGAGCGGGATCTCGACGACGAGCCCGCGCGGCTCCTCGCCCGAGGGCGGGATCTGCGGGTCGCCCGAGACCTCGACGAAGGGGTCCGACCACTCGAAGATCGAGAAGAGGGCCGAGACGACCTTGTCCTTGACCGCGAGGAGCCACTGCTCCCGCGTCACCATCTTCTCGTCGAGGAGGACCTTGTCGAGGTCGCGGCCGGTCCGCTTCGCGACCTCGCGGGCCTTCTTGAGCTCGTCGTCCGTCACGGCCCCGCGCGCCCTCAGGTAGCGCGTCGCCGAGTGCGTGCGCCGCGGCCCCATGAGGTGGAGGCGGAGGAGGCGCGTCGTCACGTAGACGTCGATCGCGCTCTCCTCCTCGCGGGCGTGGAGGTGAAACGGCGCGCCACGCCGGAGCAAGCGCGAGAGGATCTGGAGCGCGCGCGCGCCGCCCGTCCGCCCCGCGAACGCGGGGTGGCCGGCGCCGCTCAGGTTCGCCGGCTGGAGGAGCTCCTTGTCGAGCGAGGCCGCGATCTTCCGGAGGCGCTCGACCTCGTTCGCCCAGGCGTAGAGCTTGTAGGCGTCCGCGAGCCTCCCGTCCTGCACGGCATGGAGGGCGCGAGGCTCGATCTCGGGCGCCGAGATCGGACGCACCAGGTTCTCGTCGCGGAGCTTCGTCACGAGCCCGAGCGCCTCGAAGGGCGTCAGGTTCGTGAGCGCGATCACGTCGTCGAGGTTGCGCACCCCGTCGAACGGGCACTCCTCGAGGACGGCGCCGCCCTTCTTGAGGATCGAGAGGACCCTCTCGGTCACGCCGGCGTCGGGAGGGAGGCCCTCGGTTCCGGGCGTCGCCTTCTCGATGACCCCCTCGCTCTCCTCGAGGCGCGGCTCGTCCGGGTGCGAGAGGCGGTAGATCGCCTTCGTCGTCGGGATCCGGGTGCGGATCTGCCGCCACTCGTCCTGGCGGCGCGACGCCTCCATGAGGATCGAGCGCGTGTCGAAGTGGAGGGCGCGGACGTTCCCCTTCGCGTCGAGGAAGCCCGCCGGGAGCACGTCCTTCTTCCAGTCGAAGTAGGCGTTCTCGCGGAAGAGGAGGTCGTAGATCTCCTCCTCGTAGAGACGGCGCACGACGGAGTCGTGCTCCTCCTTCTTGATGAGGCCCTCCCGGACGAGGACCTCGCCCAGCTTCTCGGCGCCGCCTCCGGCCTGCTGGAGCTGGAGCGCCCGGAGGAGGTCCTT
>Ga0070738_10004387_pt1 | contig 17009 bp, 12 predicted proteins | sample Coa_R2_2_FD_66446 | JGI IMG/M metagenome (GOLD analysis project Ga0070738, IMG submission 66446) | Surface soil microbial communities from Centralia Pennsylvania, which are recovering from an underground coalmine fire - Coalmine... | ecosystem: Environmental > Terrestrial > Soil > Unclassified ...
GCCCCTGGACGGCGGCTGACACAATGGCCGCTAATGAGCGTCGGCTTCGTCGCATTCTGCTGGACTTACTGGCTCGCGTTAGCGATCGAGTTTACCTGTGCCATAGTGATTTGGCGACCAACGGACAGGAACAAACAGGCGTGCTGCTATCTCTGGTGAATGGGGCAATGCCGTTGGATACAGGGCTATAGGGAATAAAGCGTTTTGCCTGTATCAGCGTCAAATGCAAATAGCTGGTCAAACTCTATCGCAAGGGAAAGGCGATCGCCCACACGAGGGCACTGGTCAGGACGGCACTGAAACGTCAGCTCTACCGGGGATAACGAGGACACTTCTAGCAGGTTTGCCCGCACTAAGACCTCACGCCCCAACGGTTCTACAATGCTGGCTTCGACGGTGAGATCACCGCTATCGGCCGCAAGCTGGAGGTGCTCTGGACGAATGCCCAGGTCGTAGCGCTCTCCCGATCGCGGTTGTACTCTAGTTTGTAATGACTCTGGACAAGTCAACGATTGTCCCGCCACTTGAAATGCCGTGCCGTCATACGTTGCAGGCAGAATATTCATTGGTGGACTGCCCAAAAATGTGGCAATCATGCGATTTGCAGGCTGGGCGTAAATGGTTTGGGGCGCACCGATTTGCTGAATATGACCCCGATCGAGCACGACAATCTGATCCGCCAGAGTCATCGCCTCAACCTGATCATGAGTTACATAGATGGTGGTAATGCCCACCTGCTGATGGAGGCGTTTGAGTTCAGCGCGGGTATCGTCTCGCAGTTGGGCATCCAGGTTTGACAGCGGTTCGTCCAGCAAAAACACCTGGGGCTGGCGCGCGATCGCCCGACCCAACGCGACTCGCTGCTGCTGTCCGCCCGATAGTTGACCCGGTTTGCGGTCAAGGAGGTGATCGATCGCCAGCATTTTAGCGACTGTTTCAATCCGCTCCTGCCGGGTCTTCGCATCCACACGCCGCATTTGCAACCCGAACGCGAGATTTTCCGCCACGCTCATGTGGGGATAGAGAGCATAGTTCTGAAACACCATTGCCACATCGCGCTGACGTGCCGGGATCTGATTCACCAGGCGATCGCCAATGTAAAGTGCCCCGGCAGTTGCCTGCTCCAGTCCGGCGATCGTCCGTAAAACAGTCGATTTGCCGCAGCCTGATGGCCCTACCAGCACCCAAAACTCGCCGTCTGGAACCGTGAACGTAATGTCAGTGATACCTGTTGTTGTGGCCACCGACGTTGTAGTGTTCCCAAACTGCCGTGTGATACCCTCAAGCCGAACCTTTGCCATCGACAGTACTGTATTCTAGACCCACTGTTCGCGTCTTGCAGGGACGATGCCTGTAACGTCACCACAGAAGAGCCGTGATGCGTCGTCACCCATCAATAGCGCTGCGGTATTGGCTCCGAAGGAGTTGCTGGAGCGGGTGACGGCGATGGCGTGGTCGGTGACGTGAATGGCGTCAACGTTGGGCTGGTGGATGGCATTGTCATTTGCGACTGGGTTGGGGTGGCACTCACACCACCCGAGGGGGCAAATGGTAGAAACGTGGGATCAACTTCGCGGGGAAAATAGTTGGCATCGATACAGGAATCCAGTGCTTTGGATGCTGGCAGCTTTGCTGCTTTGTTAAGGCCAATCACACAGTCAGAATAGCGGACGGGCAGTAAACTGCGACGGCAACTGTCAAGCACTTCAGCCGCTGTACTGTCGCTAATTTCACGGCGTATATCCACGACGCAGGTGGCCAGTTCGCGTGGGCGTCGTACCTGACGGCAGGCCGAGAGCGCATCAACAGCCGTAATCGCGCTGCCGCTAAGATCATTGACGCAGCGTGCAATATCGCGGGGAAACAAAGCTCTCGCGCAAGCGGATGCCGCTTCATCGGTTGAAATTTTGGAACCAAGCAAATCGGTTGTGCAGCGCTCGTAATCATTGGCCGCGATCGCAGATGGTGCTGGTAATACGGCGGCAAACAGCCCTACCACAATGCCAACACCAGCAAGACCATTCACCAGCGCGACACCAGACTGAGGCTTTGTCCCAGACTGAGGCTTTGTCCCAGACTGAGGCTTTGTCTGAGGCGGTTGATTTGGCTGACAGATTTGAGCTTTCACAGATTCAGAAGTGTGAAGGGTTATCGTCTGCATAATATCAGGCTTTCCAAGATTGGTTAAACCCCTTCAGCCATAGAATCTAAAGCGAACATTACGATTCTGTCATCAAATTCACCACCCTGAATCTACTACAGTGATAAAGGTATACAAATCCGCTTAGCACTCCAAAGGATACCCAGTATGCATCTGAGTGAATTGACCCATCCGAACCAGTTGCATGGTCTGTCAGTCTATCAGCTCCAGCAAATTGCCCGTCAGATTCGAGAAAAGCACCTGCAAACGGTTGCCGCCAGTGGTGGGCATCTGGGTCCTGGTTTAGGCGTGGTTGAATTGACCCTGGCACTGTATCAAACGCTCGATCTCGATCGCGACAAGGTGACGTGGGACGTCGGGCACCAGGCTTATCCTCACAAGCTCATCACAGGGCGTTACGCCCGGTTTCACACGCTGCGACAAAAAGATGGCATTGCTGGCTACCTGAAGCGGGGTGAAAGTAAATTTGATCACTTCGGTGCCGGTCATGCGTCTACAAGTATCTCTTCAGCATTGGGAATGGCGCTGGCGCGTGACATGCAGGGCGAGAACTACAAAGTCGTCGCCGTGATTGGTGATGGGGCGTTGACCGGCGGTATGGCGCTAGAAGCCATCAATCACGCTGGACATTTGCCCAAGACGAATCTGCTCGTGGTGCTCAACGATAACGAAATGTCAATCTCGCCTAACGTGGGAGCGATTCCCCGTTACCTCAACAAAATGCGGCTCAGTCCACCCGTACAGTGCATTTCAGAGAACCTTGAAGAGCAGTTTAAGCATCTCCCCTTTGTGGGCGAATCTCTGGCTCCAGAAATTGGTCGCATGAAGGAAGGGATGAAGCGGCTGGCGGTGCCCAAAGTGGGGGCAGTGTTTGAAGAACTGGGCTTTACCTATGTGGGGCCGATCGATGGTCACAATCTGGAAGAACTGATTGCCACTTTCCAGCAGGCACACAAGCATCCGGGGCCAGTCCTGGTTCACGTTGCCACCACGAAAGGCAAAGGGTACGAAATCGCGGAAAAAGACCAGGTCGGCTATCACGCTCAGGTGCCATTCAACCTGGCGACCGGGAAAGCGATTCCCTCCAGCAAGCCCAAGCCGCCGAGCTATTCAAAAGTCTTTGGTGAGACGCTGACCAAAATTGCCGAGAACAACCCCAAAGTCATCGGCATTACAGCCGCAATGGCAACGGGCACCGGACTTGATATTTTGCAGAAGCGATTGCCTGACCAGTACATTGATGTGGGCATTGCCGAACAGCACGCTGTTACCCTGGCGGCAGGTCTGGCCTGTGAGGGAATGCGCCCCGTCGCCACCATCTATTCCACGTTCTTACAGCGGGCGTTTGACCAGATCGTGCATGATGTCTGCATCCAGAACTTACCCGTTTTCTTCTGCATGGATCGGGCGGGCATTGTGGGTTCCGATGGCCCAACCCATCAGGGAATGTATGACATTGCTTACCTGCGCTGTATCCCCAACATGGTGCTGATGGCTCCGAAAGACGAAGCCGAGTTGCAGCGCATGATTGTGACGGGCATCGAACACACCGGACCGATCGCCATGCGCTATCCCCGGGGTAACGGCTACGGTGCGCCTCTGATGGAAGAAGGTTGGGAACCCTTGCCGATCGGCAAGGGCGAAATTCTTCGCCACGGTGATGATGTCCTGCTTGTTGGCTATGGCTCCATGGTCTACCCCTCGATGCAGGTCGCCGAAATCCTGAGTGAACACGGCATTGAAGCAACGGTTGTGAACGCTCGCTTTGCCAAACCGCTAGACACGGAACTGATTTTGCCGCTCGCGCAGAAGATTGGTCGGGTTGTCACGCTCGAAGAAGGCTGTCTGATGGGCGGCTTTGGCTCTGCGATCGCCGAGTCCTTGCTGGACGCCGATATCACGGTGCCGCTGACCCGTCTGGGCGTTCCCGATCTGCTGGTTGAGCATGCTACCCCTGACGAGTCTAAGGCTGATCTCGGCTTGACGCCGCCCCAAATGGCCGACCGCATTCTGAAGCTGTTCAGCCGTCAGCCCTCTGCTGTCCGCGTCTAGCGACTGATTGGGGTGCTGATTGTTCGGCATGCGGGTGCTGTTCTGGACGTGCAGGGGAAGGGGGCATTTTATCGCCACCCCAGAACTGTTTGGAGCAGCAGCCAGAGGTTAAGCCCCACAATTACCACGGCAACGGCCTTAGCGACCACCTTGAGCCAGGGCGGGTTAACGAACTCGCCCATAATGCGCCGATCGCTCGTAAACATGACCAGCGGCACGACCGCAAACGATAGCTGCAGGCTGAGTACAACCTGACTGAGCACTAACAAACTACCTGTGCTGTGCTCACCAAAAAAGACGATCGCGATCAGCGCGGGCACGATCGCCAGCAGGCGCGTGACCAGACGCCGCACCCAGGACGGAATACGGAGCCGCAAAAAGCCCTCCATCACAATCTGTCCTGCCAGGGTTGCCGTTAGCGTTGAACTTTGCCCAGACGCGAGGAGGGCCAATCCAAAAATGGCGCTGGCTGCGCTGACACCCAGCAACGGTGAGAGTAGTTGATAGGCATCTTGAATTTCGGCAACCGCATGATAGCCAGCCGTATGAAAGGTAGCGGCGGCAACGATCAAAATGGCAGCATTGATCAGCAGCGCCAGCGTGAGCGCGACGGTGGAATCGATAGTGCCGAACCAGATGGCTTCGCGGCGCTTTTGCGGCGTCGGTTCCCAGGCACGGGTCTGCACGATCGCGGAATGCAGATACAGGTTATGGGGCATTACCGTTGCTCCCAGAATGCCGATCGCCAGATAGAGCATGTCTGGGTTCCGAACGATGTCACGATTGGGCAAAAATCCTGCCACGATGCTGCCAGCGTTGGGATGCGAAAACAGGATCTCAGCGGCGAAGCACACGCCGATCGTAGCTACCAGCACAATGACAAGCGCTTCAACATAGCGAAAGCCCTTGCCCTGCAGGAAGAGCAATGCCAACACGTCTAACGCTGTCAGGCAGACACCCCAAACGAGCGGTAGCCCAAACAGCAGCTGCAGGGCGATCGCGCTGCCCAACAGTTCAGCCAGGTCACAGGCCGCGATCGCAATTTCACACAGCACCCACAGCATGATGCTGACTTTCGGGCTAAAGGTATCGCGGCACATCTGGGCCAGGTCTTTACCTGTCGCGACCCCCAACCGCACACAGAGCGATTGCAGCAGCACCGCCATCAGGTTTGACAGTAGAATAACGCTCAGCAAGGTATAGCCGAACCGGGAGCCGCCAGCCAGATCCGTTGCCCAGTTGCCCGGATCCATGTAACCCACCGAAACCAGGTATCCTGGGCCAGCGTAGGCCAGCATCTTGCGCCAAAAGCCTTTGACAGCCGGAATTGGGATGCTGCGGTGAACCTCCGGTAAGCTTGGTCTCAGGTGATGCGGCAATGCAGCCTCACGATTGGAGAATGCCATTGGTGTAAATCTTTTTCATAATCCTTTCATAATTAATTTAGCACTCTTGCTCGCGCCTCCTTCTGCCAGGCGGGTTAATTTATCCATAGTCTGATGCCGAAACGGGTCTTGTACAACTGTCTGCCGTCGTACTCCCAATGGTGATGCCGAAGCCCCGGTTTCTCTGGGTCAAGCGATCGCGGCTTTTAACATTTCTTTTCCAACTCTTACCATAGGGTTAATGTCCAAATCCGGTTAATTCATGCTTGCCCAAATTAAAGATCTTGCTGCTAACCTGGCCCCCCGTTTGATCGAGATTCGTCGCCATCTGCACAGCCACCCTGAATTAAGTGGACAGGAATACCAGACAGCCGCCTACGTAGCAGGAGTTCTGTCATCTTGTGGACTCCAGGTTGCAGAGGGCGTTGGTAAGGTTGGCGTGATTGGTGAGTTGCGCGGTCAGGGAAATGACTCCCGCCTGCTGGCAATCCGCACAGACATGGATGCGCTGCCAATCCAGGAGCGCACTGGCTTACCGTTTGGGTCGCGGCAACCCGGAGTGATGCATGCCTGTGGGCATGATGTCCATGCAACCGTTGGTTTAGGTACAGCAATGGTGCTTTCCCAACTCGGCGCGGCGCTACCAGGAAGCATCCGTTTTCTGTTTCAGCCAGCCGAAGAAACGGCGCAGGGAGCGGCGTGGATGGTACAGGATGGTGCCATGGAAGGCGTCACTGGGATTCTGTCGGTGCATGTATTTCCGTCCATTCCGGCAGGGGTGATTGGCATTCGCTATGGCGCGTTGACGGCAGCAGCCGATGACCTGGAGATCACGATTTTGGGCGAGTCGGGGCATGGTGCCCGTCCCCACGAAGCGATCGACGCGATCTGGATTGCATCCCAGGTGATCACCGCACTGCAGCAGGCCATTAGCCGTACCCAAAATCCCCTGCGTCCAGTTGTGCTCACGATCGGCCAGATCAACGGTGGCCGTGCTCCGAATGTGATTGCTGAACAGGTAAAGCTATTGGGAACTGTGCGATCGCTCCATCCCGAAACCAGCGCTTCTTTACCCAGCTGGATTGAACAAATTGTGGCGGGCGTCTGTCAGATCTACGGTGCTCGCTATGAATTCAACTACCGTCATGGGACGCCTTCGGTGCAAAACGACACAGCGATGACGCATCTGCTGGAAACGGCAGCGGCAGAAGCCTGGGGCGATCGCGGCATTCAAATGCTCCACGAACCCTCACTGGGGGCTGAAGACTTCTCTATTTATCTGCAACATGCGCCAGGAAGCATGTTTCGTCTGGGGGTTGGGTTCAAAGACCGACATAACTATCCCCTCCATCATCCCCAGTTTGCGGTCGATGAGGCGGCAATCATCACGGGCGTTGTGACTCTGGCGTACGCTGCCTATCGCTACTGGCAAACAGCACCCAAGCACCCAAGCCATTAATCTACCTTGCGATAAATCTACCTTGCGGTGGAGTAGCCAAATCGCGGCTGTTCGCTACACATGAGGTGGAGCATTATGGAAATCAGCATGGCCGCCACCAAACCACTTAAGGGCTTAGAGCTAGTCGATTGCGCCAAGGCAAACGCCAAACAGGGGTCGGAAACGGCTGCCAATCTCTGCGGCTACGGCACTGACCTCAATACCTTCAAGCAAGAATTGCAGCAGGCGTGCCAGGATATGGGCGTTGAGTTTCACGAGCTCAGCGACCTGATTACCGATCAACAACGGCCACTTCGGTTAGGCGAAGGTGAGATCATCGCGCCGGAATCCACCTCAGAACTCTAACGATCATCGCGCACACCGATCACAACACGGGTGCAAGCAGCACATTGCGTGGACGTTACGAGCACCGCCTTTGGACGGTTCGTCCGAGAGCCGATCGACCAGTCATGATCGAGACAATGCTTTGAATGCCGTTGTCAGGACGATCGGGTTGCACTAAGATAGCCCGATGACTGATCACACGCATCCACTGCATCCCTGGAAGGTGTTAGACACCCAGGAAATTTTTACCGCTCCGCCCTGGATCAAGCTATCCGTGCAAAAGGTTGGCCTGCCGGACGGCAGAATCGTTGAGGATTACTACCAAATTGCGCTCCAGGAGTACGCCGTCATTTTTGCTCAAACTGCTGATGGGCGCGTGATCATGGAGCGACAGTATAAGCACGGTATTGGGCGGGTGAGTCTGGCCTTACCCGGCGGGGCGATTGAACCGGGCGAAGATCCTTTAGTGGCCGCCCAACGAGAGCTACTCGAAGAAACTGGCTACGTGACTGACACCTGGCAAAGTCTGGGCTGTTTTGTGGGCAGCGCTAACTATGGCTGTGGTAAGGCCCACATGTTCATTGCCCGTAATGCACAGTACATTACGGCACCCAATTCTGGCGATCTAGAAGAAATGGAAATTGTCCTGCTGTCTCCTGAAACCTTGATGACTGCCATACGTCAGGGAGAGATAGTGGTGTTGGGCGCGGTCGCAGCGATCGCGCTGGCGCTGAATCCACAATTCAGCCTATGATTTCACCAGTGGAATTGAGCAATTGGTCATACAGGCGTCTAAGGCGGGTGTATCAAACCCTTCTCAGCTTGATTACACGCAAAGGATTGGTGTGAGGATTTATGACAACAACCCCCTATCTGTCTGTCGTTGCCACGGCACGGAATGATAACCATGGCGGCAATATGCTGCGACGGATGCAAATCTTTATCAATGGTCTGCTAGAGCAGTGTCGTCGCCATCAGTTAGACGCTGAACTGATCATTGTTGAATGGAATCCTCCCCCCGAAAATCCCTCCCTGGCGGAGGTGCTATCCTGGCAGGTTGACGGTAGCCCTTGCGTGGTCAGAATTATTCAGGTGCCGCCTGAACTGCACCAGCGGCTCAATCATGCGGCATCCCTCCCTCTGTTTCAGATGTTGGCCAAAAACGTTGGCATTCGTCGAGCGAGGGGCCAATTTGTACTGGCCACAAATATTGATTTACTCTTTTCTGATGCACTGTTTCAGTTCATTGCCTCCCGCCAGCTTGAAGAAAAAACGTCCTACCGGCTCGATCGCCATGATGTGCAATCGGACGTTCCCCTGGAAGCGCCTTTCGATGAGCAATTAGACTACTGTGCCCAGAACATCATTCGAATTTGCTGCAAAGATGGCTTTCAGGCCGGGACAATTGTGGAGCACACAGAAGAAGTACCGGAAATTTGCATCGAGCCACCTCAAGCCACCTGGTACAAGGCTGCTCTGGAACCCGCGGCTCCTCTGCTGCCACCGCTGCGTCGGGCCTATCGCCGTCTCCTGCCGAAGCGCCTCAGAGACGCTGTCTTGAACACTGTTCCGCTGGATGTCAGAGAATGGTTCATCGATCGAGGCTTGCTGACTGTCCAGCCCCCGCCACCAGAGCCTGTCGCTCCACCCGTCGAGGAAATCGTGGATCCCTGGCAATATCCGAGACTGCATACTAACGCTTGCGGTGATTTTACGCTGATGTCTAAGGCTGACTGGCTTGCCATTCGAGGGTATCCAGAATGGGAGATCTTTTCATTTCATTTGGACTCAGTACTGCTTTATATCGCACACTATGCTGGCATCAAAGAGGTGATCCTGGACGATCCAATGCGGATGTATCACATTGAGCACACCTCTGGCTGGACACCAGAAGCAGAGCGATCGCAAACGCTCAATAAACGTCTGGCACGGTTGCGTCTGCCTCAACTGAGCAACGAGCAGTTGGATTCGATCGCGCGTTTGATGCAGCAGTTAAACAAGCCCCTCATTTTCAATGACGAGAATTGGGGAATGGTTGCAGAAACGCTGCCAGAAACGACGATCGCCAGCAGCGATCGTGTACAGGCAATGACCGCCAGTGTTTCACTCACGAATTAGAATTTGTTGCCGTCTGGGAGCACGCGATCGTCTCCCAGTTGTTGGTTCGAAGGCTACTCTGGGCTACGGCGGTCTGCAAAGAACAGGTATGTCCCAACGCCTCGTTACGGTGTAATGTTGTTCCAACTTAAATGGATCTGATGAACAACAAAGTTGTATCACTGCGTTCGCGCTCAAACCGATTGCTGCAGTCAATTCAACGGTTCAGCTCATCTGGCAGTAGCGCTATTCAATCTTTAGATCCTGCCAATCAAAAAGCATCTTTTTTTATTGAAATTGCCTTTATTGCTGGGCTAATTGTTTATACTATCAGCCTTTTAGCAAAGTGCCTTGTAACGCCCTGGTACTACACGTCTGACGAAGTCGTCTATACCGCTGAGATCGTCAAGTTTTTAGACTTAAATTTTAATCAAAACTTTTTTGATATTCCGGGAACGCCATTTATGTTCCTGACCACAATCTTATGGGCAGTCTGGTATGGGTTGCTGTACATTACTGGACACGCCAGCACCGCTGTCGGAACCCGGCTTTTTACGTTTCAACATCTGCAAGACTTGTATTTTTTGATGCGCTTGCTGGTGCTGATCTTTTATGCCAGTTCCATCGCGCTTACCTATATTTGCGGTAAGCGTTTAACCAACGCGGTGGGCGGTTGTGTGGCTGCTTTGTTTCTGGCGCTTTTCTTTCCATACGCCAGTTACAGCAGCTTTGTCAGAACGGAGTCAATGGGCATTACGCTCGCGCTAACGGCGCTCTATCTAGTGTTAGAGGCGCTTACTTTTGGCAAAGTAAAATATTTTTTGATTGCCGGTATTTTATCTGGTGTGGCAGCGGCGGCTAGATTTCATTTTGCCCTTGCTACGTTACCAGTGATTATTTCACTTTACTTTTTCACCAGACGACAATGTGGCAAGCCTGTTCAAGAGTCAACTCCTGGCTCTGTCAATAACGAGAAAACCAACTCCGTCAGCGATGAAGTAGTTGGAAATCGACCGCTTTGGTCGCTAATTTTGTCATCTTTGATTGGGGCTTTCTTTGTCACGGGTGGAGTTATTACGCTCCTGATCAGCCTGCATTTAGTTCAGCCTAACTTTCTAACACACGCGATGCTGATTACTGTCGAGAGTAATAGTGTCGATGAGGTCATTAAAGGTCTGACCTTGATGCGAAAGCTGTGGCTATTTTTAGCCATGGTTTCTCTTGCTTTTTTCATCGCTTTGCGGATTCCAAAACTTCGCGATCGCGTGCGAAAGATATTGAATCCTGCCATCATATTGATTGTCAGTGGATTTGGAGTTGGTTTTGTTTTGGGAACGCCTACTTTCCTCTGGCGAGGTTCCCATCTTTTGCGAAGTATTCAGTTTTATGGTGATTGGATCGATCAAAAGCGTCAGAAGTTAAGTCTATTAGGCCAACTCTTTGATGTATATTCCAGCTACTGGAAAGTAATTACACCAACCATTGGCCTGACCTGGTTGCTAATTGTTGGTGCGGTGCTCATCATTCTTAGGCGCGATCGCACCCTTTATCCAATATTGATTGGTTGCGCAATGGCATTTATCTCGCAGCCAATCTTGCTAGTGATTGCCCCTTATCGTGTCGATCCCTGGCTCCCTTATTTGACCATTGTGCAAGCTTACCCGCTAGCTGTTGTTTATCAGATGTTGGCTCAGCTCAATCGTCAAAAACTCCTGTTTCAGCTATTTAGCCTGAGCATGATGATTTTGATTGGCACTTCTGTTGTCCATAATGGTGTTCAGGTCGCATCTAACAATATTGAGCAGATGTTGATACCGAGATTGAATGCTGTTGCACAGGTAACCAACTGGCTTGAGGCAAATACTGATTCAAACGCTGAGATCTTTCTATCGTATTTCTCGTTTAATAAAGCAATGTTTTACACATGGATAGAGCAGCAAGGGGCGAAAGTACCGAAGAAGATTAGAGAAACGAGACATTACTATCCCTGGTGGAGCAATCGATCGGCGTTACAAAACCATGCTGGATATCTGGTTGCGACTCAAGCAGATCTTGTGTCCAAAAACTACTGGGACAGTAAGCAGCCTGGTGAAGGGGTCGATCCATTTACAGAAAAAGCGTTTACAAGAGTAGCGAGTTTTGCTGGCGGTGGTTATCAGTTCGGTATCTTTCGATTTGATTCTAAGCCGTCTCAACCCGATTAATTGGTTGTCAAAGCTTTAGCTCTTTTGAATCACAATTAGCAGGTATGGTGGTGGCGTCGCACTATCAGTTCAAAGCGGCTCGGTTCTCGTCCCATGCCCAAATTGCGCGGCAGCTTTGGTCGCGGGCTGCGATAGTCCCAAGAAGTATTGTGAACACGGATTCTCGCGAATTTTTTCGTAGAAATTCTTGAACAAGAGTTGACCAGGGGAAGAGCGACGATACATCGGCAAGCTTATGCAGATTTTTAAGGGTCTCGACTTATACCGATCCTGAATTATTTGTGAAAATAAAGGGAGTTGTGAAAGGTTTCCCTGCGGGAAAGCCTTTTCACAATCTAGATGGGATCGCTATAGTAGATTCCTTGGTTCTAATAAAGGCGTCTGCGATTAAGTTCTTTAAAGTGCTCTTTATCGAGCGAACATTCTAATCGATCGATTGGAAATAAAGTCATGTGTAATTCGCGTTTGTGGTGCGTAGGTTGATGTATTAAATGGCTGGGGTAATAGCGCGGTAGGAAATTGCTTCAGCAGTGAAATCTTCCCATTGGATTCATAGCGTAAAGCGATGATTTGACTATAAGGAACTTGATTAAATTGTTCTGTTACGCCTTTCCCGTCCCATTTCATGCCCTTGGCTGTAAAGCTCCAGGAATTGTCAGTTGGCTGGGTGCCATCGGCGTAAATAAAGTGGCCAACAGTAGTTCGATCAGGATATAGCAGTTGGATCGGAAAATCGAACCATAGCGCGGCACCAAAGGGATCGTTTTCGTACGCTTTGGGCAGATTGGTTAGCAAAATGAGCGTTTGTTTTTCAACATTGGGTACGAGGTGTGCAATCTGCTCCATAACGCTGCGATGAATTTGCCAGCGGTAGGCATGAAATCCTTGGAGATAGACGCCAGCCCTGACGCCATTGAAGACAATCACCGAACACGCCGCGATCGCTAAAAGCGCGCGATAGTGGCGGGTGGGCATAAGTTTGGTAAGCAGCAAAATGCCTGCTCCGAGTGTGATTGCCGCTCCAAACCCAGATAGCATTTGCGTGCGCCAAAAGATGGTATTGCCTGCCAGTAGCAGATACACCGGAAAGCTGAGGAGTAGAATCATCACGCCAATCCCGAACCCTACCAGTAGATGAGCGGTAGGCGGCAACTTTACTCCCAGGAATCCTGATGGCGACAGTAAGTACGCACCGATGATAAAGGCAGCGGCACACAATCCTGCGATCGCGGGTGCCAGGATCGCAATCCCAAAAGGAGACATTGTTGCCGCCCAGCGCCAGAACTGCAAACTCTGCTCTAGATTCAGGATCCAATCGTGCGTGATAGCAGCAGCACTCATATCAGGTCGCAGAACAGAAGTCTGATAGGTACTCACTCTAGCAACCAGATACTTTTCAACCTGGAGGTATCCATAGATGGCGGGAATGATGTACCAGACAACCGCTGTCAGCCACAGCCGACGACTTAACCTGGGACGCAGGGCAAAGAGAATGATGGGCACACTCAAGATGAGAAAGTATGGGCTCTCATACGTCCACAAACAAATGTAGAGCGGTAGCAGGGATGCTGTTAAAAAAAAGATGGCACGTCCCGGCTTGTGGGCTAACCAGCTTTCTAGCAAAAGGTAGATTGCCAGTGCCAGACATGCCATGAAGCCAAACTGGTGCAATTGCCCAATCCAATTGAGTGCCACGTCAGAAGCATGAACGATGACCAGCGCTCCCACTAAAAACGCCACGATTGAATATGCAGGCCAGATCCGACGAAAGATGAGAAAGGTCAGGATGCCTCTCGCCCACCAGAGCATGCCATAAAGCAGTTGATAAGTGACATAACTCCCATTGCCCTTACCAAGCAGGTATCCTAAGCCTAAAAACAGGCTGTTGTAAGGGCGGAGGGTATCGTCATAAATTAAACAATCGTGTAAGCTCTTTTGGCAGGCGACGGGAAAGCCTGTTTCAAATGTCAACCCTCGATCGAAGGCAAACATTCCCCACATACCCATGACGAGTATCCAGTAGGTGAGCAACGTTATGAGAATCGGTCGCCACTGGGTATTGTGAGGGGCAGGAGTCGTATTGGTTAAGTCGTTCATGCATCGTCCTGCTAAACGCGATCGTGATAGCAAACTGCTAGGTCACATTCTGGCAGCAAGGGAGTCGTTTGGGGTGACGATCGCCCTTTTTGCGATTGCAACCGGGGGTTTGCTGTGGCAAGTGCTGGGGCAGATTGGGATCACACTCATTGGGCAGGATAGCAGCTTTACGCTCTGGTCTTTCTGGTTGCCCAGTTGTGCCCTCTGGCTGAATCAGGATGTCATGATAACGGACTACTCGGCATTTCCGTTTCAACAAAATCTGCTACTGGTACTTTCGCCGCTGGGAAGCCTTTTGTACTTTGGGTTGAGGGGACTGAGGTTGAGTCCACCCCTTGCGTTTAATTTGCTGTATGGGGTCAGTGTCATTTTTACAGGCTGGACTACGGCGGCGTACCTGCGGTACTTCGGTCTCCCAAAAGCCGGATCGCTGTTTGCAGGGGTGCTGCTCGTTTTTAGCCCCGTCATGCACTATCAGTTAAGTCATGGACACCCTGACTTGATGGCGCTGGGCTGGATACCGCTGGGTTGTCTGGTATGGGAGCAGGTGCGATCGCGACAACGGCACAGCGTTTGGTTGGCACTCGTCTGGGTGGGTACCGTGCTCACCAGTGTGCCACTCACGTTGCTGGCGCTTGTGGTGTGGTTGCCTTACATCACAGTGAGCATTCTCCAGACACGGGAGGAAGAGCGGCACTGGCTAATTAACTCAATGCTGGTGCAAGTGCTCGTTTGGGTGGCTGTTTGTATGACCTATCCCTTACCAGGTCTATTTAAGACGTGGGTTGGCTTAGCGCCACCAGCCGAAGCCACCGCTTTGCTGACCAATGTGTGGCAGCTTACGGTAGCTACAGGATTCATTGGCTTGGTATGGGTTGCGTTGGCAGTGCTGGCGATCGCGTCCTTGTGGCGGGATACTTTTGTGCAAACAAAGCATTCGCAGGCAACCCGTTCAGCCCCCCCCGTTGATCGAACGATTGCAGGGTTCTGGTTGGGCATGGGGCTGCTGAGTCTGCTTTTGGCGCTGATTCCTGCGGGAAGCGGCTGGTTTTCTACTCATCAGCAATGGCTCTCCCCCGCCGATTGGATCGCACTTGCCAGCGTATCCTTTTGTCTTTTGATCGCGTTCGGGCTGGCGTCCGTCTGGCAACGATGGGAACTCGGCGATCATCGGGTAAGGGTACTGGCGATGATGCCGCTAGTAGTGTTAGTAGTAACGATCGCGCTGCGACCAGCCCCGCCAACTGTTGCCTGGAGACCTTCCCCTGCTTACACCGCCATTGGTAAAGAACCGGGCGACTACGCTTTGTTGGAAGTCCCGTTTGGCATTCACTCACTGACCAATGGGCGACAGTTTGGCAGTGGGTTTGACTTGCAGCAGTATGCTGTCATTCATCGCAAGCGTACCTTAAACGGCAATATCGCTGGTTCGGGAACCGATGCCTTCAATACTGATACTCACTCACTGCTCTTGCGAGCCTTGGCGGGACAGCCGTTTGTACCGACAGCGTCGATCACGGCGGAACTTCAGACACTCGTTCAAAGTCAACAAATTGGCTATGTCGTCGTTCAGTTAGCCCGCTTGCAACCAGGCCAGCAGACACAAATCTTTGGGCTTTTTGATACTAAAACTTCAGGTTTGTGTAGAGTGTTTAGAGATTCAAGTACAGTTGTGTATCGAACGAAATGGCATCCATTTGATTGCAATCAGCCGTTGATGTTAGTAAATAGCCCGTGAGTGAGTGGATCTAACAATTAGTTATGCAAGGCGCTTCTCCCTATCAGTTTAAGGGCGATCGGTTTTCGTCACACGCGCAAATTGCGGCGAAGCTATGTGAACTGGCGGCGATCGTGCCAGTCCGGCCCTTTATCGTATTGGATGTGGGCTGTGCTTCTGGCTTTCTCCGGCAATTTCTGCCAAGCCCTGATTTTTATCTCATTGGCATTGAGCGCGATCCTGTCCTGGTGGCGCAAGCGCGTCAAACCTATGATGAGGTGCATCAAGCCGATGTTTCTCCTGACCTGACGCTTTCCTTCAAGCCCCCCCACGCGGTGGTACTGGCAGATATCCTGGAGCATTTACCCTACCCGGAACCAGCGTTGACTGGGTTGCTAAAGCGCCACATAATACCAGGGACGCCAACGATCATCTCTTTGCCTAACATTGCACATCTGTATATTCGTCTTGGCTTGCTGTTGGGTCAGTTTAATTACAGCGATCGCGGCATTCTCGATCGCACTCACCTTCGCTTTTACACATTGCGCACAGCTCAACAACTCTGTATTGATTGTCAGATTCAGCTCCAGTCGATCGCTGTAACGCCAGTCCCTCTGCCAATGGTTCATCCCCTTTTTGGTGAAGGGCAAATGCTTTTTCCGGTGCATGCCCTCAGTGCTTTTTTGGCTTCGCTCTTCAAAGGTCTGCTCGCCTATCAGTTTATTCTTAGTGGAGTTTATGAACCCTAATTCTTCTCCCAAGCCGCATCGCGTGATCGTCGTGATGCCTGCTTATAATGCGGCTAAAACGCTCAAAATGACCTACGATGACCTGCCTCACGATGCCGTTGACGGTATTATTCTGGTCGATGATGGTAGTCGCGATGAGACAATTCGGATTGCTCAAGCGCTGGGAATTAGGGTGTTTGCCCATAAAGGTAACTTCGGCTACGGGGCCAACCAGAAGACCTGCTACCTCGAAGCATTAAAGGAAGGCGCGTCGATCGTCGTCATGGTGCATCCTGACTATCAGTATGACCCCACCCTGCTACCGGAACTCATCCGCCCAATCGCCGAAGGGCAATGTGATATTGTATTTGGCTCTCGTATGAAAGGGGTTTCAGCATACAGGCAGGGAATGCCCTGGTGGAAGTACATCGCCAATATTGCGCTGACCTGGTTGGAGAATAAAGTCTTTGCGCTCGACTTGTCCGAATTTCATACCGGCTATCGGGCGTATAGTCGCGAAGTGCTGGAAACCGTCAATTTTCTGTCTAACTCCGATGGCTTCATCTTTGATCAGGAGATTGTGGCGCAGTTCGTGGCGGGTAGCTTTCGGATTCAGGATATCCATGTCCCCACACGCTACTTTCCAGAAGCTTCCAGCGCCAGCTTCGTTGCCAGCACAATTTACGGTCTGGGTATCTTAGGGCTGCTGGCGCGGTATCTGTTGCACCAGACGGGTTTGCGGCGATCGACTCAGTTTGTCTGCCATCCACAGCGTTACAGTCCGA
>Ga0070738_10004392_pt1 | contig 16992 bp, 13 predicted proteins | sample Coa_R2_2_FD_66446 | JGI IMG/M metagenome (GOLD analysis project Ga0070738, IMG submission 66446) | Surface soil microbial communities from Centralia Pennsylvania, which are recovering from an underground coalmine fire - Coalmine... | ecosystem: Environmental > Terrestrial > Soil > Unclassified ...
CATTGTGGCAAATTCACGTGCATACTTGCCTGGTGACGCCTGCTAAGCGGATACGGCTCACCAGCTACGCGCACTGCGCCGGCTGAGCGGCCAAACTCAGTCCTTCGGACCTGGCTCAGGTGCTGAGCCAGCTGCCAAAGATTCACGATCCGCGCCTGCTGGTGGGCACGGAGACGGCCGACGACGCCGGCGTGTACCAGATCAGCGACGACGTCGCGCTGGTGCAGACGGCCGACCTGTTCCCGCCGGTGGTCGACGATCCCTACATGTTCGGCGCCATCGCCGCTGCCAACGCCCTGAGCGACGTCTACGCCATGGGTGGCCGGCCGCTCACGGCCATGAACCTCATAGGCTGGCCCAACGGCGTCATCGACTACGAGTTCATGGGCCAGGTCATGAAAGGCGGCGCGGACAAGATCGCCGAAGCCGGCGCCACGCTGGTCGGCGGCCATTCCTGGGACGACGCCGAGCCGAAGTACGGCCTGTCCGTGACGGGCGTGGTGCATCCGAAACAGGTGACCGCCAATGCCTCGGCTGAGCCGGGCGACGAGCTGGTCCTGACTAAGCCGCTGGGCATGGGCATCATCACCACCGCCCTCAAGAGCGACCAGGTTGGCGAGGACACGATTGAGCGCGCCTCGAAGATCATGGCCACGCTGAACAAGGACGCGGCCGACGCCATGATGGAGGTGGGCGCTCACGCGGCCACCGACGTCACCGGCTTCGGCCTGCTCGGCCACCTCCGCGAGATGACCAAGGGCAGCCACGTGGGCGCCGAGATCCGCGTCCGCGACGTGCCGGTCATCGAGGAAGCCGCTCGGCTGGTGGAGACCGACGTGGCGCCCGGCGGTACCCGCCGCAACCTCCAATCCGTCGCACCTGACGTGGATTTTGGCGACCTGCCCGAAACCGACCGCCTGCTGTTGGCCGACGCCCAGACATCTGGCGGCCTGCTCATCGCCGTAGCTCCCGAGAAGCTGGATGCGCTGCTCCAGGCGCTGAAGAAGCGCGGCACGCCGGTTGCGGCCCACATTGGCCGCTGTGTCGAGGATCCCTCCGGGCGCATCGTCATTCGTGCCTAGGAGTACCGCGCACCATATCCGGCCGCCCGCTGGCGGAGGCTCCCGTGCCTGACGTTCCGAGGACGCATGACTGGGACGCGAAGGCCTACGACCGCGTCTCCGACCCGCAAACGCGCTGGGCGGGGCGGGTGCTGGACCGGCTTGAGCTGCGCGGCGACGAGCGGGTGCTGGACGCGGGCTGCGGCACCGGCCGGGTCAGCGAGCAGCTGCTGGAGCGGCTGCCGCGCGGCACGCTCGTCGCGCTCGACGCGGACCCGGCCATGATCGCCTCAGCTCGGGAGCGGCTGGGGCCTTACGGCCCCCGCGTGGAATACGTGGTCGCGAACCTGAGCGAGCCCTTGCCCATCCAGCCGGTGGACGCCATCTTCTCGACGGCCGCGCTGCACTGGGTGCGCAATCACGACCTGCTCTTCGCGAACCTTGGAGCCGTGCTGAGGCCTGGCGGCCAGCTGGTCGCACAGTTCGGCGGCGCCGGGAACGTGCGCACCTTCCTGAAAGTCGTCGAAGAGATGGGTGTGGCCGGCCGCGTGCCGTGGACCTTCCCGACACCGGAAGATACGCGCCGCCGCCTCGAGGCCGCCGGCTTCGTGGATATCGACGCCTGGCTGCACGACGAGCCGACGCCGTTCGACAGCCTGGACGACATGGACGCCTTCATCCGCACCTCCTGCCTTGGTCCGTGGCTCAAGGACATGTCCGCCGAGCGGGGCGACTCCTTCGCCCGTGAGGTCGCGTCGCGCATCCCCAGGCTGGAGCTGGACTACGTGCGGCTCAACGTCGTAGCCCGCAAGGCCGTATCATCGCCCGCATGAAAAACGGCCTCAAGTGGATGGACAGCGACATGCACCTGGCGGAGCCGTGGGACCTGTGGCAGTCCTATGTCGAGCCCGAACTGCGCGAGCAGGTGCCGGAGCTGACCGGCATCGAGCCCGGACACGATCCGCTGCTGCACGGTCCGCACAAGGACATCATCGACATCCACAAGATCAAGGTCGCGGCGTTCCGCGAGTACATGCGGCCGGATGGTAAGGCCGTCGATCCGGAGGGCCAGCTCCGCGCCATGGACCGCGAAGGCATCGACATGGCCATCCTGTACCCCACCATCGGCCTGCCCACCCAGGGCCCGAACCCGCCGGGCATGGCCGCCAAGCTGCGCGCCGCTTACAACAGCTGGTTGCACGACTTCTGCAGCTACGAGCCGTCGAGGCTCAAGATGAACGCGATGATCGCCACGCACGACATCGATCTCGCAGTGCAGGAGATCCGCCGGTCGAAGGAGCTTGGCGCCGTCAGCTTCTTCATGGACCCCCGCGCCGGCGATACCGGTTACGACGATCCGGTCTACGAGCCGATCTGGGCGGAAGCGGAGAAGCTGGACCTGGCCATCGGCTTCCACGGACCCACCCAGCCGCAGGTCGCGGCGCGGTACGCCCACCATCGCGAGAACCACGCCTGGCTGCACAGCGCCAGCCGGCCCGTCGGCCACATGTTCACGCTCATGGAGCTGCTATTCGGCGGCGTGCTGGAGCGCCATCCCACGCTGCGCGTCGTGTTCCTCGAGGCCGGCGCCTCGTGGGTGCCCTTCTGGCTGTTCCGGCTCGAGGAGGAGTGGGAGAAGTTCCGCCAGGTCCACGAGGATCTGGCCGCCAACGTCACCATGCCGCCGCTGGAGTACTGGAAGCGGCAGTGCTTCTGCTCGGTCGAGGTGGACGAATGGAGCCTCCAAGGCGTGGTCGCCTCGATGGGCGACGAGACGCTCGTGGTCTCCTCCGACTTCCCGCACTTCGACTGCGCCTTTCCCGAAGCGGGCGACCGTTTCCTCGCCCTGCCCGGCGTGAGCCTGGAGTCGAAGCGGCGCATCCTCTGGGATAACTGCGCGCGGCTGTATAACCTCAATTAGTGCCTGACAATCTGTTCGACACCTTGCGCGAGCGAGGGTTCGTCTACCAGGTGTCGGACGAGGCCGGCCTTCGCAAGGCGCTGGAGAAGCCGATCACGCTGTACTGCGGCTTCGATCCGACGGCCGCCAGCTACCACGTCGGCAACCTGCTCGGGTTCATGCTGCTGGCCCACTTCCAGCAAGCCGGCCACAAGCCCATCGCACTCATGGGCGGCGGCACGGCGCTCATCGGCGACCCAAGCGGCAAGACCACGACTCGGGCGGTGCTCGCGAAGGAAGAGATTGTCGCCAACCTCCAGCGCCTCCAACCCCAGGTCGGGCGGTACCTCGACTTTGTGGGCGGCAAGGCGCTGATGCTCAACAACGCCGACTGGCTCACCAAGCTGAACTACATCGAGTTCCTACGCGATATCGGCCGGCACTTCACCATCGCGCACATGCTCTCGGCCGAGGTTTACAAGACGCGGGTGGAGACCGGCCTGAACTTCGTCGAGTTCAACTACATGCTGCTCCAGGCGTACGACTTCCTGCACCTGTTTCGCGAGCACGGTTGTGTGCTCCAGACGGGCGGCAGCGACCAGTGGGCCAACATCCTGGCGGGCGTCGATCTCATCCGCCGCGAGGAGCAGGCCGAGAGCTTCTGTTTGGTCACGCCGCTGCTGACCACGGCGTCCGGCCAGAAGATGGGCAAGACGGAGAGAGGCTCCGTCTGGCTCGATCCGGAGATGACCTCGCCCTACGAGTACTACCAGTTCTGGATCAACACCGAAGACCCGGACGTGGAGCGCTTCCTGGCGCTGTTCACCTTTCTGCCGATGGACCAGGTCCGCGATCTGGGCAAACTGGAAGGCGCCGACCTTCGCAAGGCCAAGGAAGTGCTGGCCTTCGAAGCGACGAAGATCACGCACGGCGAGGCCGAAGCCCAGAAGGCTCGCGAGGCTTCCCGCGCGCTGTTCTCCGGGGCGGGGGCATCCGCCGATGCGGTCCCGGTGCACGAGCTTCCCAGGGCTCGCCTGTCCGAAGGCCTGCCCGCGACCGCTATCTTCGCCGAGGCGTTCGCCAAATCCCGGCGTGAAGCCCAACGCACCGCCGAGCAGGGCGGCCTCTATTTCGACGACCGGCCGCTGAAGGCCAGCGACACAATCGACCGTGAAGGGCTTCTCCGCTGGGGCAAGAAGGACTACCGGCGCCTGGTCGCCGTCTGAGGTGAGCAGCCTTCTCGAAGCCGCCGCGTCCCTGGAGCACGAGACGCCGTTCCTCCTCCTCGACCTGGAGGTGGTTCGCTGCAAGTACCGTGAGATCCGCCAGAGCGTGGACGGCGTGCAGGTCTTTTACGCGATCAAGGCCAACGACCACCCCGCGATCCTGAAAGCGCTGGCGGCCGAGGGTTCGTGTTTCGAGGTCTCCTCAGTCGCGGAGCTGCGGGCTCTGCAGGAGCTCGGCGTGCCGGCCGACTGCATCGCCTCCTTCAATCCTATCAAGACGCCGAAGTTCGTGGCCGCCATGAGCGCCTACGGCTCGACGCTCATGGCCGTCGATTCCATGGAGGAGCTGCACAAGCTCGCCAAGCAGGGGCGCAACGCTGAAGTGGCCGTCCGCCTGAACGTGGAGAGCGAGGGCAGCGACTGGCCGCTGGACGATAAGTTCGGCGTCGAGCCGTTCGAGGCCTTGCCGCTGCTGCGCCGCGCGCGCGACCTGGGCCTGAGACCGGCCGGCCTCACCTTCCACGTCGGCTCGCAGTGCCGCAACGCCGAAAGCTGGCGCAAGGCTATCGCTCGCTGCGCCACGGTCTGGAAGGAGGCGCGAGCCGAGGGCATCGAGCTGAGCGTCCTCAGCCTCGGCGGGGGTATCCCCGCCTGGCACGGCAAGCCCACGCCCAGCATCGAGGAGATCGGCCAGGCGATCCGCAAGGCGCTGTGCGAGCATCACCTCGCGGCCGAGCACGGCGTGCGCCTGATCATCGAGCCCGGCCGCGGTATCGTGGCCGAGGCGGCGATCATGGCCACCTCGGTCATCGCCAAGGCCAGGCGCGGCGGCGCGGACTGGGTCTACGTCGACGCCGGCGTGTTCAACGCCCTGATGGAGACGATTGCCGGCTTCACCTACGAGCTGAGCGCCGAGGGAAACCGGCCCAAGCGGACTGTCACCCTGGCCGGCCCGTCCTGCGACAGCGTGGACGTCATGTTCCGCGAGATCGAGCTGCCCGAGGTCGAAGTCGGCGACCGGCTCTACATCCACAATGCCGGCGCCTACACCACCGTCTACGCCTCGTCGTTCAACGGCTTCCCACCGCCAGCGGTCTACCTGCTGGACGAGGCGAAGTAGTCCCGAGCGGCCTGGGCGTCGCGGCCGATCTGGTCGCGGATCTCGTCGATGCCGGAGAACTTCTGCTCCGGCCGGAGGCGGTGCAGGAACTCCACGGCGATCGGCTGGCCATAGATGTCGCCGGAGAAGTCCAGGATGTGGCTCTCGATGGTCCGCTCGTTCGTGCCGAACGTGGGCCGCAGGCCGATGTTGACGACCGACTGCCGGCGCTCACCGAGCACATGGGTATAGGCCACGTACACGCCGTCGGCCGGGATGGCCCAGCGCTGGCTCAGGCCCAGGTTGGCGGTTGGGAAGCCGATCAGCCGGCCGCGCTTGTCGCCCTCCACCACCGTGCCGCGGATCGTCGGGAAGCGGCCGAGGAGCCGGGCGGCGCCGGCGATGTCCCCGGCGGTCATGAGCCGCCGGATGCGGGTCGCGCTCACCACCTCACCCTCAACCGTGAAGGCTTCGGCCACATCGAAGGCGAAGCCGTGCTGCTCGGCGTAGCCGGCCAGGACGGCCCGCGTGCCATGCCGGTCGTGGCCCATGGCGAAGTCGTGCCCCACGACCAGCTCGACGACAGTGGCCGCGCCGATGAGCTCGTCCATGAACTGCTCGGCGCTCTCGTTCTTGACCGCCTCGTCGAAGTGCACGACGCATAGCTCGTCGATGCCCTGCTCGGCGATGAGCTCAGTCTTCTGCTCCAGGTCAGAGAGGTAGGGCGGCGGGTTAGGCGACACTACCTCCGCCGGATCGGGATCGAAGGTGATCGCGAGGGTGCCGGCCGAGTGCTTCTGCGCCTGATCCTTGAGCCGCCGAAAGACGGCCTGGTGCCCCAGGTGCACCCCGTCGAACGCACCGATCGTGACGGCAAAGGGGCGCCCCGGCGTGACCTCCCTCAGGCTGCGGACTGTCCGCACTCAGCCGCCTTCGCCGAAGACGATCTTCGGCTGCCCGTCCCGCAGGATCGCTACTTCCCGGCCCGACTCATCCAGCGCGATGGCCTCAGGTTCCGGCAGGGGCAGCCGAAGTCCGTTGCGCAGCCGCGCCGCTTCGGCCGTGCTGACGGTAACGCGCGGGAGGCGCGGCAGCGCCGCCGAGATGGGCATCAGCTCATTTTCCCATGCGTCCAGGCGGTCGAGCGTCAAGGCCGACGCGAGGTGAAAGTCGCCCACGGCCTCCCTCACCAGCGCCGTGAGGTGGCCGCCGAGATCGTTGGCCAGCGACCGAATGTAGGTGCCCTTGCCGCAGTGCACCGCGATCGAGGCCAGCGGCGGCTGCCACGACAGCAGCTCGATCCGCTCCACGTGGACCAGTCGGGGCTCGACCTCGACGGTCTGCCCCTTCCGCGCGTAGTCGTACAGCGGCCGGCCCTCGCGTTTCAGCGCGGAGTACAGTGGCGGCGTCTGGAGGATGTCGCCCACGAACCGCTCCAGGTCCAGGACGTCCGGCACGGGCAGCATCTCCACCACCTGGCCTTCGGCGTCGTACGTGTCCGTTCGCTCGCCGAGCTTGATCTCGGCCCGATAGACCTTGGGCGCGTCCTGGAGGTAGGAGATGACGCGCGTCGCCTGCCCGAGGCACACCAGCAGCACGCCGCTGGCGAGGGGGTCGAGCGTGCCGGCGTGCCCCACCCGCTTCATCGCCGCTGCCTTGCGTACCTTGGCCACGACGTCGAAGGACGTTACGCCCGTGGGCTTGTGGATGTTCAGGATGCCGCTCTTCACGGCTGGCCTAATCGACCGCTTCGGGCGGCAGGTTCTTGAGGATGCGGTTCACCTGGTCGGCATAGGCCAGGGAGTGGTCCAGGTGCAGGTCCAGGTCGGGCGCGTAGCGCAGTCGCAGGCGCCTGCCGAGCTCGTGCCGCAGGTACATCTTGGCCGACGTCAGCGCCTCCAGCGCGTGCTGTTCCGCCTCTTCCGCGCCGTAAACGCTGAAGTACACCCGCGCCCGCCGCAGGTCGGGCGTGACCAGCACCGTCGTGATGGACACCAGCCCCTCGATGCGCGGGTCCTTAAGCTCCTGCTGGACGATCTCTCCCAGCTCGTGCCGAATGAGCGACTGCACCCGCTCCGTACGTCGCGACATGTCGCACTATCCAGCCTCTGGCTTCCGGCTTCTGATTACTGAACCTGGACCGTCGAGAAGGTCTCGACCACGTCGCCGACCTGGATGTCGCCGGCGTTCTCCATGCCGATGCCGCACTCGTAGCCCGCGGCCACGTCGCGCACGTCGTCCTTGAAGCGCCGCAGCGAGGTGACCTTGCCGCTGAAGATCGGGTTGCCGTTACGCAGCACTCGTACGGACGAATTGCGTACGATCTGGCCGTCCGTCACGTAGCAGCCGGCGATCACGTCGTTCTTGTTGACCTTGAACACCTGCCGCACCTCGGCGTGGCCATCGATGCGCTCCTCGAACTTGGGCTCCAGCATGCCCGTGAGCTCTTTCTCGATGTCCTCTTTGAGGTGGTAGATGATGCTGTGGAAGCGCATGTCTACGCCTTCGTCGGCGGCGATGCGCTGCGCAGCCGGATCGGCCTTGACGTTGAAGCCCACGATCATGGCCTTCGAAGCGATGGCCAGGTTCACGTCGGATTCCGTGATGTTGCCGGTGGCGTCGTGGATGACCTTCACGCGCGTCTCGTCGTTGGACAGGCCTTCGAGTGTGGCCCGCACGGCTTCCGCCGAGCCTCGCACGTCGGCCTTGATGATGATGTTCAGGTCCTTGACCTGCTCCTTGCCCAGGCCCGCGAGGATGTCATCCACGCTGGGCACGCGGCCGGCCTGAGCCTGGGCCTTGGTCGCGAACGCGCGCTTTTCGGCCGTCTGCCGGGCGCTGCGCTCGTCTTCCACCACTTGCAGGTGATCGCCTGCCGCGGGCACGTCTACCAGGCCCAGAATGGACGCGGGGAAGGCTGGGCCTGCCTCGCGGATGCGGTGCCCGCGATCGTCGAACATCGCCCGGACCTTGCCCCAGGTATTGGCGACGACGACGTTGTCACCAACGTGCAGCGTGCCGTTGGCAACCAGGACAGTGGCCATAACGCCCTTGTTCCGATCGAGCTCGGCTTCGATGATGGTGCCGACCGCCGGGCGGTTGGGGTTGGCCTTCAGCTCCTGCACCTCGGCCACGATGCTGATGGTCTCCAGCAGGTCGTCGAGGCCGATCTTCTCGCGGGCGGAGACCTCCACGAACTCGATGTCGCCGCCGAACTCGGTGATGACCAGTCCGGCCTGCATCAGCTGTGACTTGGTTCGGGGCACGTCCGCCTGCTCGCGATCGATCTTGTTGATGGCGACGATAATCGGCACGCCGGCTGCCTTCGCATGGCTGATAGCTTCCTCGGTCTGAGGCATGACGCCGTCGTCCGCGGCCACCACGATGATCGCGATATCCGTGACCATCGCTCCGCGGGCGCGCATGGCCGTGAACGCCTCGTGGCCCGGCGTGTCGATGAAGGTGATCTTGCCGTCCTTGTAATCGACCTGGTAGGCGCCGATATGCTGGGTGATGCCGCCGGCCTCACCCGCGGCTACCCGCGTTTCCCGGATGGCGTCCAGCAGCGACGTCTTGCCATGATCGACGTGGCCCATGATGGTCACCACCGGCGGGCGCGGCTGAAGGTTGGCTTCTTCTTCGCCTTCGAGGAAGTTGCGCCGCCGAATGCTGGCCGCGCTGGCGCCGTCCGCGCCCGGCTCTTCCTCTTCCTCGACCTTGGGCGTGGTCTCATAGCCCAGCTCGGCGGCAACGATGGCGGCCGTCTCGTAATCGAGCTGGTTGTTGATGGTGGCCATGCGGCCGTTCTTCATCAGCACCTTGATGATGTCGACTGCGGAGATGCCCATCACCTCGGACATCTCCTTCACCGTCACCACCGGCGGCAGCTCATAAGCCCCGTGGCCATTGTGCTTGGCTACCGCGACGTCGGTGGAGCGCGCCGCGATAGCGTCCTGAGCGCGCTGCACGGCCATCGCCCGAGCGCCTGGTTTCTGTGGCCGCATCGGAAACGGCCGTCGTGTTTTCTTCGCCATTTATTCGACTCCCATGGTAAACACCCGCGGCAGGTTTTGCCGCGCCGCGGCTGGTACTTTCACACGCAGGGCCCGGGCAAAACCGCCTCGCGTCACCCCGGCTTGCCAGCAGCCGGCGTCGCGGCACACATACGCGCCGCGGCCCGGCAGCCGCTGTTTGCTGTCCACTTCCAGTTGACTTTCGCGAGCGACCACCCGGATCAGCTCCCCCTTCGGGCGCTTGGTCCTGCAGCCAACGCAGCTGCGTTCCGGAACGTGGTGGCCTCTCACGCCTCGGCCGTCGCCTCCGCCGGCTCGTCCAGCCGGACTTCCTCGCGGATCTCTTCTTTGGACTTCGGTTTGATGTCGATCCGCCAGCCGGTGAGCTTGGCCGCCAGGCGCGCGTTCTGGCCCTCCTTGCCGATGGCCAGCGAGAGCTGGCGGTCAGGCACGATGACCTGGGCCGTGCGGTCGCCCTCCTCGATCCGCACCGACAGCACCTGCGCCGGGCTGAGCGCGTTCTCCACGAACTTGGCGGGATCGGGATCCCACAGCACGACGTCGATCTTTTCGCCGCTGAGCTCGTTGACGACGCCCATCACGCGCTGGCCGCGCTGGCCGATGCACGAACCTTGCGCATCCACGCCGGACTGCGTGGCGTGGACGGCGATCTTGGATCGCTGCCCGGGCTCGCGGGCGATGGCCTTGATCTCGACCGCGCCATTCTTCAGCTCCGGCACCTCCAGCTCGAACAGGCGTTTCAGGAAGCCGCGATTGGCCCGGCTGCAGATGATCTGCACCGGCCCTCGCGGCAACTTCTGCACCTCGAGCACGAGCACGCGCACGCGCTGGCCAGGCCGGAAGTGCTCGCCTGGAATCTGCTCCGATGGCGGCATCACCGCCTGCACGTCGATGCGGCCCAGGTCGAGGAAGATGGTTCGGGTTGGCTCGATGCGCTGAATCACGCCCAGCATGACGTCGCCCTGGCGGCCGACATACTCCTGATAGACCTTGTCGCGCTCGGCGTCGCGCATGCGCTGCTGGATGACCTGCTTGGCCGTTTGCGCCGCGATGCGGCCGAAGTTCTCGGGCGTCACGTCCTCGATCAGCTGCGCGCCGGCCTTGATCCTGGGCTTGATCGCCTGCGCCTCGGCCAGGCTAATCTGCGTCGCATCCTCCGGCTCACCGGCGACGACCGTCCGCGCCCGCAGCACGCGCGCGTTTGCCGACTTCTCGTCCAGCTCGACGCGGATGTCCTGGTCCTCCGCCTCATTCGCCCGCTGGTAGGCGGCAGCCAGCGCCGTCTTCAGCGACTCCAGCACCACGTCTGCCGAGACGCCCTTCTCAATGCTGACCTGCGTGATAAGGGCAAAGAATTCCTTATTGTTCATCTATGCACTCCTGATAAACCCGACAGGCCCTGAGAATGAAAGAAGTGGGTGCGAAACCCACTTCTGTTTGGTGCCGTTTGCGGTTTGACGGAGTATAGCTCGGAGGGTTAGCGGCAGTCTCGCTCGTGGGGTGCCTGAGACGCCTTCAGTGGCTTGCGGCGCGGGTCGCCGGCTGAATGCTCACGAGCTGGCTCACGGGCTGGGCTTCGACGTAGGCCAGCACCTGTTCGCGCGGCTGCTGGGTCATGCGCGTGAGCACGTCCTGCACCCTGGCTTCGGCCTGATCGATGCCTGGATCGTCGGCGGCGATGACCTTACGGAGCGCCTGTGCGGTCTCCAGCGTCAACCGGTAGGGTTCGCTGTCGGCGGCCACGAGCGGGGAGACGATGTTGTCGACATAACGCTGCATGGCTGCCCGGGTCTTGCGGCGAGTGTGGCCGTAGCCCTTGATCATCTGGCCGGTGTCGGCCATGAGCACCGCCAGGTCGTAGTGGACGTCGAGGAAGCGCAGCACCCGCGCTCGGTATTCCTCGATCCCTCGCCACTCGTCGCGGAAGCGGTAGGACCACGGCCGGAAGGGGATGAACAGGGTCAGGAACCAGAAGGTAAGGATGCCCCAGAAGCTGTTGGTCTTGGCGGTCAGCTCGAGGTAGCGCTCGTGTCGGCCGAACAGCTTGCGGCCGAGAGGCAGCAGCAGGTCAACCAGCGAGGCGGGGAAAAGACCGTAGATTTCGTACGCGTCCGGCTTCAGATAATCCCGCAGCACGTAGAGCTGCCCGTCGCCCAGGCCGCGTTCGGCCTTGATGCGATCGAACCGCTCCTGGCGGATCTTGAGCTGCGCCACGCGGGCGCCGTCCTCGTACGTCATGAGCGTCGCCAGGTTGCGAGCGTAGGTCAGCGTGAGCTGCGGGTCCTGCGGCACCTGCTCCTGATGCCACATCTCTTCCACCATCTCGAGGTAGGTGCGGGCGTACCTGACGTTCTGGTAATCGATCAGCCGGTACAGCGCCTCGACGAGCACCTGGCGCACTGGTTCGATCCACTTCTCGGCGGTCTGCTCGAACAGGTCCAGGTACTGCGCTCGCTTGCGGCGGCTCAGCCGCGTCGCGCGCTCCTGGGCGAGCTCGTCCAGCGTGGGCTCGTGCGGTATGGGCCGCTGCTCGTACTGCCGCTCCGCCACGTAGGACAAACCGATGTCGAACGCTCGCAGGTTCGGCTCCACGGCAATGCCCGTCCGTTCGATGGCCTGCCGGCAGGCCTCGGGGCTGATGCCCAGAGCGTCTGTCGCCGCCAGAGCCCCGAACAGGATGGCGTTGGACAGGATTTCGTCCATGCCGTGCTCGCGCGCCAGCGCCACCGCGTCGAAGGCGATGAACCGGCCCGAGAATCGCCGGCCGATGGCCAGCAGCTCCGCCGGATCCTCCACGCCTCCGCCTGCCGGCAGCTTCTCGGGCGTGGACAGCATCCGGTGCGTGGAGGTGATGATGGTCGTCTTCGAGGACGTGAGGCCCTGTTCCACGGCCCGCGCCATCTCCAGCAGCTCCTGCCCGACCAGCACGTCCAGCTCGCCGGGCACGGGGTACTGGCAGAACACCACGTCGTTCTTGCCCGGCCCGCCCGCCAGCTCGACGTAGTACCCGGTCGCGCCGCCTCGCTGCGACAGCCCCGTCAGCGACACCGACTGGGCCCGCTGTCCCTGCGCCGTCGCGGCTGCCGTCAGCCACTCCGTGAACAGGTTGCCACCTTGGCCGCCCACCGCGGCGATGTAGATGGAGCGAAGTGCTGAGTGCTGAGTGCTGAGTGCTGAGCCGGCCATCACACAGCCAGCCGGAATACGGCTCGGACCGCAACCCGGTTCAACCAAGCACCCAAGCGCGACAGCAGCCCCGGGTTACTCACCACCTCGGTCTTATAGAAGGAGGGGCACAGCACGGCCGCGTGGGCGACTTCGCCGCACAGGCCGCAGCCGACGCAGGAGGAGGCGATCGTCACCACCTCGTCGCGCTTCAGCGGATTCGGGTTCTCCTTGAGGGTCAACGAGGGGCAGCCGTTGTGCCGGATGCACACGTGGTCGCCGGTGCATACCTCGTCGTCCACGCCGAAACGCGGTTCGATCACCTTCTTGCCCTCACGCAGGCGCTGCGCCCGCTGCGGCTTCTCCCAGCGCTGCCGCTGGAGCATGCACTCTCCGTCCGAGATGACCACTTTCAGCCCAGGGTCAGTCGACGTGAACGCGCGCTCCAAGGTGGACATCGTGCCGTGCACGTTGTACGGATCCACCCGCTCGACCCACTGCACGCCCATGCCCTTGAGGGTCTGGGCGGCGTCCATCTTGGGCGCCTGCTCGCCGCGGATGTTCCGTCCGCTGGCCGGGTTCTCCTGCTGGCCCGTCATGGACGTCCAGCCGTTCTCGAACAGCACCAGCACCGCGTCCGAGTTGTTGTAGACAGCGTTGGCCACACTCGTGGTCAGGCCGCTGTGCCAGAAGGTGCCGTCGCCCATGAACGCCACCGTCTTCTGCTTGGTCATGCGCGACATGGCGCCGGTGGTAGCCAGGCCGGTGCCCATTCCCGTGATGCTGTCGTTCATATTGAAGGGCGGCAGCACTCCCATGCCGTAACAGCCGATGTCGCCGGCGTAGTACGGCCGGTCGAACTGACGGTTCATGATCTTGAGCGCGCTGTAGATCGGCCGCTCGGGGCAGCCGGTGCAGAACACCGGATGCCGGCCGGCCACGGGACGGATCTGAGCCACCTCGGCGATGTGGCTGGCGAACGCGGCTGCCTTGGCGGCTATGGCCGGCGCTTGGCCGTTCCCTGGTGGCGGGGAGGAACCCTCACCCCGCCCTCCTCGTCTGCCACCCGGCGGGGTCGCTGCGCTCCGGCGACGGGAGAGGGTCCGTGGTGCTGTCAGGAACTTGGCCAGTCCCTCTACGAGCACGGCCGGCGTGTATTCGCCATGCGGCGGCAGCAGGTCCTTGCCGGCGATGCGGGTCCGCAGCTCGAAACGCTGGGCAATAGCCCGGACCTGTTCCTCGAGGAGGTTGGGCATGCCCTCTTCGAGCACCAGCACCTGGTCCTTGTCGCGCAGGAAGGCCGCTATCTGCTCCGGCACCAGCGGATTGATGACGTTGAGCTGGAGCACCGGCAGAGCGGACCTGCCCGTGAGATCGGCTTCCCCGAGCACGTGCAGGGCGCGCATGGTGGTGTTGAACACCACCCCATGCGTGATCAGCCCGGCCCGGGCGCTGGCATCTCCCGTGAACAGCTCGTTGAGCTCGTGCTCCAGCACGTAGCGGCGCGCCGCCGGCAGGCGCTCGGCGAACTTAGCGCGCTCCTGCTCGTGGGCCGGCTGGCCCAACGGGATGGTGGCTGGATCGCGGCGCAGCGCTTCCAGCGGCTTGGTGAGACTGATGGCCGGCTCGACGTTTTCCGAGCAGACGATGCTGCCCTTCATGTTTGCCGCGCGCGTCTGCACCAGGAACAGCACCGGTTCGTGGCACGCCTCGGAGAGGGCGAAGCCTTCCTTGATCAAGCGATGGATGACCTGGGGGTTGGCGCGCGGATCGATGCAGGGCAGGTTGGTCTTGTGGGCGTACGGCAGCGTCCGCTCGGCGATGCTGGAGCTGTCCATGCCGTAGTCCTCGCCCACCAGGCACAAGGCGCCGCCCGTCAGGCCCGAAGCGGAGATGTGGGCCAGCGCGTCCGCGGCCACATTCGTGCCGACGAACTTCCAGCCGACCGCGCCGCGCATCGGGTGGTTGATCGAGCTGGCGATGAGCGAGGCCGCGGACGCCTCGTTGCCCGAGCCTTCGAAGTAGATGCCCATGGGCTTGAGCAGGTCGTCGTACGAGTCGGTCTGCGCGTCGTAGAGGCTGGCGGTCGGGCTCCCGGGATAGCCGCCGAGGTAGCTCACGCCGGACTCGAGCAGCGCTTTGAGGACGACGAGCGCGGTATCCCCCGTCAGCACCTGCCCGTCGCCGTAGCGCAGCTGGGCCAGGACGTCCGGCGAATAATTGCGCCCCATTGCTGCCTGGCCGGAGCATAGCAATTGCCGGACCGGACAATGGAGTGGATGAAGGCCATAGTCGTCGGCGCCGGTTTGGCTGGCCTGGTAGCCGCCCGGACACTCCACCGAGCCCGCTGGGAAGTGGTCGTCCTGGAGGCCAGCGACGGCATCGGCGGCCGGGTCCGCACCGACGTGGTGGCGGACTTTCGCCTGGACCGGGGCTTTCAGATGCTGTTCACCGGCTATCCCGCGGTCCAGCGTCAGCTCGACCTCAAAGCGCTGAAGCTGCGCGTCTTCGACGCCGGGGCCATCGTGGTCGAAGGCGGCCGCTGGCACGAGCTCGGCGACCCGCGCAAGGACCTGAAGGCCCTCCTGCCAACGCTCGTCTCGGCCGCCGGCCTGAGCTCGGACAAGCTGGCGCTCTTCCGGCTGCTGCGCCAGCCCGCGGCCGAGCCGGAGGAGATGAGCACCGCCGAGCTCCTGCGCGTGCGCGGCTTCTCCGAGCGGTTCATCGACCTGTTCTTTCGCGGCATGTTCGGCAGCCTCTATCTGGATCGATCGCTCGCCATGAGCTCGGCGTGCTTCCTTTCTGATATACGTGCGCTGAGCCAGGGGCGCGCGGCCGTCCCGCGCGACGGCATGCAGGCCATCCCCGACCAGATCGCCCGCGACCTGCCGCAAGAGGCGATCCGGCTGGGCACGCCGGCTCTACGTCTCGAGCGCAGCGGCGGAAAGGTGATCGGCGTCCAGACCTCGAACGAGACCCTCGAGGCTGATGCCGTCATCCTGGCGGCGCACTCGCCGGAAGTCGAGCGCTTGTCCGGCATCGAAATGCCCAAGGAGGCGCATTCGGCCACGTGCCTCTACTTCCACCTGCCGTATCCGCTCTACGGCCACAAGAAGGTGGTGGTCAACGGCTACCCTAACGGCTTCGTCAGCCTGGCGGTGCAGATCTCGAACGTGGCATCCAGCTACGCCCCGCAGGCGGAACACCTGCTGGCGGCGACGATCATCGGCGCGCCGGACCTGAGCCTGGAGCAGCTTACGAAGCAGGCGCTGGAAGACATGCAGCGCTGGTTCCCCTGGCGCAGCATCCAGAGCCTGAATGCCCTGGCGGCGTACCAGGTGCCGTTCGCCCGCCTCAGTCAACCGCCCGGCTTCCGCGCGGCGCTGCCGAGCAACCGTACGGGCACTCCCGGCCTCTACCTCGCCGGCGAGTACACCGAGTGGAGCTCCATCGAAGGCGCCCTCACCAGCGGCGAGCGCGCAGCTGACGAAGTACTGAGAACTGAGTACTGAGTACTCCTCAGCCGATCGCAACGCTCGTTCCGCTGTCCGTGGGCTCGGGCTCATGGCCGTTGCGCGGCAGCACAACTGTGAAGGTGCTGCCGGCGCCGACTTGCGATTGGGCTTCGATGCGTCCGCCGTGCTCTTCGGCGATCCATTTGGCGATGGCCAGGCCCAGGCCGGTGCCGCCGCCGGTGCGCGACTTGTCCGCCTGGTAGAAGCGTTCGAAGATGTGCGGCAGGGCTTCGGCCGGGATGCCCTTGCCGGTGTCCGAGACCATCAGCCGGACAGTCCCGTTTTCCACCGGGTCGGCCATGCGGACTTCGCCGCCGGGAGGCGTGTTCTTCAGCGCGTTGTCCACCAGGATCAGCAGCAGCTGCTTCAGGTAGTCGGGGCTGCCCTCGACCACCGCCGGCTGCGGCCCTTCCAATCGCAGGCTGACCCCGTCGCTCAGGACGCGCGCGTGGCGGTAGACCTCCTGCATGATCTCGTCGACGTTCACCGGCTGCTTGGAGATGTGTAGGCCGGCGTCGGCCCGCGCCAGCACCAGCAGGTTGGCCACCAGCCGGCTCATGCGCTCGGCCTCACTGGCCATGTCCTGCAGCGCCTCCCGGCGGTCCTCACTGGGCATTTCCGCCTCGGCGGACAGCAGACCGATGTTGCCGCGGATGGTGGTGAGGGGCGTGCGCAGCTCGTGTGACGCGTCGGCTACGAAGCGCCTCTGCGCCTGCAGCGCATTCTCGATCTGCTGGTAGGCGCTCTGGATGTGGCCGAGCATGTCGTTGAAGGCGTGGCACATGCGGCCCAGCTCGTCCTTTGGCCCGCTGTACTCCACACGCCGGGCGAAGTCGCGCGAATCGCCAATGTCCTGCGCGGTCTCGGCCACGCGGCTGATCGGCCGCAGCGCCTGCCGCGCAATGAGCCAGCCGGCGCCAAAGGCGACGATCACGCCGGTGAGGTCGGCGAAAATCAGCACCTCGCGCAACCCGGACAGGGAGCTCTGCTGC
>Ga0070738_10004393_pt1 | contig 16991 bp, 17 predicted proteins | sample Coa_R2_2_FD_66446 | JGI IMG/M metagenome (GOLD analysis project Ga0070738, IMG submission 66446) | Surface soil microbial communities from Centralia Pennsylvania, which are recovering from an underground coalmine fire - Coalmine... | ecosystem: Environmental > Terrestrial > Soil > Unclassified ...
CAACTCATTTTCACCATAGGAGCCCTTTGAAAAAGCTGGTTAGCATTAGCGGACAGCATTTGGCCCCTAAATGTCCTTCCTGGAACGCATGGAAAAGTGCTTAGGGGCTAAGTGCTAATTGCTGATGATTGAATTTATCTTGCTGCTGCTTCGGGATCGTAGTTTTCGATAAAATTTTCGACGCTGCGTACATACACATCCGCCATATCCACCACGTGGCGGCGCGCCTCCAGCAGATCTAGCGCATCGTCGAGTTCGTAGCCCAGAGATCGCAGGATCGCGAGCGTCATCATGGGAGCGCGGTGTACTCCGGCCGCGCAGTGAACGTAGATCTTTGATGTCTCATCATCCAGCGCTTCCATGGCGAATTCCACGCCGCGCTGGAAGACCTCGGGCGGTTTGGGCTGAAAATCGTCGTCTGTCGGATTCCACAACACCTCGATGCCATGTGGTTTAGCGAGCGGGGTATCGTCAAATTCGATCTGCATGTCGATGATGTGAGTGATGCCTGAGCGTGCAACTTCGGCCATCTTGTCCGGTGTCCAGATGCCTCCGCCGACCGCGATCCGATCGGTGATCCAACTCATGTCCATGCGGCGCTGAAATCCCTCTCCCTGCAACCTGCCCTGTTCCGTGCCACAGGGACGATCGGGGCCGGACGGGAAAAGCAAAATGCAGTTCTCAATCTCTCAGATTCATTCTAAAGCACCTTTGTTGCGTGCGCCGGATCACTTTTGGCGGTGTCCTCCTGGAGGCGGTCGAGCAGCATTTTCGCGAGCGAGGGGCCACTGCAGTCGGCGGTTTGCTCGTCGGGGAACGAGGGTTCCAGTTTCGCCCAGTCGAAGAGGAACTTGGCATGCTGAAGGCTTCCTTCTTTTGCCTTCTCGACCATCTTGTCCAGTATGTCGGGGAAAGCGGCCAGGACTCGTTCGATGGCATCGGCGCACGCGTCCTCGATGATCATATTGGGATTTGACTGTTTATGCTGAATCATTTTTCTCTCACTCTTATTTTCAGAATAACAATTTCATCTGCACCTACCTGACACTTAACAAAAAAATATATTTTGAATGCTTGCAGCAACTTACAAGAAGATCGGCGCTCTTTGCCTATTGACAACGAAAAGATCGCGCAACGAGAGAAGGCGTGTGAGGAGAGACGCCCCATTTTCGCCTGAGAAAATGGGGCATGTAGACGCTGGATCGTACATTCAGTCGAGAGTCGTGGAGTTGAATCTCATGCTGGGACGGCAGCTTCTTCGGACGCGCGGAACACGTCACTCGCATCCAGTTCTTTGCAATCATCTTGCATTGAAGCCTGACCACCGAGCCGGCCGCGGCTGGTGGCTTCTCCGATGCGCGTCAGCAGGCCGCATTCGAGAAGGATCTGCGTCATACGGTCAATCGCGTTGGGAAAGCGTCGAATCACTGTACGAGTGGTGCAGCCAAGAATGCCGGCCGCTTCTTCCTGCGAGTAATCCTGGAAAATGATGCGCACGATGAGCGCTTGCGACTCCGGATCGAGGCGCTCGAGGCAGCGCTCGATATCATGCACGAAGATGACCGTATCCTCAAACGTGCCCATGCGGTACGAAGTGACACGGGGACGAAATATTTCCCGGCCCAGCAGCGATGGCACGCGTCCCACCTCCATGGACAGGTGGAAATAGCGACGCAGGAATTCAATCGTCCGCTGTCGGTAGATGGCAAGATCGGGATCGAGATCCGCGAATGCACGTTGCCAGCAGTAGCGACGATGAGGGGGAAGTTGAAAGCTCAAAAGGCACCTCCCTGGAGTGTTGTGGCTGGCTCGTTTGCGGCACTAATGGCATCGGGTTGGGGTCTCACGCGGTGACCACGAACGCCGGCTTTACGGTATCCGGCAAAAGGCAGATCGCGCATCTGCTGTTCGCATCCGTGGCAATAGACGTTCCGGGAAAGAACGGGGCGGAGCCAAAGGCCGCCACAACGCTCGCAGTATTTCAGTTCGACTCTTGCTTTTCTTTCTTCCATTTCATTTCTCCTGTATCGGTTTGGCTGGAAATAAAAAGCCCTGCACCACCGTTCCGAAAACTCGGTCGGGTGGTTGGCAGGGCTCGTTTCTTTTACGATGACCTGTTGAGCTTATTTAGTTTGGTTGGACTGGACGGCGTTTCGAAGCGGAAGACCGATGCGGTCAGATCCGCAGATCGTCTTTACGCCGGAAGTATCCTTCTTCATAACCCGACTTCAGCACTGTGCCGTTATGCACGATGACCGTAAGCCGGCCGGTAAAGCCAAGTATCTGCAGCATTTTCATGGTTGAGGCCGAGAGCAGGTCGCAATCACGAACCTTCTGCCGCAAGAGAAGGAAGAGCCGTTCGAGTTCAAGCAGATCGCCGGCTGGCGAAGTTTTCTTATCTGGTTGGGAGGAGACGACAGTGGCATGACCGCTAAGCATTACTTTCACCTTGGAAAATTAGCAATAAGCTATAGAATGGATTGGATGCTATAGCCACTCGGAAGGGCTGGCAAGATGGAAAACAAGTGAACTGTTTGAGTCAGTTCAAGAATGGGAAATTGTGCTCTATGGCAATTGATTTCTGTACTTTACAAGAACGACTTCGGAGTGCGTTGTGGAAGCAGATCGAGGCCGGAGAGTTGACCGGTGTGCAATTGGCACGCGAGACGGGATTTCAGCAGGCGCATATTTCGAATTTTCTCAACCGGCACCGCGGCCTGAGCCTGCAGGGGATGGATGCTGTCATGAAGAAACGCGGCTTCAATCTCTTCGACCTCGTTAAGAACGAAGAACTGGCTCCGCGCATGGCCATGCGGGACAAATCCGAAGAAGGTTACGAGAACGTGATCCTGGTAGACAGCGAGACTGCCGCGAACTCTCCTCTGATCGTGCAAGAGAACGTGCGCGATCTGCTGAAGTTCAAGTCATCGTTTCTGCGCCGGCTTCGACCCGATGGAGCGACAGGCCGCGCCAATTGGCACCGGTTCGTGCTGATCAAGATTGATGCCCGCGAGGGAATGAGTATGTATCCGCGCCTGCTGCCGGGAGCGATGGTGCTGATTGACCGGCACTACACCTCATTGCGGCCCTATCGCAAACACGATCGCAACATGTACGCGGTCCGGAAAGACGGCGGCTGCACCATCAAATACGTTGAGTTGTCGGAACGGACTCTGATCCTGCGTCCGCACAATGCTGATTATCCGGTGGACGTCATTCGCATGAGCGACATCGAGAACGTCGCGGATCACGTCGTGGGGCGCGTATGCCATGTTTCGATTGAGACGTAGGACAGTTGCAGAGGTCAGCAATTGGCAGTTAGCATGCAACACCTAGCAATTGCCGTTTAGCCGTTTTAGAGATGGGACATCTGCGGATTGCACAGGCAGAAAATAGCCAGAGTCAACCTCCAACCCGAATTACCGAACCGGCTCTCACGACTCACTAAATGCTACGTGCTACTTTGCTAAGTGCTCTCGCTTCTGGTTGCTGATTGCTGAGTGCTTCACTTCCTCTGATATGATTTTTGGGCACTACTGACGTGGAGGGCTTTATATGAGTGATTTCCCCAGTATCCCCATCGGCCAGCGTCGCGACGAAGACGTTGCGCTCGATCTGATGAAGTTTGTCGCGATGACTACCGGATACGGCAAGGCAAGCGGTCCTGGACCTGGCTTCCAGGGATCGGGCACGCCCGTTCGTGCCGAAGATTATGCGGATCATCTGCTGCAGCTGTATACGCGCTGCCTGGAGACGGTGAAGGGGAAGAAGTAGATGCTCCGGTTGAGTTTCTTTTCGAGCTTACCTCGGTAACAGTGCGATCTGTGAATAGCGCTTGACCCGATCTGTGCCTGCAGTCCAAACTCTTGCGCCATGGATGACTTTTCCCGGCAACGAGCCGACCTGGAAAACGAACTGGACAATCTTCGCGAGCAGCTTCTTGTTGCCGACGAGCGCTACGAGAATGCCACCGCTGTGGCCGACCGCGATGCCGCCGATGAAGATTGTCAGCGACTGCGGCGAGAGCTGCGCGCGAGAAGGGAAGAGCTACGTGATCTGAACGCCGAGCGCGGATCCAAGCGGGCGGTTCCGCGGGCCAGAGCTCAGGCCGCAGGAAAGTAAAATCAAGATAGGCTGGACAGGCAGAGCACAGAGTTCGGTCCGAAGTTGTTCTGAAGGAGCATGGCTTCGGCCCACTCCGATGCGGTTTGTTTTTGCAAAATCTCCGTGGTTAATAAAAAGCCGCGAAATCTCCGCGGCTTTCTATCGTGAAGCGAAGTGAACCGGTCGCTACCGGCGACGGCCCTTCTTCGCGGATTTCTTTTTAGCCCCGCCTTTTTTCGCAGCTTTCTTGGCGGCTTTCTTCTTTGCTCCACCTTTCTTGGCTGCGGCACGAGAACCGCCCTTCTTCGCGGCGCTCTTTTTGGCGGCTTTCTTGGCTGGTTTCTTTGCGGCTGCCTTTTTGGCAGGTGCCTTCTTCTTGGCAGCAGCCTTTTTCGCAGGAGGCTTCGAAGCAGGAGTAGCTACCACCATCTCTTCTTCTTCTACAACGGTAGTAGCCGGCGCCTTGGTCACTTCTTCTGTATCTTCGGCGCTTACGGGTTCCTCCTCCTCTTCTTCCTCTTCTTCGAGATCCTCCTCCATGTTTTCGTCATAGATGTCGGAATCGCCGTACTCATCTACTTCGTCGTCACGGCCATATAGCGTCAGGTCATCGAACCACATCGTTCCTCCTGGTCCTACTCCAGCTCTTATGAAAAATCTACGACTACCGCGGGTGACGAATAGCACCCGGAAATCGGCGCGGATTATAGCACGCCGATTTAGGGCTCGAACAATCGCGAAAACCCATCGCTACACGTCCTGGTGCACGAATGCGCTTTCACCCGGCTAGCCTACCGCAGCTTTGGGAATTTTTCTGCTGTCTTTCAAGAAAATTATTGATCGATGCGGACGACCACCACGTCACCGGCGTGCAGGTGCGAGCCAACCCGTGCATTGTCCTTGCGTAGCGCGGCCACCGTGGTGTTGTAGTGGTCGGCAATCGAGGTGAGGGTCTCGCCGGGTTTCACTTTGTGGTAAATCTTCGAAGGCTTCTTATTGGCTGCAGTATGTAAGCTGCTGGATTTGCTGGACTTAAGTGATGCTTGTTTCTTTCGGTGGGTGGAGGTCCGGCTCTCCGCGACCTCGCGATGGCTGACCGGGCGGTACACGCGAAGATGCTGTCCGGCACGCAGCGAATTACCGCGGAGATGGTTCCAGCGGCGTATCTTTTCCGCGGGAACACCAAAGTCGTCTGCCACGGAAAGCACCGAGTCCCCTTTCCGAACTCGATAGATGGTGGGCCGCTTGGAGTAGTACACCGCCTCCATTTCGGCGGCACGACGCGCGCTGATCGGGATGATTAGCTTGCTGTCCTCGTCGAGTCGGCGATCCTCATCAATGCTGTTTACCTCGGCGATAGACTTCACCGTCGTGTGGTATTGCCGCGCAATCTCGGTCAGCGTCTCGCCCGGTTTTACATGATGATAGCGCCATGCTACGCGGTTCTCCCGCGGAATAGCGGCAATCGCGGTCTGATACTTATCGGCAGTGCCGACGGGCAGTTTCAGTTCGTAGCTGCCTTCCTTGGGAGTGGTCATGCGCAGCAATGCAGGGTTAAGCGCCTGGATTTGCTCGACAGTACTGTCGACGCATTCGGCGACCAACCGAAGATCTACGGGATAGTCGACCTTAACCTTGTCATAGACTTGCGGCGGGTCAGGCTTGAGGTTTTCCAGACCGTACTGCGCCGGGTTTTTACCGATAATTGTGTAGGCAAGAATGATGGGAACGTAATTCTTCGTCTCGGCAGGCAGGACATTGCGTTTATACAGCTCCCAGAAGTCGGCATAGCCAGTGCGCTGGACGGCTTGCTGAACGTTGCCGGGACCGGAGTTGTAGGCCGCCATCGCCAGGTACCAGTCGCCAAACTGTGCGTAAAGATCTTTCAGGTGCCGGGCAGCGGCTCGGGTGGACTTTTCCGGATCCTGGCGTTCGTCAACCCACCAGTTCCGTGCCAGCCCGTAGTCGACCGAGCGGCTCGACATGAATTGCCACATACCACGCGCGCCGGCACGTGAAAGCGCCATCGGCAGGAATCCCGATTCAGCTTCGGCAAGATAGATCAGGTCCTGCGGAACGCCTTCTTGCTTGAATATCTGGCGGATCATGGTTTCGTAACGACCCTTCCGAATCGTCGCTTCTTCCAGAGAATTGCGTCCCCGGGTAGAGAAGTAATTGATGTATGCGGCGACCTGATCGGTCAGCATCAGGGGCAGGTCCGACTGCGTGTTCCGAATCTCCTGCTCGGCTTTGGCCTTAATGTTCGGATCGACCGGGAACGTTACGGCATTCGCTTCGTCAATCGGAGCCGGTTCGGCGTTCTGGGCGGTGAACCCGTCGCCCTGCTCCAGCGCGACAGCCTCCAGGTTGTGAACCCGGTCCACGAGTTTGTCGAACTCATCCTGCAATTGCTGATTGCTGCGGATATCGAGATTAGACCCCAGCATCATGTTGAACGCGTTGTCGAAGTTCTCACGGGCGGCGTCCAGGTGGCCTGCATGATAGTTGGCCTCACCTGCCTGGTATTCCTTCTCAACACGATCGATGAGCGCCTGAACCTGATCGGCAGGTTGGGCCGGAGTCGGGGTGCTGTCGGAGCCTGGCGCACCGGATTTCGCCTTCGACGCGTTCTGCTGCTTCGCGATTGTTGGCGGATTGGCTTGTGCTGGTGGCTTGGAAGCGTTCTTCTGTGATTTGCCGGGTTCGCACGCGGTCGATGCCAGGAGCAGGGCGGCGGCGATGAGGAAGATTAACCTTCTTGGCATCATTCGCGGTACAGGTATCGAATTTCGCAAGCCCAGCCGTGAGCTTCCGTTCAGCTTACATCGATGCAAAATCGTACTACCCTGTTTACTGCAAGGTCAATGCAGCAGAGGACTTAGACCTATTGTGCGGGGATGTACGCGTAGCGGCGACACGTTAAAGAGGTGATCTGCTCCAAATGCAACCCGAGTGAGGCTTCCCTTGAGTCTTTTTCGCGGGTTCATCCGTATCACGACTATGGTCGGACCGACCGCACTACCGCCGCATTTGCGGTAGCTTGCCGGATCGAACCGTAGTTTCGCTTTGCGCTGTGATCACTCCAAAACTACGGAACTTTGTGTCCTCGCTGTTTCAAGATTCTCTGCCCGGTCGAGGGCGAGCGGGTCCGTTGTTTCCGTGCGCGAACAAGAATGTCCGCGCGACGCAGTCAAGATTTTAAGTATTCGCTTAAGTGAGCCGCAGAATCCGTTTCGCGTTTCCTGATGCCACCTGCGACCGCTCCGTCTCGGAGACTCGCGCCGTTTCAATGAACTGCGCCGCCAGATCTGTTTTCTCGAAGGGATAATCCACCGAGAACATGACGTTGTTGTTGCCCATGGCATCCAGAGCGCAACGCAGCGAGATATCGGAGCACACGCCCGAGGTCGTGATGGCGATGTTCCGCTTTATATAGAAAGAGGGAGGCTGAGCGAGTGTGCGTGACCCGCGATTGCATACCAGCCATCGGCTATCGAATCGCCATAAGTTCAGCGGCAGGGTTTCGCCCATGTGGCCGAGTATCAGTGTTGCCTTGGGATAACGCTCGAACACGCCTGCAAATACGAGCCTCAAGGCATGAGTAGCAGTTTCAAAAGCCCAACTGCACACGGGTCCCCAAAGCTCGCTGTGTCCCTCATAGACAGCCGGGCGATCGACCGGATTCGCCGGATGTAGATAGATGGGCGCTCCGAGGGCAGCCACTCGTTCCCAGAAGATCGAGTACTTATCGAGATCGAGGTATTCGCCATTGGTCTGGCCGTTGATCATCGCACCCTGAAATCCCAGCTCCCCGACGCAACGCTCCAACTCCGCCGCGGCCTCGGCGGGATCCTGCATGGCGAGGTGAGCAAAGCCGCCATAACGTTTGGGGCGCTTTTGGATCTCTGCAGCAAGAAAGTCATTCGCGGCTTTCGCTCTACGTTTTGCGACGGCAGCATCTTTCTCCACCTGGACCCCGGGTCCAGAGATCGACAGGACCACGAACTCAATGCCGTTCTGGTCCATGATCTCGAGGCGCTTATTGCCAAGGTCCTGCAGGACACTTGTACCGAACTTCCGGATCTCCGGGTTGATGTTCGGGTAAGTCTCAGAGAAATAGTCGACGAACTCGGGAATGAGGAAATGCTCTTCGAGAGCGATCTTGCCGAGCGCCCGTCGTTGCCCGGATTCTGAAGCTTTTTCTTCATCAGCATGAATAAACTTGGAGCTTGCGGTACCGGCGACTGCGACGGCAGCGCCCTTCAGAAGGTCTCGACGCTTCATAGTTGTGGCCTTGTGCTTTTGGAACGAATCGGTATCCCGACAGTGCTCACCCACAAAGAGCAGTCCAGCTCGGCATGTTGGGGGCCCTAAGGATACAACGGGTCACTGAGCAACGGAAGTCGAAGAGATGGCTCGGCGTTCGCTGCAGTGGAAATTTGGGTGCCGCACTCTTGCGAAGCAATGCTGGGAAGATCACAGACCGGATTGAGGCGACCGTTCGGAGTCCGTGGCATGAGTCGCATCCTGGAGCGCCTGCTGCCGTATACCGATATCGTTCGATTCCCGTTCGCGCAGCTTCTGTCTTAACGCTACCTGTTCGTCGCTCAGACGGGCGTCATAAATAGAACGGTGCTCAATCGATCGGGCGATAAGTGTTGAGATGGCGGCGATCAGCATTAATGGCAAAACGAATGACCGATCCCTGCCAGTAAGCTCCATCACCAGGACTACCGCCGAGATCGGGCCTTGAGTAGTAGCGGACAGAACCGCCCCAGCGCCCAGCAGAGCAAAAAATCCCATCGGCACACCGGGCAAGAATGTGCTCCAGAGATGCCCCAAGGCAGCGCCGAGTAAAGCTCCAAAAGTGAGAGATGGCGTAAACAGCCCGCCGGGCACGCCGCTGCGCATACACATTACTGTGGCCAGCGGCTTCAACAGCAGCAAGGCTAGCACCAGTCGTGTTCCAACCTGGTCGGCAAAAAGCAGTTGCGAAAGGTCCTTGCCGTTGCCAAGTATCTCTGGAAATCCTATTGAAACGATTCCCGCCAGTCCAAGGATAACCGCAGGAGCGATAAATCGCTGCCATCTGCGAGGCTTGTTCTTGTCAGCCCAGCGCACAAGCCGAACATAAAGTATCGATCCGAATGCGAAGATCGGAGCTGCTGCTAAGGTCCATAGAAAGACGGAAGCTGAAAGCGGGAATGAAGGAATGTGATACGTGGGCGCGTTTGGCAACCCCAGCCAGGAAACGCCGGTCGCGATTAGCGAAGCGAAAAGCGCCGGCAGGACAAAACGTAAGGCCAGTTTCCCGCGCATCACTTCCAACGCGAATAGTGCGCCACCCAGCGGAACACCATAAGCCGCGCCCATGCCGGCTCCAGCGCCACAAGCCACCAGCAACCGTCGCTCCTCATCGGACAGGCCCTCCTTGTCCGCGAACAGATTAGCGAAGACGGCACCGGCCTGTTTGGGTGCTCCCTCGCGACCCATTGATGCACCCATGCCGACCGCAAAGATGGACAACACTGCGCTCCCCAAAGTTCGCCACGCCGGCATTCGTCCCGCGTGGAACCATATGGCTTCGGTTGTATCGATGCCGTTGCCGCTCGAGAGCTGTTTAAGAATCACTTGGCCAATACCCGTCAGGAGGCCGGCTGTCAGGAGCACGACAACGTGTCTTGAGGCGCCGGCTTGGCGCGCAGCGGCAAGTATGTTATTGCCCGATCCTCGCCATGCTACTCGCTGGATCACTTCGAGCAATCGAGTCAGCGCCGCCGCTGCAAAGCCTGTACTTGCACCGATTAGGCAAACAGCCAGCCAGAACCGTAGTGCGCCCGGGCGGGCCAGCGTGGTGGGAATGGTTCCGCTGTTGGTCGCAACAGATCTCGGCATGCAGAACCTATGCTGATGCATTTTGTTTTGTGCACCCGTAATGCCGATACCTTGGAGTGCCCAGCATGCGTCCTAGCTTCGCTCCAGCGCCTGCTTCAGATCCGCAATCAAATCCGCTGCATGCTCAATTCCCACGCTTAACCGCACGGTCGCAGGGGAAACATCGAGCGCTTCCAGTTGTTCGGGAGACAATCCCACATGTGAAGATAGAAAAGGATATGACACCGTAGATTCCACTCCGCCGAGACTCGTTGCCAGATACCAAAGCTGCAGAGAATCGATGAACTTCTCGGCGCCTTCTCCCCCGCCCTTGTGCTCGAAGGACAGCATTGTCCCGAAGCCCGACATCTGTTTCTTGGCGATCTCGTGGCTCTGGTTCGACTTCAGTCCCGGATAGAACACGCGAGAAACTTTGGGATGTGATTCAAGGAACTGCGCGATCTCCTGTGCGTTTTCCGTCGCACGCTCCACGCGAATGCCCAGGGTCTTCAGACCGCGAATCAGCAGATAGGCTGCCAATGGATCGAGGCATCCGCCCGACTGCTTCATCATTTCGCGAGCAGGTTCCACCCAGTCAGCTGATCCGGCCAGCGCGCCGGCAGTCACGTCATTGTGGCCACCTAACAACTTGGTGGCGGAATGCACGACCACATCGGCGCCCGATTCCAGAGGTCTTTGCAGCATCGGACTCGCAAAAGTGTTATCGACCACGACGCAGGTGCGCTTCTGATGCCCGAGTTTCGCCAGGGCGGCGATGTCGACGCAGCGCAGCGTCGGATTGGTCGGTGTTTCCAGAAAGAGTAGGCGCGTTTTCTTGCTGAAGTAGTCTTCGATCTTGCACAACTGGTTGTACGGCACAAAGCGCGTGGTCACGCCGAATTTCGAAATCGTGTCCTGCAGCAGGTGCGTAGTGCCTCCGTAGAGGTCAAGCATGGAGACGATTTCGTCACCGGCGCGGCAAGTCGATAAAACCAGCGACATGATTGCCGCCATGCCGCTCGCGGTAACCAGGCAGCTTTCGGCGCCTTCGAGCGACGCAATTTTGCGCTCGGCTACGGCGACCGTCGGATTCGCATAACGCGAATAGAGATAGGCCTTCGAATCGCCTTCCGCGTATTTGCGCAACTCGTCTGTGTTCGGAACGACGAACACGGACCCCTGAGAAATTTCAGTGGTCAGCGAATCGTTGGTTCCATGATGTTCTTCGCCTCCGTGGACGCAGAGCGTCTCCGGAGCGCGGTGCGTCTTGTGAGTTTCGGCGCTCATAGGTGATTTTCGATTATCGCAGATATAGCCATCTGAAATGAGCGGTTAGCTCTTAGCTGCGGTCTTCGTATGCTGAACAGGTCAGCATACGTCTGAACGGGTGAATTCGACTTTTCCTGTCATTCGGAAAGATAAGGCGCGCTCAGTTCAATCCGAATAGTATCCATCTCTTGTCTGCACGCTGTCGTCTTTGCGGGTCGTAGTCAGATGTATCTTGTGATAGTCACTAGCATCCGTTGGGGCGCGGTCGGAGGTATATCCGATGCTGTACTGGTTGCGCAGCTCATCGGAAATCTGCTTGTAAATATCGTCGAGCGTTTCCTTCTTGGACACTTCAAAAAAGCGGCCACCGGTTTCCTGCGACATGCGCTGTAACACCTTCTTGCCGTCAGCATGAGACTCCTGCGGGTAGCGTCCACCGCCTCGCGGACTTCCGCCGCCGGGATATCCTCCACCCCCGCCGGGATAGCCGCCTCCTCCGGGAAACGGACCGCCCCACCCGCCGCGGCGGCCCCAAGGTCCGCCTCCTCCGCTACGCGCCGCTTCATTGCCATACGCTTCCTTATCGGCGAACAGGATCGTATAGATCAGCGTATCCGAGCGCTGAGCGGTTTCGATGGCGCTGTCGAGGCTGGTTTTGCTGCCTATGTCCACGCCGTCGGAAAGCACAATCACGGCTTTGCGCCCCGGTTGCTTCTTCATCAATTCATCTGAACTGAGAAAAACGGCGTCGTAGAGTACCGTTCCTGCGTGACGCTGGTGTCGTCCCTGGCCCCGGTTGTCGGGATCGGGCGAATTAGTGCGCTGGTATTGTGGATCGGAGGTCTTCAATTCTTGAAGTGCCGTTTCCAGCTTGTCATGTGAATTGGTCAGGTCTTACAGCAGTTCGGTCTCGCGGTCGAAGTGAATGAGAAAAGCCTGATCCTTGGTGCGCAGCACATCCTGTAGAAACTTGTAGCTTGCCGTCCGCTCCTGATCGAGCACGCGACGCTGGTTGGCGCCGGTGTCGACGAGCAGGCCGAGCGTAAGCGGCAGATCAGTTTCGCGAGTGAAGTACTTGATCGACTGAGGGCGGCCGTCTTCCTCCAGCTTGAAATCGTCCCTGGTGAGGTCATTCACCAACGCGCCGTGCTTGTCGCGAACGGTGGCAAGCAGGTTGACTACTTTTGCTGTTGCAGAGACCGTCGGAGTGGCTGGTTTCTGTGCAGGCTGGCTTTGCGGCGCAATGGTTTTGTCGTGAAGCTGGGGCCCATCCTGGGCTTGAATGGGAGCAATCGCCAGGAAAACAGCGGCTGCAAGCAAGGCGGATCTTAAACAAAGTTTTGTCATGGTACCGGATCGGAGACGGAGTGAGACATTCCTGAGTAACACAGCTCTACAATCGAAGTTTCGTCGAGCATGCCCGAACGGGGTCAGACGCAAAAAGCCTCGGCCCGCGAAAATCACTGCTCCTGACCAGGACGGATTCGGTCGATTACGGATTACCTCTGCATTAGTTCAACCATGCAACGATGTCGGATCGCGAAGAAAAGCTTTCGACGCGCGGAACTTCTTCAACAAAGTCACCGTTCCGATGTCACCATTTAAGCGTAACGATTTCGGTGCCAATGTCGGCGGTCCCATCTGGAAGGATCACACCTTCTTCTTTAGCGGCTTGCAGTGAGAGCAGGCAACCATCAACTTGATCAAGTCAATGGCTACCTTTCTCTTACTGAAGATTTGCGTCTGCCTGCGGCTACACAGCTCATCATCATTGCGCGGGTCTCGCATGCGAGGCCGTGCTGCCCTCGGTCAATCCAAGCGCCCACTTGACTGCCTCAAAATACATCTTCCTTATGTCCGGGTCGTCCCATGACTCTTCTGTATGACCGAGCGTGGAATAAAACACCCGACCCTTGCCGTACATCTTGCTCCACGCGACGGCGAAATCATGATCCTCGCGGTGAATGCGCGGGTTATTCGAATAGTCCAGCTTGCTTGGGTCGAGACTCAGCAACACGTTCACTTTCTCTCGCGACCAGGCCTTCGGTTGATAAATCTCGTCGTACTTCACGAACTCTTTCGGAAAATGCCGCACAGCAGGGAAGTCCGGCTGCTCATTGATTATCGGTGCCATGAATGTCATCCACGGGTGCTGATCGAAATACCCCCCAATCATTTCGCCGTATTCGGGCCATGTGTAGTTCGTATCCAGTGCGGCGTGAATACCGACGAACCCTTTACCGTCATCGTGGACGAAAGAAATAAAGTCCTGCTTCTGGCTGGCATCCATGTCGAGTTCTCCGGTTGTGCTGGCGAATACGACTGCATCGAAATAATTCAGGTTCTTCGCGTTCCGGTGGCCGAGATCTTTCTTCGTCAGCAACTCGGTGTCCGTGCGCATGACTGTGTCCCACAGACCGCTTTGCTTGCCCATGGTGTAGATCGCGTCCATGGTCGCGGAAACCGAATCATGCTCCCATCCCTTGGTTTCGCCAATCACGAGAACGTGTTTGCGATGCACGGTTTCAGCTCCGGGCGGGGGTGGCGTCTTCGTGCTTGCAGATTGTGCGATAACTTGCGAGGTGTATACCAGTGCGAGGATGGAAAGCAACCATACAGCTGACGTCCCACGTGGAATCAAAAAGGTTCTCCTCTGCTGCAGCAATTCCGCAAGGAGTATACGGTCGACACAGGGATTGTAGAACCCGTTTTCGCTTACGCTCGCTGCCGTTGATCTGGAGTCCAGAGACATCCGCCTTTGCTGACGACGCTTCCGGGTTATTGACCACGCCTGGGCACAGTGATGACAATAAATGTTTCAGCAAAATGCCACATGCGCGTTCCTGCCCCCCATATTTACGTCGCCCTGCTTGCATTGTTGGTATTTGCTTTCATCTCTCCGCTTCGCGCCGAGGAACGCGAGATGCCTGCGCGCGAAACGTCACGTGCGGACGCATGTGGGCGTCCTGCAGCGGGTAGCAACGTCAAGGAACCGGAAACCAGGAGAGCCTCGAATGGCTTACTCGAGCTGACGTTGCGGGTCCGCACTTCAATCGATCCAAACGGGCATACTCGCTACTGCTACATCGATGAACACGGTTTCCAGGCGCCGACGTTGCGAGTGCAACCGGGCGACACGCTCGTCATCCACCTGAAAAATGAAATCACGCCGGCTGTCGATCGGCACCTTCATCCACATACCGTTCGATCCGCCAACACTCCGCACGACCCATGCGCGGGCGGACCGATGACACCCTCGTCGATCAATCTCCATTTTCATGGCCTGGCAATTCCTCCCGTGTGTCATCAGGACGAGACGTTAAAGACCGTCATTAATCCCGGAGATCCGCCTTTCACATATCGGGTGCAGATTCCAAACACGCAGCCACCGGGCTTGTATTGGTATCACCCGCACGTGCACGGATTTAGTGAAGAGCAGCTACTGGGAGGCGAATCCGGCGCCTTAATTGTCGAGGGGATAAAAAACGTAGTTCCCCAGACTGCCGGCTTGCCAGAACGGGTCCTGATAATTCGCGATGAGCAGATGCCGGATGCTGCTGCTGACAACCACGATCCCAACCGGCCGACCAAGCAGCTTTCCATCAACTACATACCTGTTCCGTATCCAAAATATCCACCGGCTCTCATCAAGATGAAGCCGGGGCAAACCGAGTTCTGGCGAGTTCTAAACGCCTCCGCAGACACGTTTCTGAATCTGGCCGTTGAGTACGAAGGCAAGCGGCAGTTGCTTGGACTGGTTTCGCTCGACGGAGTGCCCCTTCGCTTCGGGCAGCCTGGCTCGGCGAGCTATGTCCCGCAGGAGACTAGCATTTTCCTCGCCTCGGCAAGCCGCGCAGAGTTTCTCATCACAGCTCCTGCGGCAGGGATTACAGGGAAACTGCTGACTTTCGGCGTGTTTCGCGGAGCCGATGAAGACGGCAAGCCCGCGCCGGCAGCAAAGAACGGTCAACCTGCCCTCCGCGTCGGTCTGGACGACGTCGATCCACCCCGTCCCTTGGCGATAATCGTATCGTCCAACGATGTTGTGCCGTCGGCCGTCGTCGAGAGTTCTTCGGTTCGGACGACTGTGAAAGGAGAGGCACCTCTCGACAGTGTTCGTCCCGTCCGCAAACGGAAGTTGTACTTCTCTGAAAAGCTCGTCAACCCCGCGGATCCAAAGAGTGCGACGCTGTTCTTCATCACCGAGGAGGGGCATACGCCAGAGATCTTCGATCCCTCAGCCCCGCCGAACATTACCGTGCATCAGGGTGACGTCGAAGACTGGACCATCGAAAACCGTTCGCGTGAAGTGCATACTTTTCACGTGCATCAACTGCATTTCCTGGTGGTCGGGCGTCAGGGCACAGGATGGGAAGAGCCGTCACTTCGCGACACCGTGAACGTCGCCGCGTGGAGCGGATTTGGGCCGTATCCCAGCATAACCGTCCGCATGGATTTTCGTGATCCCAATATTGTTGGAACGTTTCCCTTTCATTGCCATATCGTGCAGCACCTCGATGGGGGCATGATGGGAACGGTGCGGGTGCTGCCAGCAGAAAAACACTGACTGCCCAATCTGACTTCGCACTTCTGCCTTTCTTCGTGTTCTTCGGGGTAAAAGCCTTTCCAAAACTTGCACCGAATTGATATGCCTGTTATCTTCAATCCACCGCAGATCAGGGCGGCGCCGATCAGTAGTGATCCTGATTCACCCAAATCAGATTTTTGATTGCAGATGAATTTAAGGGTTGCGGAAGTCAGATTGGTTTGCTATAACAATCAAGCGGCATTTTGCGCCGCGAATTGCCGGTCAGATTGTGAATCCGGCGGTAGTTCTAGGCATCAAATCCTGTAACTACCAAATTCGCTCCGTCCTGGAGCATACGATTCGGGGACAACGTCCTCGAAGGGTTTAAGCGGTCCTGGTAATCGCGAACCTCCAAGTTGATCTTTAGAAGTTTTGAAAACTCTCTCGGCTAGGTATTGCCTTATGTCGGAATTCGTTTGGCCGGAGAGGGTCTTATCGCGTCGCCTGAAAATGGCAGCGCTCCCCGACAATTGACAGCGGAAAAGCTGTGGGATTTCTGTGTAAAACACAGAAAACACACGGGTTGACAGCGCGCGAGGGTAGGCGATAAGTTAAACGGGTTTCGAGGACGGCAGCAGGCCGATAGGCAGGCTGAAGCCTCGACTGAAACGCGCCGCTCAGGCGGAAGGCGATTCGGTCTTTGACAACTAGGTTGAACGTGCCAGTCGTATTGTGAATGGTGCTCGGGTTGAAGTTCGAGCGACTCACAAATACTCCGTAGCTGCTTCGGCAGCTACAAATCAATCAGGTTTCAAACGAGAGTTTGATCCTGGCTCAGAATCAACGCTGGCGGCGTGCCTAACACATGCAAGTCGAACGAGAAAGAGGGAGCAATCCCTTGAGTACAGTGGCGTACGGGTGAGTAACACGTGACTAACCTGCCTTCGAGTGGGGAATAACTTCGGGAAACCGAGGCTAACACCGCATAACATCTTTGGGTGAAATTCCTGATGATCAAATGCGTAAGCAGCTTGAAGAGGGGGTCGCGGTTGATTAGCTAGTTGGTGGGGTAATGGCCTACCAAGGCGATGATCAATAGCCGGCCTGAGAGGGCGCACGGCCACACTGGAACTGAAACACGGTCCAGACTCCTACGGGAGGCAGCAGTGGGGAATTTTGCGCAATGGGGGAAACCCTGACGCAGCAACGCCGCGTG
>Ga0070738_10004396_pt1 | contig 16989 bp, 11 predicted proteins | sample Coa_R2_2_FD_66446 | JGI IMG/M metagenome (GOLD analysis project Ga0070738, IMG submission 66446) | Surface soil microbial communities from Centralia Pennsylvania, which are recovering from an underground coalmine fire - Coalmine... | ecosystem: Environmental > Terrestrial > Soil > Unclassified ...
GAAAACGCCGTGGGCCCGCGCAATCAGCGCGCCGGCCAGCGCCAGCCGGGAGTTGGTCAGGCGATCGTAGGGCACCCGTATGGTGATCGGCAGGTCGAGACGACGCAGCATCTCGTCGACATCGTACTGGGTTTTCCGTCGCAGGAAGGCCGGATTGCGCGGTCGGGCGCCCCTGGCCGGCAAGTCCGGGATCAGCTCAAAGGGGTACCAGTTGACCCGAAGATCGCCAAGGCTCTCCACCAGGCGGCGAAGGCGCAGCAGGGCCACGTAGCTCCAGGGATCGACGTAATCGAAATAGACCGTGAGCGCGGGCATGAAACTCCTTTGTGCGCGAACGATCGGCGGCAGCCAATGCCGTACACTACCAACGAAGCTCATTGTCGCAGATTGTACACCACCGTTGCCCGGTCTGGAACTTTTCGCATTGCAGCGACCTACCTTCCGGCGGGGAAATGAACGTGAGAATCGTCAGATGAGCGGCCTCGTGCGCTCGATCGTGGCCCTTGCGGTGGTTGCCGGCTCGCTCTTGCTGTATCCGGCCAGCGTGAGCCCGGCTCTCGCCCCCCCTTCGCCAAACGTGGAGGTGCGCCTGGCGAGCGCCGTGGCCGCGGTGCTGCGGCGCAATGCCGATCCGCAGGTGCCGGTGGTGTATCCCAGCCAGGCGTACCCGTATCCTTATCTGCGCGATTCGTTCTGGCTGCTTCAAGCGATGAACGATCGCCGCCTCTCGCTGCATGTGCTGGACGAATTCGTAGCGGCACTGTCGCCGGACGGTAACCCGCCCACCTATTTCGCGCGCGCTTACGCCCGCCCGTCCTATCACCAGGACGACAGCGCGGCACTGGTCTTGATCTGGTCGTATCTCAACCGGCGGCGATTCGGCGCGGCCCCGCCCATCAACCGGCTTCAGCGCGTCCTGTCCAACCTCCTCTCCCGCGCGCGAGGCGGCTATTTCATCACGCCGGCCGGGCCCTACACCGGTTGGTGGGACGCCTATGCCATGCCGAGATCGGGGACGCTCTCGTACGATCAGGGACTTTACGCGGTTGCCCTGCGCTGTGCAAGCGCCCTGGGACTGCATGTGCCAAACGGCGCCATCCGCCAAGCCGAGCGCGCCTATCGGGCGCTCTATGACAGGCGGTTGGGCTATATGCCGCTCGGCACGGCGTTTCCGGCCTCGGACGCCAGCGCGCTGAGCGGCGAGTTCCTCTCGCTGTGGATGTTTCACCATCCCATGCTGCCGGATTCCATCGTCTTCTCGACGCTCCATCACCTGGCCCCGTTCGGCCCCGGTTTTCATGTTATGTCAACCACTTCCCTATCCAGCCTGGGGCTGAACGGCTATCTGCCAAGCGGGCTATTCGGCAAGCCCGGCGACTATCAGAACGGCGCCTCATGGCTCCTGTACGACGCCCTGACCATCGGCGCCGCCGGCCTGCACGGCTGGCGCGGTGCACTGCAACGGCTTCATCAACGGCTTGAGCTGGAATTCGAGCACGGCGCCGTCCTGCACGAGTACCTGCAAACGGAGCGGTCGCTGCCGTATTACAGCAGCGAGCCTACCTGGCGCGACAACTTCTCATGGGATGCGTTTACGCTGGTGATAGTGCATGCCCTGCGGCAGGGAGCATAAAGGCACAATGAGCGGGCGTTGGACCGCTCGCGCACAAGCCGACTTTCCTGGGACCACCCGCCGTACGTACACAAACCTTCAGCTAACGCGGATAGGCCGCCGCCACGCCGCCGTCCACGTTCAGCACATTGCCGGTGCTCTTGCCGCTGCGCTGGGCCGAGGCGAAGTAGGCCACTGCCTCGGCCACGTCGGCGGGCAGTATGTTGACGCCGAGCACGGTGCGCTTGCGGTAATGCTCTTCCAACTGCTCCGTGGCAATGCCGTAGGTGCGCGCACGCTCTTCGCGCCAGGCCGAGTCCCAGATGCGCGAGCCGGAGAGCACGGCGTCGGGGTTGACCGTGTTGACGCGAATGCCGTGTGCGCCGCCCTCCTCGGCCAGGCAGCGTGCCAGGTGCAACTCGGCCGCCTTGGCCGCCGAGTAGGCCGCGGCATTTTTGCCGGCCACCAGCGCGTTCTTGGAGGCCACGAAAACCAGGCTGCCGCCCCGTCCCTGCTCCTCTAGCAGCCGGAAGCCCTCTCGCGCCACCAGGAAATAGCCGGTCGCCAGCACGTTGATATTCTTCTGCCATTCGGCGAGGCTGGTCTCGGTGATGGCGGCACTGGAGGCCAGGCCGGCGTTGTTGACCACGATATCGACGCCGCCGAAGGCCAGCGCCGCCGCGGCAAAGCCATCGCGCACCGATGCCTCGTCGGTGACGTCCATGCGCACGCCCACGGCGCGTCCGGCGCCGAACTCGGCGCAGAGTTCCGTGGCCACGCGCTCGGCTCCTTCCCCGTCGATGTCCACCACCACCAGGTGCGCGCCATCGCGGGCCAGGCGCCGGCAGACGGCCGAGCCGATGCCGCCGGCGCCGCCGGTCACAAGGGCGACCTGCCGCGCGAGCTCGCGCTCGGGCGGCGCCAGCTTGAGCTTGTACTGTTCGAGCGGCCAGTACTCGACGGCGTAACTCTCGGCATCGGTGAGCGAGATGAAGCCGCCGCAGGCCTCGGCGCCGCGCATCACGGCCACCGCGCGGTGGTAGAGCTGGGCCGAGACGTCGGCCGCCTGGGCATCCTTGCCCGTGGTGATCATGCCCACACCGGGGATCAGCACCACGCGCGGCGCCGGATCTGTCGCGGCGTCGGCCGCGCGGTAGACCGGCTCGGCCGCCTCCGGGTCCAGGTCCTGGTCTTTGTTCTCCTCAAGATAGCGCTTGTAGGCGGCCACGAAGTCGTCCACACCGCGGCGCAAGGCTTCCGCGAGCGCGTCGGTTCCGCGCTCGGGCGTCCAGTCGACCAACAGCGGGCGCGGCTTGGTATGCACGAGATGGTCCGGGCAAGCCGCGCCGATGGTCACCAGGCGCGGCGCGTCGATTGAACTGGCGAACTCCAGGACGTCGGGTGAGTCTTCAAAGCGCGTGACGCAGCGCTTGTTGCGTGAGAGCAGTCCGCGCAGCGCCGGCAGGATGCGGGACACCAGGGCGCGACGCTCCCCCGGCGGCAACGCCTCGCAGCGCGGCCCGCCGAAGGCCACGGTCCCTTCCAGGCGCCGCTCGACGAACGCGCGCGCGCGGCCAATCGTCTCCATGGTCTGTCGCGTGCATTCCTCGTCGGTCGCGCCCCAGGTGATAAGGCCGTGCTTGGCCAGTATGACCAGGCGGGCCTGAGGCTGTTCGCGCAGGGCCAGCGCCACGCGGCGGCTGAGGCCGAAGCCGGGGCGCATGTAGGGGATCCAGACCGCGGCGTCGCCGAATAGTTCCCGCGCCAGGCGCTCGCCGTCCCGGGCGCAGGCCAGGAAGTTCGTGGCGTCGGCATGGGTGTGATCGACCGCCGCGGCGGGCAGAAAGCCGTGCAGCAGCGTCTCGATGGAGGGGCGCGGCCGATTCGGCTCGAAGAAGCAATGCGCCAGGTACTCGACCATCTCGGTATCCGAGAGCCACTCGCGCTCCAGCAACGGCAACAGCTCGTCCAGGCGCAGCGCGGTGAACGAGGCTGCCGTGGCAGTGGACAGGTCCGATCCGGAACCTTTCACCCACAGCACGCGCGTGGGGCGCCCGAGGTGATCGCGCAGCGTCGTCTTGGACGACGTATTTCCACCGCCCCAGTTACAGATCGAGCGATCGGCGCCCAGGCGGTTGGAGCGCGCCACCAGCGCCTCTAGCGTACCATCGGAATCGCCCGCCACGTTTCTCCTCCTCGCGTAAACCTGTTTTGCTCTTGTATTATGGGGATTGACCCGAAGCCGGGAGCGCGGGCGTCCTCGCCCGCAAATGCTGGCGAGCGGGAACACGTGTGGATCGCCCGCGCTCCGGGACTCCGCGGTATGCACGGCAATGCAGGTTAGCCCTGTCGCCATTCTAGAGCCGGGCCGCCTACGGTGTCAACGGAGTCCGATCCATACGTGTCGGCCCTCAAACAGGTCGAAGCCGCTATCGCCCGGCGGTCGGGCACTGGCCTCGTGGTTTGTGGCGCCATACCGCGCCATGGGATCAGGTTATCCGTGATCCGCTGTAGAACCCGTCCGCGGTCGCGGCGCGGCGATTGAGCCCTCGCGTTGGAGGCGCATGGGCAGGAGCACCCGGCGCGGCGGCTGGCCGGCCAGTTGCTCCAGCAGTAGCTCGACCGCGGTCCTCCCCATCTCGTACCCCTGTTGCCGGCCACAAGTGAACAGCGGCGGCGTCAGCGGAACGGAGCTGAGCGGGTCGATGTTGACCACCGAGAGGTCGTCGGGAATGCGCAACAGCAAACGCTCGGCGGCCTGCAACGCCAATGAGGCCAGCGCCGCGTTGGTGGCGAAGACCGCGGTGATGGCGGGGTGCTCGTCCAGGTAGGTCGCGAAACGCGCGATGTGCTCCTCTGGCAGGCGACCCGTATCGCCGGCCCCTTCAAATGGTTGGGCCATGTACACGAGCGTGCGATCCAGCAAGATGCCGGCGTCCGCCAGGGCCTGTGTATAGCCTTCGATCCTATCCTCGATGGTGGAAGTGTCCGTGGGCGGGTAGACGAGGGCGCAGATGTGGCGGTGTCCGGCGGACACCAGTTCCGCCACCAGGTCGCGCGCTCCCGCCACGTTGTCGCTTTGCACCGAGGCGCACTGTATGCCGCGCAGATAGCGATCGACCAGCACGAGTGGAAAGCCGTCCAGCACCAGCCGCAGGACCTCCGCGTTGTAGGCCTCTCCATCCTGCAAACAGAGGGCGATACCGGCCGCACCCGCGGCACGTGCGTTGCGGATCGCCTGCTCTTCTTCGTGGTGCGACGTCCCGGTCAGATACAGGAGCAGGTTATAGCCGGCGCCACGGGCCGAGCGCTCTAGGCCGCGCAGCACATCCAGGTCGAAGGTGTAATCGATATCAGGCTGGATCCAGGCGATGGCACGATGGGTGACGGCCCCAACGGAACCCGCGCCGTCCACGACCACGGTACCGCGGCGCGGGACGCGCCGGACCAGCCCCTCGCGCGCCAACGCGGTGAGCGCCATGGCGGCGGTCCCGCGACTGACCGCGTGGGCCGCGGCCAGCTCGACCTCCGTTGGCAGCTTGTCTCCCGGTTTGTATACGCCCGCCATGATCTGTGCACGCACCAACTCGTGGATCTGGCGGTAATGCCCCTTGCGGATAGCAATTCCCTCCAAATGAGGAATAACCCTGACAATTTAGCATATGGTGCTCAAGGCGGCAACATGGCCGGCAGACCGGCCTTGACGGCGCGATGGCGGGGGCCTATACTACATCCAACGCGCCCGGAGCGGAGCCGCGTTACGGCATGAACGCTCCGTCACGGGCGTCGCCGGCCATTTACACAATCACTATAGCGAAACCAAGCATCGCCCGCGGCCTGTTGACACGAGGAGGGACGGCCTATTGAGCTAGAGACGCGCGACCCGGCTCACCCTGGCGTCCTTGGCGTATCCCCTCTCCGCCAATCGATCGCGTAGAAAGGATCGTGCACATGAGCAGACGGCGTAAAGTTCTTCGCATCTTCGGCGCCCTCTTTGTCGTCGGTGGCCTGCTCCTCTCCAGCATGGCCGGCACGGTACGGGCCCAACGGCCTCACGACAACATCACCCTCACCTTCTGGATCTGGAGCGACGACCCGCTCAACCACGCGCTCATCGAACCCTACTTCCGCCAGTTCGAGAAGATCCATCCCGGCATCACCATCAAGTGGGTGGCCGTTCCCACCGACAATAATTATGTCAAATACACGACGGCCATCGCCGCCGGTCGCGGGCCCGATGTGATCCTGACCCCCAACTTCAACCCGCCGATCCCGGAGTGGGCGGCCAACCAGTTGATCCAGCCGCTGGACCCCTGGTTCAAACAGCTGAACATCTCGCAAAACCAGTGGATGCCCTGGGTGTGGAAGATGCAGAACTTCCACGGCCGCGTCTGGGGCTTCGTGCAGGAGTATGACACGACCCTCTTCATCTGGAACAAGGATGCCTTCAAGAAAGCCGGCCTGGATCCCAACCGGCCGCCGCGCACCATCGCCGAGCTTGACGCCTATGACAAGAAGCTGACCAAGTTCGATTCCAAGGGCAACCTGATCCAGGCCGGCATTGTGCCCTGGGCGCAACTGGGTAATGACCCGCGCTACTGGGCGGCCCTGTTCGGCGGCAGCCTGTACGATCAGGACAAGCGCCAGTACACCCTGAACGCCCCGGCCAACGTGGCGGCGCTGGACTGGATGGGCAAAGTCGCCAAGTCGCTGGGCGGTGCCGCCAAGGCCAATGGCTTCCTGAACAAGTTCACCGGCAACGCCGATCCACTCTACACCGGCCAGGTGGCCATGGAGGTGGCCGGCGACTGGTATCCCCCGCAGGTCTACGCGCGCTATGCGCCGAAGATGAACTATGGCGTGGCGCCCCCGCCGACCGCGCCGGGCGTGCCGTACGGCACCAACATCGTGATCGGTTCGGACGTATTCGTGATGCCGGTCGGCGCGAGGCACCCCCTGGAGTCGGCCGAATTGATGCTCTACATGATGCGGGCCGACCCCGTCTTGAAGTGGTGCATCGGCGAGGCCAATGTGCCGCCCACCGTCTCCGGCCTGTTCAACCCGAAATATGTGCAGGGCGTGCCCTTCATGTCGATGGCCGTACAAACGGCGCGCATGGCCCTCAAGAATCCCGCCGTCCTGCGCCCGTACCCCACCTCCTCGCTCTTCGACTACGTTGGGAGCCAGTATTCGACCGCGATGCAGCAGGTCGAGTACGGCAAGATGTCGGCCAAGGCGGCCCTGGACAACGTGCAGAAGGTTGCCCTGGATTACGTGGCCAAGGCCAAGCAGCAGAATCCCGACTGGTACGGCGGCGGCGACTGATCGCAGCACCGTCGTAGGGTCAGGGCCGGCGTGCGCCGGCCCTGACCCTCGTGCATTACAATATGCCGGGAGTGACTATGCGCAGACGTCGTGAGCTTCTATTCGGCCTGCTGTTCGCCTCACCGTGGATAGTGGGCTTCCTCGTGTTTACGCTCTATCCTCTTTCGTCGTCCCTCTACTACAGTTTCACGAGTTACCATATCACCGGAACGCCCTACTGGATCGGCTGGAGCAATTTCCAGGAGATGTTCACCGACGACAATCTGTTCTGGGTCTCACTATGGAATAGCGCGGTATACAGCCTGGTGAGCGTACCCCTGGATGTGTCGGTGGCCCTACTGCTGGCGGTGATGCTGAACATGGCCATACCCGGCCGCCGCATCTTTCGCACCATCTTCTTCCTGCCGCAGATCGTGCCGGGCGTGGTCATGGCCATCCTCTTTGTCCTGCTCTTCAACACACAGGACGGCATCTTCAACGACCTGCTGTCCGTTTTCGGCATCTCGCCAATACCCTGGCTATCCAGCCCCGACTGGGCGATGCGCTCGCTGATCCTGATGACCACCTGGGGCGTTGGCAATTCGATGGTCATCTTCCTGGCCGGCTTGCAGGATGTGCCGGCGCACCTATACGAAGCGGCACGGCTGGACGGCGCGGGCAGCTTTCGCCTGTTCCGTTACGTGACGGTGCCCATGGTCAGCCCGGTGATCCTCTTTAACGTGGTGCTCAGCATCATCGCCTCGTTCCAGACCTTCGTGGTGCCCTTCATCGTGACCAACGGCGGCCCGCTGAACTCAACGATGCTCTATCCGTTGCAGGTCTACCTGAACGCCTTCCAGAATTTTCGCATGGGCTACGCCAGCGCGGAGGCCTGGTTCATGTTCTTGATCATCTTCGGTTTGACGCTGCTCACGCTGCGCCTCTCGCGCGGCGTCGTGCACTACAGTTGAGGCCCGGGGAGGGAACTCGCGATGGACAACCTGGATCGCGCCGGACGGTCGAGTGCGGAGCTGGCGGCAGGCGGGGCCGCGCAGGCTGTGCACCGCCAGCGTGCCCGCTGGTGGACATCGACGAGGGGCATCGAGCGCATCAAGATCGGGGCCGTCTTCCTGGTACTGTGCGCGTTGAGCCTGCTCTATTTTCTGCCTATCTACTGGATGATCTCCACGTCCCTCAAGGTGGACGCACAAATCTTTACCAACCCGCCGACCTGGATACCCAATCCCATTAGGTGGAGCAATTACTACGACGCCCTGAACGACGCTATAAGTCACTTCCCCTTCCTGCAAGATTTGCGCAACACGCTCACCATTACCGTTCCGGCTGTGACCGGCACAGTGGTCAGTTCATCGATTGTTGCCTACAGCCTCGCCCGCATCAAGTGGCCCGGACGCGACATCCTGTTCGGCTTGATTCTGGCCACTATGATGATCCCGCAGTGGGTCACGTTGATCCCGCTCTACATCTTCTTCGTCAAGATTGGCTGGGTCGGCACCTTCCTTCCCCTGACCGTGCCCTCGTGGACGGGCGATGCATTCTCCATCTTCTTGCTGCGCCAGTTCTTCCGCCAGCAGCCGCAGGAGATGTTCGACGCGGCCGGCATCGACGGCGCCAACCATTTCGGCATGTTCTGGCGCATCGTGCTGCCGCTGGCCAAACCGGCGCTGGCGGTGGTGACGCTCTTCTCCTTCCTCAATAACTGGACCGACTTTATCAATCCTCTGATCTATCTCTCGGACCCCAGCATGTACACGCTGATGCTGGGCCAGTACGCCTTCTTCGGCGCCCATCACACCTACTGGTCGGAGCTGATGGCCGCCGACGTGATGATTCTGGCGCCTCTGGTCGTGCTCTTCTTCTTCACGCAGCGCTTCTTCATCGAAGGCGTCACCTTCACCGGCCTGCGCGGCTGACGGGTGAGCGTACCTGGGACCACCGGCATCCTTGCCGGCCCCCGCAAGCTGGTACCCGTGGTGCTCCCAGGAGAAAGACACGCCCCTGCCATATGTCGCATTCATCTTGTCGTCAAGAACTTCGCTTTGCTTCGCGTTGCCGGCCAATGTGAAAAGAAGTGCTAGAAAAGGTTTGACAGGCGGCCCGCCCCGTGCTATGCTAGCCACACCATCCGATCACGACGCGGTGAGGCCACCGGTGAGCAGCTCTGGGCCGGTACTGGAACTTCGCGGCATTGACAAATCCTTCGCGGGCGTCGTCGCCCTCGACGGCGCCTCGCTCAGCCTGTCCCCCGGCGAGGTGCACGCCTTGGTCGGCGAAAACGGCGCCGGGAGGAGCACGCTGATGAAAATACTGGCCGGAGTGTACGCACCCGATGCCGGCCAGATTCTGCTGGATGGAGCGCCGCGGGGCGGGCCGGGCTGGCCTATGTGCCGGAGGATCGCCAGCACCAGTCCCTGGTGCTGGCACTCTCGATCGCCCACAACGTCACGCTGCCCCTCTTGCGCGAAATGGCGCGCGCCGGATTCGTGCAACCGCGGAAAGAGCGCCGGCTGGCCGAAGAGTACGGGCGACAGCGCGGAACAGGTCGGCCCCTCGACCGCCGACGCCAGCGGCCAGGTGACGTGGATCAAATCGCTGATCCGGCAACACGTCAACGCCATCGTAGTAGAGGCCATATGCGCATACCATGTCAGGGGAGGCCACGGGAGAGTTGAGCGAATCGCGCTACATTGCTATTGATCTGGGCGCCGAGAGCGGACGGGTGATCGCCGGCACGCTGCGCGACGGTCGCGTGGCCCTGGAAGAGCTGCATCGCTTCCCCAACATCCCCGTGCGCACCCCTGATGGCCTGCACTGGGATATCCTGCGGCTCTTCCACGAGATCCTGACCGGCCTGCGCGCGGCGGCGGAGCGCTACCTGGATATCGCCGGCATCGGCGTCGATAGCTGGGCCGTCGACTACGGCCTGCTCGATGAGCGCGGGCGGCTGTTGGGCAACCCCTATCACTACCGCGACGCGCGCACCGACGGCGTGAGAGAGGCGGCGGCGGCGCTCGTCCCCGCCTCCGAGCAGTACGCGCGGACCGGCATCGCCCAACTGCCGTTCAACACCATCTATCAACTGCTTGCCCAACGCCGGGACGCCGACCACAGCCTGGACAGAGCGGCGGCGCTGTTGTTGATACCCGACCTACTGCACTACTGGCTGTGCGGCGTCAAGGCCACCGAGTACACCAACGCCACGACCACCGGGGCACTCGGCGTCGACGGGCGCTGGGCGGCGGATATACTGGAACGACTCGCAGTGCCTTCCGGCATGCTGCTGTCACCGGCGCCCCCCGGCACCATGCTCGCTCCTGTCAGGGACGAGGTACGGGCCGAAACCGATCTTGGCCAGGTGCCGGTGCTGCTGCCGGCCACGCACGACACGGCCTGCGCCGTGGCGGCGGTGCCGGCAGCGGGTGCCGCCTCGCACGCCTACATCAGTTCCGGCACCTGGTCGCTGCTCGGTCTGGAGCTAGACCGGCCCATTATCGGCGAAGCCGCCCGGCTCGCCGGCTTCACCAACGAGGGTGGCGTCGGCGGGACCTACCGCTTCCTGAAAAATATCATGGGCCTCTGGATCATCCAGGAGTGCAGGAGAGCGTGGTCGCGGGTCGGGCACGACTTGAGCTACGAGGATCTGACGGCGCGTGCCGCCGCGTCCGACTCGCCCGGTGCGATCATCGACGTCGACGATCCCAGCTTCCTGCACCCCGATGACATGCCGCGAGCCCTTGGCGCGCACCTGCGGCGCACCGGCCAGGCAGTCCCGGACGAGCCGGTCCGCTTGGTGCGCGCCGTGCTCGACAGCCTGGCCCTCAAGTATCGCTTTGCCCTGGAACAGGCCGAGGCCCTGAGCGGCCGGCATGTCGAGGTCGTGCACATGGTCGGCGGCGGTTCTCGCAACGCTCTGTTATGTCAACTTACCGCCGATGTGTGCGCGCGACCCGTCCTGGCCGGGCCGGCCGAAGGCACGGCGCTGGGCAACATCCTGGTGCAGGCCATGGCCACCGGCGAGGTTGCCAGGCTGGGTGAAGTGCACGCCATCGCCCGCACATCGAGCGACGTATTGGAGTATGAGCCACGCCCCGGTGCGCGGCAGGACGAGGCGTACGAGCGTCTTCGTGACATCATCAAAACAGGAAGGGAGTGACGCAGATGGCGACACAGGCGCCGGCGGGCTTGCAGACCATCGAAGAGTTGTTGGCCGCCCAGGGACGCGACGTGGAGTCGGTTTTGGCGCGGCTACGTACCCAGCGCATCGAGACGCCGAGCTGGGCCTATGGTAACTCCGGCACGCGCTTCAAGGTCTTTCCCCAGGCCGGGGTGCCGCGCACGCCGTTCGAGAAGCTGGAGGATGCCGCGCAGGTCCAGCGCCTCACCGGCGTGGCGCCCTCCGTGGCCCTGCACATCCCCTGGGACCGGGTAGACGACTGGGGCGCGCTCTCCGCGAAGGCGGCAGAGCTTGGCCTGCAACTCGGCGCCATCAACCCCAATCTGTTCCAGGACGAGGCGTACAAGCTCGGCTCGCTGTGCCATCCTCAGGCCGGCGTGCGCCGCAAAGCAGTCGCGCACCTGCGCGAGTGCATCGACATCGCCCGGCAAACGGGGTCCACGATCATCAGCCTCTGGCTGGCGGACGGCACCAACTATCCCGGCCAGGATGACCTGCGCTCCCGGCGCCGCCGCCTGCTGGAGACATTGCAGGAGGCGTACGCCGCTCTCGATCCAGGCATGCGCCTGCTGGTCGAGTACAAGTTCTACGAGCCGGCCTTCTATGCGACCGACCTGCCGGATTGGGGCACCGCGCTGCTCGTCTGCCAGAAACTCGGCCCGCGGGCACAGGTGCTGGTCGACCTGGGCCACCACGCTCAGGGCGTCAACATCGAGCAGATCGTCGGCACGTTGCTGGACGAAGGTCGCCTGGGCGGCTTCCACTTCAACGCCCGCAAATACGGAGACGACGACCTGATCGTGGGCTCAACCAACCCGCTCGAGCTGTTCCTGATCTTCAACGAGCTGGTGGCCGCCGAGGACGACCCCGCCACGGCAACCGCGGCGAGCCAGGTCGCCTACATGATCGACCAATCCCATAACATCGAGCAGAAGATCCCGGCCATGATCCTCTCGGTGCTGAACTGCCAGGCCGCCTACGCGCGGGCGCTGCTGGTCGACCGCGCGGCCCTGCGGCAGGCCCAGGAAGAGGGCGACGTGCTAGGAGCGCACCGCGTGGTCATGGAGGCCTACGAGACCGACGTGCGGCCCCTGCTGGTGCGCCTGCGCGAAGAGATGGGCCGCCCGGCCGACCCGCTGCGGGCCTATCGCGAGAGCGGCTATCAGCAGAAGGTCGAACGCGAGCGCGTGGGCGGCAAGCAGATGAGTTGGTGAGGCCGTCGCGCAGGTTCTGTCACGTCGTAGGCCGCGCGATCGCCTCGCCGCGTCGTGGCGCCGGGGCGCGACTGTCCATCAGCACCAGGCTTACCAGCACCGCGACGTAACTAAGCATCGCTGCCCGCTAACATGATAGGCGGACAGCCTGTGCTATCATTGACTCGGCGCGGTGCATCGTCCTGTCCGACGCACTGGGACTTGGACTGCGACATCTCAATGGGTTGCTTGCATCGTAGGGGCGTATTGCATACGCCCCGGGATTCATCCCGGGGCGTCACGGTCCCGCCCAGTCCCAGTGTCTACCGCCTCACGTAGCCGTGCAGGGCCACGCCTTTGGCCTCGTCCGGCGCCTCGTTGGCTTCGCGCGGCCTCTGTAGCTCGCCCGGAGCGGGGATATTGGCGGCCTCCTGCTTGCGTTTGGCAAGGGGCGTGGCGCCGGCACCCACGATCTCGGTGGGTATCGGAGTCCCGATGGAGAAGGCGCAGCGTCCCTGCTCGCGCAGCGGATCGACGCCGCGGCCGGTCTCGCGCAGACGAGCGGCCACCCAGGCCTTGAGCCGGGCTTCCAGATCCTTCGCCACCTCCGGATGGTCGCCGATCACGTTGTTCTGCTCGGCCGGGTCCGCCTGTAGATCGAACAACTCCTGCATCGGCCGGCCGTGCGGGTCCTGTTCGATGGAGTCGATGAATTTCCAGCGCTGGTTGCGCACGGCGCGCTTGACCTCCCAGGTCGCCTCCGAGAAATACAACTGGTCGTAGTTGCCGTCCCTGACGCCGAAGATCGACGGCAGCAGGCTCAGACCCTCCAGCGCATCGCGGTCGGGGATGCCGGCCAGGTCGAGCACCGTCGGCACGATGTCCAGATTCTGCACGAAGCCCGGCACGCGCCGCCCGCCCGGCAGCTTGCCCGGCCAGTACATGATCAGCGGCACGTGGATGTTGCCCTCGTAGAGGCCATGGTGGTCGAAGTAGCCGAGCTGCTCGTTGAGGACCTCGCCGTGATCGGCCGTGACGATGACCAGCGTCTCATCCCGCACCGGTTCCAGGGCCTTGAAGACGGGCCGCAGGTGGTGGTCCATATACGCCGTCTCGCCGTCGTACAGGTTGATCACGTACTCGGCATCGGTGATGCCCGGCATCCAGGAGTGGAAGTACCACTTGAACGGCTCCCAGGTCCAGGCTTCGTCCATGCTGTGGTTGTCCACATCGTAGGGATCGCGATCATTCGAGTAGAACTTGCGGTCATAGGGCGGCGGCGGCAGGTACGGCGTGTGCGGGTCCCAGTAGTGGATGAAGAGGAAGAAAGGGTCCTGGCCGTCGCGCAGTTGCTCGATCACCGGCAAGGCCTTTGCCGTGACCGTCTCGGCCTTGCGCAGGACGGTGGGCTTTGAGCGGTCCCATTTGTAGGAGACATACTGGTCGAAGCCGCGCTTGAAGTGCCGGCCCATCGAATCGACCGCCGCGGTGGCATAGCCGTGCTCCTTCAGGATCTCGGGCAGAAGTCGCACGCCATCGGCGATCGGCACGCCGCCGCCGATGTTGACGATGTTGTGCGTGATCGCTTCTTTGCCGCTCAGCATGGTGGTGAAGCTTGGATGCGTCGGTATATTCGGCGCATAGCAGCGCTCGAACAGCACACCCCGCCGGGCGAGGCTGTCGATGAATGGGCTGGTCCGCCGCCCATAGCCGTAACAGCCGAGGTGGTCGGCGCGCTGGGTGTCCAGCGCGATCAGCACGATGTTCACCCATTCACCTCCTCGATGGTGCCGTTCTCCCACGAGCGGATCGCCGCCTCGATGACCTCCTGCGCGGCCAGGCCCTCGTCGCCGGAGGCGTCGAGCGGTCCGCCCGCCTGGACCTGCGCCACGAAAGCATTGATGCGGTTGCGAAAGGTGTCGTCGAAGCTGCCTATGCCGCCGCCCATGATCGGGTTGTCGACGACCATCTTCTCGGGGCTGCTGCGCGGGAAGAACTCCAGCCGCTGGTATACGTTCTCGATGACGAAGCGGCCCTTGCTGCCGCCCACCTCGCAGCGCTCGATGGGGTGCAGCATGCTGGCGTCGTAGCTGCCGGTGAGATGGCCGACCGCCCCGCTCTTGAACTGGACGTTGACGGAGGCGTTCGACCAGATGGAACGCCCCGGCCCCTTGTGCATGAAGGCCTGCACCCGGGCGATGGGGCCGCCGAAGTAGCGCATCACGTCGATGGAATGCGGGTGCAGGGCGCGCATGTGGAACCAGGGCGAGCTCTCGTTCGGGTTGTTGATCCACAAGGCCATGTTGACGAACAGCACCTCTCCCAGTTCCCCGCCCGTCTGCAGCTTCCTGGCCCGTTCCGCCGCCGGCGTGAAGCGGTGGTTCAGGTTGACCCCCAGCAGCAGACCCTTCTCCCTGGCGTGGCGCACCATCTCACGCGCCTTCTGGATGTCGTTGGAGATGGGTTTCTCCACCAACACATGCTTGCCGGCGTCGAGGCATTGCATCACCGGCTCGAAGTGATGGCCGCCGTTCTCCGGTCCGGCCGTGCAGACGCTGACGGCGTCGATCTGCTCGGATCGCAGCATCTCGGCCACGTCGTGGTAGGCCGGCACGCCATACTGCCGCGCGACCGGATCGACGCGCTCGGCGAGCAGGTCGCAAAGCGCCACGAGCTCGGCGTCCTGATTCTTGCTGTACCAATTCGTGTGGTTCTTGCCTATGTTACCCAATCCAATCACGGCCACGCGCAGCATCATGTCCTCCTTAAGCAATAGGGTAAGCACGACCGGCGACGGGACCGGCGGTTAAAACCGCCGGGAAGGACGAACCGGCTAAAGCCGGATAACTCCGCACGAGGCACGTCAGTGCCCGCCCCGTGCCCGGCGGTTTCAACCGCCAGCTCCCCGACCGGGGTCCCCTCCGGGGAGGCAGGGTCAGACACAGCCGCCGGCCAAGAGAGCATCACACCATCCCATCTACTGAAGCCTACAACTGCTGGAAACACCGGCGCAGGTAGCCGCGGCTCTCGGCGGCCACGCCCATGGCGCGCGACAACTGGTAGCCGCCGGCGCCGATCACTTCGAGGTTCAACGGGCCGCCGTAGCCGATCTCCTTCAGCGCCCGCAAGGTAGCCGGAATGTCCACGATGCCGCGCCCCGGGATCTGCGTCTCGGGCGGACCCACGCGCTGCTCGCGGCTCGCGCAGTCGCGGAAGTGCGAGGTGAGGATATGCGTGCCCCAGCGCCGCGCCACCTCGTCCGGATCTTCGCCGGCGCGAAACAGATGGCTGGGATCGAAGTTGAGGCCGAGCGCCGGCTCGCGCACCTCGTCCATCAGCCGCAGCGCCGTGGCGCCGTTATAGATGGCTTGGCCCACGTGCGGCTTGACGGCCAGGCGCAGGCCGTGTCGGCCGGCCAGACGCGCCAGGTCGCCGATATGGGCGATGGCCTGTTTGGTCGATTCCTCGTCGCCCGCGGTCCCGCCCGACCCGATATTGACGATGGAGATGCCAAGCTCATTGGCCAGGCCGAAGAGGCCCTCCAGCCTGGAGCCATCCGTCGTCGCCGCCTCCATTGCCGTGGCCTGCAAGCCGTTCTCGGCAAGCAGCCGGCGCACCTCAGTGGCGTCGGTTCGATCGGGCTCCAGCCGCAGGTGCTCGCACATGCCCTTGATGGCGGCCAGCTCCACGTATTCGTAGCCGGCCCAGGCCACGTGAGTGAGCGCCGTCTCGAGGTCCACGCCGCCAAAGAGAACCGTGTTACAGCCCAGTTGCATGATGTCTTTCTCCTCCGCTCCTCGCACCATTACAGATAGCCCAGGTTGCTCAGCCGCTCTTCTATCAGGGCCTCCTCCTCCGGTGTGTACACCTCCCGAGGTGCCAGGTAGCCCTCTGCCTCCAGGTGCTCCACGACGCCGGCACGCATCGCGGCATCGTCGTCTGCGTCCATCTGAGCGAAGATAGGGCGCAGCGTTATGCCGTCCTCCATGGGATTTCGGCGGTGTCCGCCCAACGCCAGTTCGCGGGCGACCATGGCGTCCATCTCCCTGCCGAGATCGTCCGCCACCTCCGGCCGCTCTCCGGCCACGTTACGCTCCTCGCGCGGGTCGCTCAGCAGGTCGTAGAGCTCAATTGGCGGGTTGCCGTACTCGTCCGGCTGTAACGAGCGTATCAGCTTCCAGTCCGGTCGCCGCAGAGCCAGCTTGAGCTGCCAGGTGGCTTCACACGCGAGAATCGACTCGCCGGCCGGATGCGCGCGGCCGCCGATGCAATCCCTCAGGCTGACTCCTTCGCAAGGCATCCGGCCGGCCAGGCCGGCGAGGTCGAGTATGGTTGGGGCGACGTCCAGGTGGCGCACCACGGCGTCGACAACCGTACCCTCGGGAAGTTGGGAGGGCTGCGACACGATCAGCGGCACGCGCAACTGGGGGTCGTAGAGGCCATGGTGATCGTAGTAGATGCCGTGCTCGCCCAGGCTCTCGCCGTGGTCGCCGGTCACCACGATCAGGGTATCGTCGCGCAGTCCCGGCGCATCGAGCTCGTCCAGCAGCCGGCCAACGCAGTGGTCCGTGTAGGCAACCTCGGCGTCGTAGCAGGCCACGACCGCGTCAAGGCTGGGCGCATCGCCCATCCAGCGTCGCAAGTAGCGCGCAAGCGGCTGGAAAGCGAAGGCCGGCGACAGCGCC
>Ga0070738_10004401_pt1 | contig 16967 bp, 15 predicted proteins | sample Coa_R2_2_FD_66446 | JGI IMG/M metagenome (GOLD analysis project Ga0070738, IMG submission 66446) | Surface soil microbial communities from Centralia Pennsylvania, which are recovering from an underground coalmine fire - Coalmine... | ecosystem: Environmental > Terrestrial > Soil > Unclassified ...
CCAGAGAAGTAAACCTCTGAGGGATCTGAGGGCGCTGACCGGGCAGAGGTGGCTCTGAAGAAACGCCGCGGAGGCGCAGAGGCGCGGAGGCCGCGCAGAGGCCGTGGCGCGTGCTCATGGGCACGAGCTCACCCATCGCCGAACGCCATCCTCGAGCAGGCTCGACCTTGTCGCCATACGTCGGAGGCACAGCACCAACAAGGCTGAGCACGCCGATCTCTGCGCGTCCTCAGCGCCTCTGCGCCTCCGCGGCGTCTATCTTCTCGACGCTTCCGCCGCGAAGGCCGCCGCTGCTCGCGAGGCAGGAAGGCAGGAACGAGGAACCAGGCCTTCCTGCATTCCTGCTTTCCTTAGAGGTTCTTCTCTTAGAAGACCACGCTCGGCTCAGTAGGCCATGAGGCACGGCCCCGGAAGCAGCCTATAATGCGGGCATGAGCGACACCGTCTACCTCGACCACAACGCGACGACCCCGCTCGCGGCCGAGGTCCGCGAGGCCATGGAGCCCTTCCACCACGCGCGCTTCGGGAACGCGTCGTGCAAGCACGCGCTCGGACAGGACGCGCGGAAGGCGATCGAGGAGGCGCGCGCCGTCGTCGCCGACTTCTTCGGCTGCGCGAGGGACGAGGTCGTCTTCACGGGCGGCGGCACCGAGGCCAACAACCTGGCCATAAAGGGCGCCGCGCTCGGGCGTCGGGATCGAGGGAAACACCTCGTCATCTCGTCGGTCGAGCATCCCTCGGTCTCGCTCTCGGCGAAGTTCATGGAGTCGCTCGGGTTCGAGGTCACGGTCGTCCCGGCGTCTCCGACCGGCCAGATCACGCCCGACGCCGTCGCGGCGGCGCTCCGAAAGGACACCCAGCTCGTCTCGGTCGTCCACGCGAACAACGAGGTCGGGACGATCAACCGCCTCGACGAGATCGCGGCCGTCGTGCGCGGGAAGCGGATCGTCTTCCACTCGGACGCGATCCAGAGCACGACGAAGATCCCGACCGCGTGGCCGTTCCTCGGCGTCGACCTCCTCTCGGTCGCGGCCCACAAGATCTACGGCCCGAAGGGCGTCGGCTGCCTCATCGTCGGGCGCGGGCAAAAGCTCGAGCCGCTCCTCCACGGGGCCGGGCACGAGAAGGGACGCCGCTCGGGGACCGAGAACACGGCCGGGATCGTGGGCTTCGCGGCGGCCCTCAAGCTCGCGCGGCGGCACATGGTCGAGGCGGGCGAGCGCATGGTCGCCCTGCGCGACCTCCTCCACCTCCGGCTCGCTGAGTCGCTCCCGGGGGTCGTCCTCAACGGGGCGCTCCTCGACCGGCTCCCCAACACGCTCAACGTCTCGTTCCTGGGCGTCTCGGGCGCCGAGCTCGCGGCCCGCCTCGAGGGCGTCACGATCGCGACGGGCCCGGCGTGCCACGACCGCGCGAGCGCTCCCTCGCCGACGTTCCAGGCCATGGGCCTGGGCCCCGACCGCGCGAGCTCGTCGCTCCGGATCTCGCTCGGGCGCGGGACCACCCTCGCCGACATCGAGACGGTCTCGGAGCGCCTCGTCGATGCCGTCACGGCGCTCCGCTCCGGGAAGTCGCTCGACGCGGCGGCCAAGAAGACCTCAGAGCACCCGCGCTGCCCGCGCTGCGAGCGGCCTCTCCGCCTCGAGACGTTGAGGACGGTGGCCGCGATCGTCTGCGAGCAGCACCCGCGCTGCCGCTACGAGGTCGCGCTCTCCGAGCCGACGGCGTCCTCGGTCGCGGACTGAGTGCTCGCGCTCCGGGCGCTTCACCTCGTCGCGATCATCGCCTGGTTCGGAAGCGCGCTCGTGGACACGATCGTCGAGATCGCGATCGCGCGCGCGGCCTCGGACGAGAAGCGGCGTGTCCTCATGGAGCTCCACCGCACCGTGGACCTCGTCCTCGAGGGCCCGGGAGGCGTGCTGGCCTTGATCTCGGGCGCGCTCCTCCTGCGGTCGAGCGGCTGGCTCGCGGACGCCCCGTGGCCGGAGTGGCTCCGCTGGAAGGTCGGCTGTGCGCTCGCGGCCGTCGCGATCAACGTCATCTCGGTGGGGTGCGTGACGGGACGTGTCCGCGCCCTCCGCGCGGGACTTCCCACGGAGGGCTGGACGCGCGCCGTGTTCGCGACCGGCCTCGGCGTCCCCTTCGCCGCCGTCGCGTTCTGGCTCGGGCTCTCGCACACGCCCTGAGCGCGCGCGCGTCTCCCGCGCCGCCATGCCGCACCGAGGCACGAGGCTTGTTCGTAGGAGCCGCACTCACGGCCGGGTCATCCCGATCCGGCGACACTGGAGTGTGGTCAATGAGACCGATTTGGACCCTGTCGTCCGTCGCGTTGGTTTTCCTTCTCATCCCGGGAGTCGCGCACGCGGCTCCCGTGACGACGGTGAGCACCGGCACGACGACGACGTCGTCCTCGACGCCCACGCCTACCCCCCCGATCGCCACGCCCGCGAGCGTCATCTTCCAGACGGCGAACTCGTCGGGGACGGGCATCTCGAACGGCGTGTTCTCCTCGAACGTCGCCACCGCCAACGGGGACGAGATCCAGATCCTGGGGGTCAACGGGACGACGCCTTCGAGCCTCCAGATGGTGATCGCGTCGGGTCAAGTCGGCGCCGCGAACGGCAGCGTGATCCCCGTCACGGGATCGACCCTCACGCTCTCGTCGGGGACGACGGTCCTCCTCACGGGAGCGCTCACCGGTCTCACGATCAACGAGCAGACGCAAGCCGTGGCGGGAACCCTCACGGCGACGGGCGGGACGCTCGCCTCGAACTTCGCCGGCAACTCCGCCTTCATGTCGAACTTGACCGGGGTCACCATCACCGGCACGAGCCTCCAGAACGGCTTCACGTCGGGGATCGCGGGTAGCCTCGTCGGCTCCACGACGACGGCGCCCACGGTGCCCGAACCGGCGACGCTCGCGCTCCTCGCGAGCAGCTTGCTCGGAGCGTTCGGGCTCCGTCGCCGTCGGTAACACCGAGAGACGGTTCTCCCGGACCGTATCCCCGCCCCCCTTCCGCACTCCGGGGGGCGGGGATCTTCTCGCATCGCCGGCCGCGCGACCTTACGATCCTTCCCCATGAGAGTGCCGATCACGATCGCGCTCGGCGCGGTCCTCCTCCTGGGAACGCTCGCGAAGACGAGCTACTCGGCCCCGCCGACGATCACGACCTGGTCCGTCACCGGCATCGAGAACGCGGAGGGCGCCTACGTGGGCACCGCCCAGCTCGCCCTCGACAAGATCGAGTGCACCTTCTCGCTCGCCGCGCAGACGGCGACCGGGAAGACGATCGCGTGGACCGCGAAGGGCAAGCTCGAGTGGGGCGCCGTCACGCTCACGCTCGACCCGGGCTTCACGATCCCGGGCGCCGGCACGTCCTACGGCGCCGGCAAGGCGCAGTACGTCGTCAACGACGACGGCACGCTCGCGGGGCACTGGGCCCTCACGAGCGCCACGAAGAAGAAGGCGGGCCCGGGCGGCACCGAGACGCTCGTCCTCGCGAGCGGGCCTCCGCTCGTGCCCGCGACGCCCGGAGCGGCGCCGCCCCGCATGCCGGCGAGCGCCCTCCAGGTCCCGCTCGTGACCCAGCCCGACGAGTACGGCTGCGGGGACGCGAGCCTCCAGGCCGTCCTCTACTACTACCGCGCCTCGGACGGCGACCTCCACGCGCTCTACAAGCCGCTCGGGACGACGGCCGCGAACGGGACCATGCAGGGACCGATCGTCGCCTACGCCCTCACGGCGGGCCTCGAGGCGCGCTACGTGACGGGCGCCACGCTCCAGGACCTCCAGGCGGCGCTCGCGGCGCGCGACCCCGTCATGCTCGTGATCCAGGCCTGGAAGAGCACGACGACGCCCTGGGACCAGGACACCGACGACGGCCACTGGGTCGTGCTCGTGGGGCTCGACGCGAGCTACGCCTACTTCATGGACCCCTGGGCGCACTTCGGCTACGGCTACATGCCGATCCCCGAGCTCATGGACCGCTGGCACTGCTGGGAGCCCAAGGGAGTCGTCCAGCACGAGGCGATCTTCTTCCACGGCGAGGCGCCGCCTCCGTCGGACGGCCTCGTCCGGATGCAATGATCCGCGCCGCGCTCGTCTCTCTCGTCCTCGCCACGCTCACGCTCACTCCCCCGGAGCGCCGCTTCCACGTCGAGGTCGGAGGGTCGCGGATCGACGTCACGATCGCCGAGGGGACGCTCGCGGCGACGGACTCCGAGACGCAGGCCTGGGTCGAGACCTCGGCGCGCGCCGTCACCGCCTACTACGGGCGCTTCCCGGTGAAGAACGTCCTCCTGACGATCCACCCGACGCGAGGCCGCCGCGTCGGGAGTGGAGTCACCTACGGCGGGAGGCGGCCGACGATCGACGTCGACCTCGGGGGCGAGGCGGGCCTCGACGCGTTCAAGCACGACTGGGTCCTGACCCACGAGATGACCCACCTCGCCTTCCCCGACATGCCGCGCCGCCACCACTGGATCGAGGAGGGGATCGCGACCTACGTCGAGCCCTTCGCGCGCCTCCAGATCGGCGAGCTCACGCCGGAGACTGTGTGGGGCGACCTCGTCCGCGGCCTGCCGCAGGGCCTCCCGAAGGAGGGCGACGAGGGCCTCGACCACACGCCCACCTGGGGCCGGACCTACTGGGGCGGCGCGCTCTTCTGCTTCCTCGCCGACCTCGAGATCCGCAAGCAGACGAAGAACCGGCGCGGCCTCCAGGACGCGCTCCGCGGGATCCTCGACGCGGGCGGATCCCTTCGCGAGAGCTGGAGGATCGAGCGCGCCCTCGATGCGGCCGACAAGGCGACGGGCGTCACCGTCCTCGCCAAGCTCTACGACGCGCACAAGGCGACGGCGGTCGCGACGGACCTCGACGCGATCTGGAAGGACCTCGGCGTCTCGGTGGTCCGGGGGAAGACGGTCTTCGACGACAAGGCGCCCTCGGCCTCGGTGCGGAAGGCGATCGAGCGCTCGCGCCGGTGGCTCTGAGCCGATCCGGCCGTTCGCCCTGAGCGGATGAGGGTGACTCCGGCCGCCCCACGAGGTATCTTCTCGGCCCCCGTGAGCATCCTCTCCCGCGACGAGATCAAGGCCCACATCGCGAAGGGCGAGATCAAGATCGACCCCTTCGACGAGAAGGCCGTCGGCGCGGCGTCCGTCGACCTCAGGATCTCGCGCTGGTTCCGGCGCCTCGTCCGCAAGTCGGACCCGATCGAGGTCCGCCCCGACGTGGACTACCGGAGCGCGGCGATCACCGAGCTCGTCGAGGTCCCCGAGAACGGCTTCCTCGAGGTCGCGCCGCGCGAGACGGTGCTCGGGATCACGTTCGAGCGCGTCGGGCTCGCCGACAACATCTGCGGGTGGTTCGAGGGCCGCTCGCGCTACGCGCGCCTCGGGCTCCTCGTCCACATCTCGGCCGGCTTCATGCAGCCCGGGACGAACAACAACCAGGTCCTCGAGATCTCGAACATGGGGCCCCGGTTCCTCAGGCTCTACCCCATGATCTCGATCTGCCAGTTCGTGTTCCAGCGCATGATCGGCTCGGCCCACCACGCGGGGCGCTTCACGGGGCAGACGATCGAGGACTTCAAGTCGACGCAGCGCTGAGCGCCGTCACCCCGCGACCCGCGTCCGCGCCCGGGCGAGCTTGACGACCTGGAGCTTGTGCCCGTGACGCGCGGGCCTCTGCTCCGTCTCGACGATCCCCGCCCGCTCGAGCGCCGCGACGCAGGTCTCGAGCTTCTTCTTGGGGACGTGGACCTCGCGCGCGAGGCGGCCGAGCGTGGCCGTCCCGTGGAGCTCGAGGTGGTCGAGGACGTCCTCGGCGTGTCCGGCCCCGTCGATCCCGACCTCCCGGCGCGAGAGCTCGGCGAGGAGCTCCTGCACGTAGGGGAGCCGGTCGAGGTGCTCGATGCAGAAAGGCTTTCGCCCGTTCGTGTCGTTCGGACAGCCGGCGACGGTGCACGAGGTGCGCGCCTCGCGGAGGCGCTTCGGGAAGACCTGCTCCATTCCTCTCATGATGCATCCACCTCCCGCCCCGGCTCCTTCGGGGCCGGCTTGCCCTCGAGGGCGGCCAGAGCGGCCATGGGGTCCGCGCCGTCGAGCTCCTTCTTGAAGCGCTCGAGCTCGTCGGCATCGATCGGCTTCAGGATCGGCTCGGCCCGGTCGAGGACCTGGTCCGAGACGAAGATCGGGCAGCGCGCGCGCACGGCGACGTTGAGCGCGTCCGAGGGGCGCGCGTCCACGCTCCGCTCCTCGCCGTCCTTCTCGATGTAGATCCGCGCGTAGAAGACGTCGCTCTTGATCTCGGACACGACGACGCGCTTCACGGCCCAGCCGACCGTCGAGAGGACGGACAGGAGGAGGTCGTGGGTCAGGGGACGGTCACGCGCGACGCCCGCGACCTCGAGCGCGAGCGCCGACGCCTCGTGAGCGCCCGTGTGGATCGGGAGGAGGCGGGCGCCGCCCATCTCCTCGAGCACGAGGATCACTTCCTCGGCGGAGACCGGAGCCAGGCCCCGGATCTTGAACTCGGACATTTCGTGCGACATTGCTGAACCTCGCACGACCAACGCGGGGGCAAGCCGGACTATTCCGGGGACCAGACGCGAGGGGCCGGGCGGTTGAACGCTCCCCGAGGGCGTCGATAGACTCCGCGCGGGGGGAAAAAGTCCGTGAAAAGATTCATGGTCGTGCTCGTCTTCGGTCTCGCGGGCTGTTCGCTCCTGAGACCGTCGAGCTCGCAGGACGACAGGGGCGCGGCGGCGACGGCGCCGAGGACCGCCCTGCCCGCGTACGATCTCACGAACGCCGCGGCGATCCAGATCTCGGTGAGGAAGCCTTACCTCGGGTTCCCGAGCGGAAAGTACAACCCCAACGGGAACACCATGCTCATCGCGTCCGCGACCATGAAGGACGGAACGACCCGCACCGATATCGACACCATCTGGAAGTCCCTCGACGTGACGGCGAGCCTCGGGAAGATCACGGTCGATCCCGAGACCTCGGTCACGTGGCTCGAGTGTCCCGACCCGGTCGCGAACGTCGACAAGAGCGTGACGATCACCGCGACGGCGAAGTCGCGGCCCGACCTCACGGCCTCGATGACGCTCGAGCCCCACTACGGCAACCCGCGCCTCGAGATCCACATGAAGTGGAAGAAGGACCCCGCCACCAACACGATCGTCACCCCCGACGTGACGGCCACCCTCTCCTACGTCACGCGGCCGAGCGGATCCGGACAGCTCATCCTCGTGAGCTGCAGCATGACGGACGGAAGCAGTCAGGTGGGCGTCTTCGACCCCGCGCTCACGAAGCCGATCGTCATCCGTCCGCTCGGCAATCCCTTCTCCGGCGGGACCGGTGGAAACGCGACGATCGTCTGCGACCCCGCCCACCCCGAGCTCAAGGACGCCGTCAAGCTCGACAAGAGCTTCCACGGCGTCGCCGGCAAGCTCGTCGAAGGGAAGAGCGCGAAGGAGAGGAACGCGGCCCCCACCGGGCCTTGCGTCAACGCGTCGGGCCAGCGCGGCGACAGCGGGGAGAACGGCAAGGACTACGTGGCGGGTCAGGGCGGCCCCGGCAAGAAGGGCGACGACGCCGGCGCGGTGACGATCACGCTCACGCTCGTCGAGTCGGACGCCGGCAAGTCCGTCCACGTGACGGGTGACGCCGCGGGCAATCCGGTGGACCTCACGTTCGACCCCGACAAGGACAGGCTCACGGTCCTGGCCACGGGCGGCGACGGTGGCAATGGCGGTGACGGAGGAAGGGGCCGCGACACGGGGCAGAAGAACGTCGGCGGCACCGGCGGCCGGGGAGGGAAGGGCGGAAAGGGCGGCAAGGGCGGCCGCGTGACGGTCCTCTACGACGCCGCTCACCCCGAGCTCAAGGACCTGGTCGACGTGTCCAACGGAGGCGGCGCGGGCGGCGACGGCGGCCGAGGCGGACAGCCCGGCGCCGGCGGCACCAGCGGAAACAACGGCGACGACGGCGCCAAGGGCGACGACGGAGCGGACGGTCCCGAGCCCGTCTTCAAGCCCAGGAAGAAGTAGAGGGCGACCTCAGTCCAGCTTGGTCAGCGCAGGGTCGAGCGCCGGCTCGGGGTAGGACATCCCGAGGCCTTCCAGGGTGTCCACGATCACGCGCGCGACGACGAGGTTCCGGTACCACTTCTTGTTCGCGGGCACGACGTACCAGGGGGCGACCTCGGTGTTCGTCGCCTCGATCGCCGCCTCGTAGACCTTCATGTAGTCGTCCCAGAGCGCCCGCTCCCGGACGTCGCTGTAGCGGAACTTCCAGCGCTTCTTCGGGTCGTCGAGGCGCGCCTGGAGGCGCTTTCTCTGCTCGTCCCTCGAGAGGTGGAGGAAGAACTTGAGGACGGTCGTCCCCTCCTCGACGAGCATGCGCTCCCAATCGTTGATCTGGCGGTAGCGGCGCTCGCACTCGCTCTTCGTGATGAGGTCGTGGACGCGGACGACGACCACGTCCTCGTAGTGGCTCCGGTTGAAGATCGCGATCTCGCCCTTCGCGGGGACGCGCTCGTGGACGCGCCAGAGGTAGTCGTGGTCGAGCTGGACCTCGGTCGGCTCCTTGAAGGACGAGACGTGGACCCCCATGGGGTTCACGCCCTCGAAGACGTGGCTTATGACGCCGTCTTTCCCGGAGGAGTCCATGCCCTGGAGGACGACGAGGAGCTTGTGCTCGTGCTCGGCGAAGAGGAGCTCCTGGAGCTCCTCGAGCTTGCCCCTGAGGCGCTCGAGCTCGGCCTGGGCCTCGTCCTTGGTGTGGTCGAGGACGGACGTGTCCTCGGGGTCGAGCTTCGAGAGCGAGACCGGGTCGCCGGGCTTCAAGCGGTGATGCTTCAAGCGTGTCCTATTCGCGCTCGAACGAGGCCGCAATCCCCAGGCCGCCCGAGACGCAGAGCGTGGCGAGGCCGCGGCGCGCGTCGAGCTGCTTCATCTGGTCGAGGAGAGTCGCGACGATCCTCGTGCCCGTGCAGCCGATCGGATGGCCGAGCGCGATCGAGCCGCCCCACACGTTCAACCTGGCGCGGTCGATCGGCAGGTCCTTCAAGCAGGCGAGGACCTGCGCCGCGAAGGCCTCGTTGAGCTCGACGAGGTCGAACTCGTCGAGCTTCCGGCCCGTCTTCTCGAGGAGCTTGCGAACGGCCGGGACGGGGCCGATCCCCATGATCTCCGGATCGACGCCGACCGTCGCGCTCGCCTCGAGCCGCGCCAGCACCGGGAGCCCGAGCCGCTCGGCCGCCTTCCGGCGCGCGACGAGGACGAAGGCGGCCCCGTCGGCGATCCCGCTCGAGTTGCCGGCCGAGACGGTGCCCGTCTTCTTGAAGACGGGCGGGAGCTTGGCGAGCTTCTCGGCGACGACTCCGTCGCGCGGGCACTCGTCCGTGCCGGCGATCAACTCGGCGGCGAAGCGGTCGTGCTTGCGAGCCTCCTCGCAGCGGCGCTGGGACTCGGCCGCGTAGGCGTCCTGCTCCTCGCGAGGGATGCCGAGACGCTCGGCGAGCGTCTCGGCCGTCGCGCCCATGACCTTCTTCGCCATGGGGCAGAGGAAGCCGTCCTTGTACATGCCGTCCACGACCTCGGCGTCGCCCTGCCGGTAGCCCTCGCGGAACCGGGGGAGGAGGAACGGGACGTTCGACATGCTCTCCGTGCCGCCCGCGGCGACGAGGTCGGCCTCGCCGAGGCGGATCTGCTCGGAGGCGAGGACGATCGCCTTCAGGCCCGAGGCGCACGCCTGGTTGACCGTGAACGCCGGCCGGTCGTGAGGAACGCCGGCCCGGATCGCGACCTGCCGCGCCGGGTTCGGGCCGAGGCCCGCTCCGCGCGCGTTCCCGAGGATCACCTGGTCCACGCTCTCGGGCTTCACGCCCTCGAGGGCGGCCTGGAGCGCGAGGACGCCGAGGTCGACGCCCGTCTTCTCCTTGTGGACGCCCAGGAACTTGCCGATCGCCGTCCGCTTCGCGGCCGTGATCACGACGTCGTCGGGACCCTTCACGCGACCGCCTCCACGCGGAAGTCCTTGCCGTCCTTCACGATCCTCCCCAGGGGAGTCTTCGGCTCGTGATAGAAGATGTTCGTCCACCGCTCCTCGAGGGCGCGCGGGACGAGCTCCTTCTTCGCCTGCCAGACGTCGACCGGGTAGAGGTCGTAAGCCATGACGTAGTGGGGCCGTATGTGGGCGCTCATGGGGATCAGGTCGCCCCAGAAGACGCCCTCCTGGCCGTTCGACGAGAAGCGGACGATCTGGTGGGCGCGCGTGTGGCCGCCCGTCTTCACGACCGAGATCCCGGGAGCGATCTCCTGGTCCCCATCGATGATGGTGAGGCGGCCCCCGTCCTTGATCGTCTTCCAGTCGGACTCGACGTAGCTCGCCTTGCAGAGGTCGCACTGGGCGTAGGAGTCGTCGAGCTCGCCGCGCTGGACCACGAGCTTGGCGTTCGGCAGGTCGAGGACGCCGCCTACGTGGTCGAAGTGCATGTGGGTGACGACGACCTTCGAGACGGCCGCCGGATCGACGCCGGCCCCGCGGATCGCGGCGTCGAGAGAGGTCTCGGCCCGCACGTCGAACATGTCCTTGAACTTGGGGTCGCGCCGGCGGGCGCCGATCCCGCTCTCGACGAGGACCCAGGACCCATCGAGCGCCCGCACGAGGACGGGGCGCATGGCCATGAGGATCCGGTTCTTCTCGTCGGGAGGGCACTTCCCCTCCCAGAGGACGCGGGGGATCACCCGGAACATGGCCCCACCGTCGAGGCGGAAGGTCCCCTGATCGAGGACGTGAAGCTCGAGGTCGCCGATCTTCGTGCGCACGAGCTGATTTTATCACGGCTTACGGAAGCCACTTTCGAGGTCAAGAAGAGTTATCGGACAGCCGAAGAGAGAGGAGAGGTTCCGCCCATGGAAGCGATCTCCCTCGCCCGCGTCGCCCGCGCTCTCCAGGTCCCCGCTCCCGCCGGCGCCGAGAGCGCTCTCGTGCGCGGGGTGTCCGTCGATACCCGGACGCTGCGGGCCGGCGACATCTTCTTCGCCTTGCCGGGAGCGAAGCACGACGGCGGCGCGTTCGTGGACGACGCGTTCGCCAAGGGAGCGCGCGCCGTCGTCACCTCGAGCGCCCACGAGGTCTCGAGCGGGCGGCCCGTCCTCCGCGTCCCGTGCGCTCGCACGGCGCTCGCGAAGTTCGCGAGCTTCTATCGAGATGAGATCGGCGCCAAGGTCATCGCCGTCACCGGGAGCGCCGGCAAGACGACGACGAAGGAGATGATCTTCCACATGCTCCGCGGGGAGCGGCGCACCGTGCGCGCCCCCAAGAGCTTCAACAACGAGATCGGCGTGCCCCTCACGATCCTCGACGCGGACCGCTCGACCGAGGTGATCGTCTGCGAGGTCGGCACGAACGGCCCCGGCGAGATCGACCGGCTCGGAGCGATCGCGCGGCCCGACGTCGCGGCGATCACCTGCGTCGCCGCCGCTCACCTCGAGGGCCTTGGCTCGATCGAGGGCGTCGCCCGCGAGAAGGCTTCGCTCCTCCGGCACGTGAAGACCGGGGGCTACTGCGTCCTCAACGCCGACGACCTCCGCGTGAGGGGGATGGCCTCGGCCGTCGCCTCGGTCCGGGGCGAGGAGAGCGTCGTCCTCGTCGGCTTCTCCGAGGACGCCGAGGTGCGCGGCCAGGTCACGGCGACCGTGAACGGCGAGGCCGCGGGCACGCTCGTCTCGGTGGACAAGGGGCCGCGCTTCTCGGTCCCGCTCCCGGGGCACCACAACGCCCGGAACGCCCTCATCGCTCTCGCCTGCTGCCAGGCGGTCGGCGTCCACCCCTTCAAGGCGGCCGAGGCTCTCTCGACCTTCCGGCCCCCCGAGGGCCGCTGGAACGTCGAGACGATCGCGGGCGTCACCCTCATCGACGACACCTACAACGCGAACCCCGCCTCGGTGACGGCGGCGCTCGAAACCTTCGCCTCGATTGGCGATCCGCGGGGTCGGATCGTCGTCCTGGGCGGCATGCTCGAGCTCGGCGCGAGCGCCGCCGAGCACCACCGCCAGGTAGGGAGGTGGGTCGCCCGGATCGGGGTCGAGAAGCTCGTCACGGTCGGCGAGGAGGCGCGCTGGATCGCCGATGGCGCGCTCGCGGGAGGACTTGCGTCGGGGCGGATCCGCCACGCCATGACTCCCTCCGATGTCGATCCCGCGATCCGCCCCTCGCTCCGGCCCGGCGCCGCGATCCTCTTCAAGGGCTCGCGCCGCTGCGGCCTCGATGCGGCCGTGAAGGTCGTCCGCGACCGGCTCGAGACCGACCGGCGCGACGGCTCCGGTGGCGTGAAGAGGCCGGTCTCGGGCAAGCCGGGCTCGGGGACCGCCCGGCACCGGAAGGTCTGACAGCGCTCATCGATCGACTTGATAGCCACAGAGAGCACAGAGAACACAGAGAAGCGGCGCTCTCTCTGTGCTCTCTGTGCTCTCTGTGGCTTCCTTCCGCATCAAGTCATGCGGCGGGCGCTATGACAGCGCTGATCGGTTTGTCCTGAAGAGGAAGACCGGAACCACCGAACACACCGACGGCACCGAAGGGCTTCACAGGCGAAGTTCGGTGGCTTCGGTGTTCTCGGTGGTTGCCGTTCCATCTTCCGATCAACCGGTCGGCGCGGTGATTCGTCTCGTTCGGTTTCATCAGCCGGGAACCGAGGAGGATCGCCCGTCCTCCTCGGGGGATCGCTGATCCTTCTCGGGGGATCGCTGATCCTCCTCGTAGGATCGCCCGTCCTCCTCGGGGGATCGCTGATCCTCCTCGGGGGATCGCTGATCCTCCTAGGGGGACGGCCCGTCCTCCTCGGGGGATCGCTGATCCTCCCAGGGGGACGGCCCGTCCTCCTCGGGGGATCGCTGATCCTCCCAGGGAGACGGCCCGTCCTCCTCGGGGGATCGCTGATCCTCCTAGGGAGACGGCCCGTCCTCCTCGGGGGATCGCCGATCCTCCTCGGGAGACGGCCCGGGCGGCGAGGAGGATCGCTCCGGCGCCGCCCGGAGAGCGCGCGCGATCGCCTCCGCGGCTCCGGCGGGGTCCTCGAGGTCGTCGAACGCGACGAGGACCTCGCCCTTCGCCGAGAGGAGCCGCACGCTCGTCCCCGCGCGCTCGACCGCCTCCTCGGCCGCCGCGAGCTGCACGAGAGGGACGAGCTTCTCCTCCTCGAGAGGCACGCCTATGCGGAGCGCTCGCCGCGTCGTCACGTAGTAGCGAGCCGAGTTCATGGCGACGCGCTTTCGCACGCTTCGCACGAGGCCGCGACCGGCCCAGACGACCATGAGGACGAGGAGCAGGAGTCCGAGCGTCGCTCCGCCCTGCGCGATCAGGAGCTCCTGGGTCCGGTGCCCTTGCCCGATCGCGAGCGCGATCGGCAGGAGGAACGCGAAGACGAGGAGAGTGGGCGGCCCCACGATGCAGCCGAAGTAGACCGCCGCGTCGAACGCGATCGGGCCGAGCGGCCGCTCGCGCGCCCGCCCCTCCCAGAGCACGCGCTCCTCCGGGAGGAGGAGGCGCTCGATCGAGACCGGCTCGGACATGGGATCCGAATCATAGCCCTTTGCTCCTTCCGTCCGATGCAATGGAGGTTGCGTAGAACTACACTCTTGGCTCATGGCGAGCGAGAGGACGGGGAGGTTCCGCCTCACCTCGGGGAGCCACAAGCTCCCGGCGATCGCCCAGTGGGAAGACCCAGCCCTCGCCGCGGACGGCGCCCGGGTGACGGCCTTCGCGGACGCGCTCTTCCGCGCGCTCAAGGTCGTGAAGATCTACGAGTCGGCGCGCCGCAACGCCGCCCGCCCGAGCATGGACGCGCTCGGGAAGGCCCTCGCCACGGCCGTCGAGGCGCGCGACCCCGTCGAGCTCACGGTGAGGAACGACAAGCTCCTCTTCGCGAACCAGCCGGTCTACACGGCGGAGCCGGGGATCTCGGACGACCTCCTCCGGGCGCTGTTCACGGCGGGCGTGCGCGCCTTCCGCTTCCGGCGCGGCGCGACCGAGGAGGAGATGGCGAACTTCTTGGAGGAGCTCGGCGCGACCCGGCCCGGGCTCCTCCAGGACGACATCGCGGGCCGGCTCGCCGACCTCGACGTGAGCCACATCGAGTTCGACATCGTGGACGAGCTCGCGCAGGTGGACGAGGGGAGGTCGCAGGTCCCGGCGGCCGTCGTCCAGAGCTACGAGGAGGCGGACTGGAAGCTCTCCGAGGCCGCGGCGCACCTGCTCGTCGCGCGCATGGACGCGAACCCGGTCCGCCCGACGCAGCTCCTCCTGCTCCCCGACCTCCGGCTCCTCGAGGGCGCCGCCAAGATGCTGGGCCCCCAGGCCCCGGCGACCGACGAGGGCCTCGACGCGACCATCCTCCGCGCCGGCGAGATCGTCATCGACGCCCTCATCCGCGGGACCCCCTTCCCGGCGCTCGACGCCGCGCACGCTCTCGGGGCCGTCCTGCTCGAGCACGTCCGCCGCCACGACACGGCCGCCCTCATGGAGCTCCTGGCGACGATCCGCGGGCTCGCGGCCGACGGCGCGCCCCAGGCGGCGCGCGACGACGGGCCGCGCGGCGCCGAGTCGTCCCAGCCGCCGAGAGGCAACGCCGCGGCCCGCGAAGCGGCCCAGGCGACGCTCTCCATGCTCGTCCCGGGCGCGTTCCTCGAGCCCGTCCTCTACGAGATCCTGCGGACCTCGACGATCCCGACCGGCGAGTTCGAGGACCTCCTCCAGCGGATCGCGCGGCACGCCCCCGAGGCGCTCGCGCGCCTCTGGCTCGCGGTCGAGGCGCCGGACCGGCAGGCGCGCGTCCGCCAGCGCCTGTTCGAGGCGGCGACCGAGAACGTCGCGTGCCTCGAGCCTCTCACCTCGGGCGAGTTCGGCGCCGACGCGGCGCGCCTCGCCGTCGACCTCCTCGTCGAGGCGAAGGGACCGGAGAAGGCCGACGTCGCGCTCAAGAAGCTCGTCGACGACCCCGGGGTCGCCGAGGCAGCGCGCGTCCGCGCTCTCGTCCGCCTCGAGGGCGACCGCGAGATCAAGGCGCTCCTCGCCAAGCTCCGCAACCCGACGCGCCCGACCCGCGAGGGCGCGCTCCTCGAGCTCGAGAAGAACGGCGCCGGGATCGACGCCGCGCGCGAGGGCATCGAGGCCTTCATGCAGGAGCGGGCGTTCTGGAGCTTCGACCAGGACGAGATGGACGCCGTGACCCGGGCGTTCGCGAACATCGCCGACCTCCGCTCGGTGCGCGTCCTCGACAACCTCGCCGAGGGGAGCCGGAAGATCACGCTCCGCCTCTTCAGCGGCGGCGGTTCGGTCCCCGAGGCGGCGAAGAAGGCGCTCCTCTACCTCAAGGAGAAGCGCCGGGTCCCGAGGCCCACGATCCCGCAGGAGATCCGGGACGCGTTCGACGACTACGCGCGGCGGCTCCTCCGCAGGGTCGTGAAGCGGCCGATCGCCCTCTCCTCCTCGCAGCCGGCGCCCTTCGTGCACTCCGACACCGACCTCGCCGAGGTCGGCTTCTCCGGGGCCAGCGGGACCGGGAACGAGCTCCACGCCCGCGCCTTCGACGGGCTCGCGCGCTCGTTCCGCCTCGTCCGCACGTTCGACACCTCGAACGCGGTCTTCGACGAGCCCATCGCGGCGCTCTCGGAGAGCATCCACAAGCTCATCGACACCGACCGCGAGGTCGAGCTCCGGATCGACGAGGGGACGGTCTTCGTGAACCGCTCGCCGCTCCGGCTCGACCGCGCCGCCCACGCGCGCGCCCTCGAGCTCCAGGCGGACCTCGCGGCGTGCGGCATGGGCGGCATCCTCTTCAAGCAGGCCGTGACGCCGGCCGACGCCCGGGGGCTCGTGGGAGCGGTCGCGACGGCCCTCGCGGCCAAGGCGCCCCAGGCCGTCTTCTCCGAGCTCGGCGCGGGTCTCGTTCGCGCGCGGCTCGAACACTCGGTCCGGCCGCTCAGCCTCGGCTACATCGCGGAGACCTCGCTCGTCGCCAAGGCGGAGGCCTCGGGCGGCGTCCTCGCGCGGCGCACCTACGGGCGCGCCCTCGGGATCCTGACCCTCCTCTACGACCGCTACGAGGAGCAGGAGCTCCGCCACTTCCTCGTCCGCCGGCTCCGCCGCGCCGTCCAGAACCTCTCCTCGCTCCTCGAGAAGGAGCCCGACCGCGCGCTCGCGCTCCACGTCCTCAAGGCGTCGGGGGACGCGCTCATCGACCACGCGCTCGGGTCGACGATCGTCGCGCTCGCGCTCGGCCGCGCCCAGGGCTTCTCGCGCTCGAGGCTCGCCGACGTGGGCGTCGCCGCCGCCCTCCACGCGATCGCCCACCGGACTCGGACCGGCGACCGCACCGTCCACGCCGACATGATGAGGGGGATCGACGACGAGACCCTCCGGCGCGCCCCCTACAAGACCGTCGCCGAGCTCCTCATGGAGCGCTCGCTCGAGCCCCTCTTCGCGACGACGCTCGTCGCCGGCTACGAGCACACGATCCCGGACGGCTACCCCGACGCGAACGAGGACCTGCCGCCCCTCCTCGCGAGCCGCACCGTCGCGGTCGCGCATCGCTACCACCTCTACTCGCTGCGGAGGGCGCCGCGGCAGGCCCTCGACATCGTCCTCGAGAGCGCGACCCACGACCCCCGCGTGACGCTCCACCTCGCGAAGGTCCTCGGGCCGGCGCCGGTCGGGAGCGTCGTCGTCCTCCAGGACGGGCGCGTCGCGGTCGTCGCGCGCCCGGGCGACAAGCTGCCGAACCGCCCGCGGGTCCGCGTCCTCGAGAACGGGGTCTCGCAGGTCCTCGACCTCACGGACGGTCCGGGGATCGGCCGCGTGATCGATCAGCCCGCCTCGGCCAACGACCTCGCGCCCTTCCTGTTCAGCTAGAAGAAAGAACGGCCGAGAACGAGAACGAGAACGAGAACGAGCAC
>Ga0070738_10004405_pt1 | contig 16961 bp, 14 predicted proteins | sample Coa_R2_2_FD_66446 | JGI IMG/M metagenome (GOLD analysis project Ga0070738, IMG submission 66446) | Surface soil microbial communities from Centralia Pennsylvania, which are recovering from an underground coalmine fire - Coalmine... | ecosystem: Environmental > Terrestrial > Soil > Unclassified ...
TTGTAGTTTTTGCCAACGTTGATGACTTTTATGCGTTCCCCTTGACCATTAGTCGTATAGGTACGCAATTCATAATCAGTAGATTTGCCAGACACTCTAATCGTCAGTGAACCATCAGAAAGTCTCTCTGCTGAGATAAACTCTCTATTAGTATTAGCAAATCCAACTAAAGTGGGACTTTTAAATATTTTCAATTGCTCAAAAAAGTGACGTTGTAGCTTCCCAAAATCTTGCACATCCAATTCACTAATGCTAATAGCTGCTGCTGTACTCTGATTAATTTGATGCAGAGTATCAAGGTAAGTTTGTAGGTTCTGTTCAACACGTTTACTAATTTCAGTCCGTAGCTGTTCTGCTACATCATTGACTGCTTTTTGCCCATTTTTGAATGATAGATAACCCGTTAAACCCACCACCGCAAAAATTTGCAAAATAAAAGGGACTATAAGGACAGTTTGCAGGGAAAGTTTATTGGTACAATTGGTAAGGCGTTGAAGAATTTCTAACAAGATAAGCACCATAGTTATGTGTGAGACTTCTCTAAGAAAGTCATGTTTCTAACAAGAAAGAATTCAGGAGTCAGAAGCCAGAATGAGCAAATAAATTCTTGCTTATTAAAGGATCAATAGAGGATGAAACACTACATAAAATCGCATACGTGAGTGCGTCTAATGTCAAGGGAAGATTTTGTAGTCCTGAAAATATAGTCAAATCCATAAGAGATTGATTCTGACTCCTGCTTTCAATGCCTCCAACCATGGTTTTGATTGCCCAATACTTTGCGGTTATTAAACTCTAATTTTAGTATGCAATATTGTGCCGACTTACACAAGGCAACTTAAGTGAACTAACTTTGATATAGCAATCCTAAATTATTCGTGAAAAATGAGAAACCCGGTTTCTCCAAGAAACCGGGTTTGGTGAGACTTTTGATTTTACAACTCATCTAGGACTGCTATATCTTGTATTTCTAAATATAATCCACAATATTTGAACAAATAAAATGTCAAAAAAACGACATTAATTTTCCAATAACTAGTTCTCTAAACTGAAGTTCTCCCTTGCATTTGTGCTATAAAAGACCATATGCTTTGCTGTTAGAGTTACTGAGTAATTTTTAAATTTGCTATCTTACTGGTGCAAGATGTTAATTTACAAAAGCCTTAAGTTGAACTTAACTTGCTAAAGTTGCCTGGTGTAAGCAACAAAAAGTATGCAGACTAGAAACATCTAACAATTCCAACCTGACTGCTACACTTCGCGCATTATAATCAGATGTAAGTAAAGGCGCTGTTAAGCGTGTTGTAATGTTGAAGAGCGATCGCCTTTACAAGGGCATGGATAATAGAGGGTATAAGGAGATCGCACTGCTAGTGGTTTCATTAATTTTGGTAACAATTCCAACCTGGCTGCTACTCCAACGCACTCAACCAAACCTCTAAATCCACAAGCGTCTCAAAATCTAACAGGGCAACAGCAAGGTTTTCTAATTCTTCCAAGGAAAGAGCGTCAATACGTGCACTAGTTTGTTGCGGTAATTCTCCCACCTGTCTAGTTAGCAGTTTCAGAACAAGCGCTCGTTCTCTTTGTGCCCCAATTTGTTCTCCTCGACTCAGAATTTCCTGATAAATTACTGACTCGCGCATTATTCCCTCCTGAAATAATTGTTGGATCAAGTTCTTCTTAAATTTTAGTCCTGCTAAGATTTGAGTGTAAGCAGAAATTTCCGGTTTTTGTCCCCTCTCAAGTTGATTGACTCGTTCCACAACTCGTTGCAACAAAGTTCTCGGTTGAGTCGTCGCTGCTAGTGGCGCTAACGGTAACAAAGCTGGCTCGTTCAGGAACGGTTCTGGATTTTCTTCCCACATCTTGATCACACGGTATTCGTGATGAGTGTTTTCGAGGTGAAAGGCAGTTTCAATGATGGTATCTGGTGAGGGCGGCATTAAGAATACGACGACTTGCGTTACTGGTAGACGATATAAGCGATACAAGCGCACCCAATAATCAAGCATCCTTAAAGGCAAGGGCGGCTGAGATTCTAGCTTAGTTTGAAATTCCAGATGAAGAATGCGTCCAGTTAGCTGTAAGAATGTGACATAATCAGCCCGAATAGGTTCGATACTCAATTCAGTTTTTAAAACTTCGACATTGGATTGCGGTGTATCCAAAACCCAACTGGCAAAGCTTTCTGGATATTTTTCAGACAAGAGTTTGCAGACGTTATCAAAAGACATTGATTTTAGGTGACGATTAAGTTCTACATGCTACTAAATTGCTTTGCATCTACGCACCCTTGATCTCATTATCTTGCTTCATGCGATCGCCTTTACGAGGGCATGGATAATAGAGATGTTACAGGGTTAACGGTAGTGCACTAAGCAACTCTTAATCGGCACTTTGAGGCACATATACCGACCAATCTTGAATACTGAGTCCTGGAACTCTCTTAAAGTCTTGCAACTTTCTGGTTAGGAGAACACCGTCGTGAGCTAGGGTGATAGACGCAAGTAGGTCTTGAGTGCCAACACGAATGCGCTCCTGCTTGAGTGCTTGATAAATCTCATAGGACTTTGTGTCCTAAGCCTCCAACGTCAAAAGCGTTTCTCTTTGCCCTGATGTTATAGCCGTAACAGCCAGTGTAAACTAAAACTAAGTGTGTTTTGCATCCACACAACGAAAACCGATATGACACGTTGAGGTATCTATTGTTTCTGGATGACGCGCCGCAGGTCGATAACGCTGGCAGTAGTTAGGCGCGCAAAGAAATGAACCACCCTTGAGAACTTTCCTGGGTATTTGGGACTGCATATTTGGGTCAATGCTCTGTTGCTGAGTTCCGCCTTTGGGGTTGACGGGGATACAGCAAGGTTTTGTCTTGTTCTCTGGGTGATGATCTCTATACCAGTCAGTTGTCCATTCCCAAACATTGCCGATAATATCATACAGACCATAACCATTGGGAGGGTATGAGCCGACGGGTTGTGGTCCGGGGGGATGTGACTTGAGGTTTTGCCAGGGAAATTGACCTTCCCAAGTGTTAGCCATTTGCTTACCTTTGGGAGCAAATTCATTACCCCAAGAATAGACTGCACCATCCAACCCGCCGCGAGCAGCAAATTCCCATTGTGCCTCAGTGGGCAGTGATTTGCCAGCCCACTCTGCATAAGCAAGAGCATCTTCATAGGCAACATGCACAACGGGATAATTTTCGCGTCCCTTGATAGAACTTCCAGGTCCAGCCGGATGTCTCCAATTAGCACCACGCACATATGCCCACCAGCTACAAATTCGTAAATCAACTGGATGCTTAGGCTGCTGAAACACAAGTGACCCTGGCACAAGCAGTTCTGGTAATGCTTCTGGATAGTCCTCGGGATTGGGTGGACGCTCTGCAAGTGTCACGTAACCAGTTTGTTTGACAAAGCGCTGGAACTGTTTATTAGTTACTGCATATTGATCCATCCAAAAGCCATCCACATTAACAAGATGAGCTGGACCTTCTTCTGAGTAGTGGTGGTCGGACCCCATCATAAAAGTGCCGCCAGGAATCCAGACCATGCCTTTATGAGGTGGTTTGCCAGAACGAGGAGATGATATCCGCTGAACATTCATACCATTTTTAAGCTATTGCACCCTTACACACATTTTTCTTGGTCAAGCTGTTGGATAAGGTAGTACTTGCGATTCCCATTGCTGCAATTTAGTACGTAGCTTTTGAAATATCTTTGGATACTTTTGTTGAAGGTCATTCTGTTCTCCTTGATCATTGGCAAGATTGTAAAGATATTCGTTTCCTCCTCTGAGTAAATACTTCCAATCTCCACTCCGAACAGCTTTTTGGATATTGGTACCACCAGAGGAATCACCTCCAAACCGCCAAAAAAGTGTTCGAGGATAAACAGGCTTTTCTCCTTTAAGAACTGGAATTAAATTTTGGCCATCAAGTGGGTAACGCGGATCGGGCTTGGTATGTGTAGCTGCCAGAATAGTTGCGGTTAAGTCCATTGTGATAATGGCTTGTTCACTCACTTGATTAGCTGGTGTAACTCCTGGCCAACGAACAATTGTGGGAACTCGGATACCGCCCTCAAGCAAATCCCCTTTTTTCCCTCTCAAAGGTCCAAAATAGGAGAGTCTCTCACCTCCATTGTCACTAGCAAAGATGACCAATGTATTCTCAGCTAGTCCAGCATCCTCCAAAGCTTGGAGCACTCTGCCAATGCCATCATCCAATCTTCCAACCAAAGCAGCATAAGATTCTGGTGAGCCGGAGTTCAACCAATTTTGTACATTATCTTGCCCAATTAGGGAGTTGCTGATCGCTTCGTCGTCTGGTCCTTCAAAAGGCCAATGGGGTGCATTGTAATGAAGGCTAAGGTAAAACGGACTTTGACGGGGTCTATTGATAAAATCAACAGCTTGCTGAGTATATAAGTCTGTTAAGTAACCAGCTTGCTCTATTTTGCTGTAAGAAGTCTTATTCTCTTTCTCTTGACCTTCCCAAAGGTCAGGTTTTCCATCAGTGTCTACATGCCTAAAGTAGTCGGCTGCACCACTTAGATTACCAAAATATTCATCAAACCCATTGTTCCACGGACCATATGAGGGAGGATAGCCACAGTGCCATTTACCGACTAAAGCCGTTTCATAACCTCTGGCTTTCAGGAGAGAAGCAATAGTTGGAAAATCAGTTGGTAAGCCAACACTATCACTAACTTGGGTGATACTGCCCAGAGGTTCTTTCAGGCCAATTGCAAGTCGCGCCGGATAACGACCCGTGAAAAAGCTCACTCGCGTCGGAGTACAGACAGTTTGACCCGAGTATGCATTGGTAAATCGCACACCTTGCTGTGCCAAACGATCTAAGTTGGGTGTGCTAAAGTTTGGCTCTCCGTAAATGCTGAGATCACCCCAGCCAAGATCGTCAGCCAAAATAAACACTACATTAGGACGCTTTTGAGTCGCAGAAACGGCAGAAAGAAGGCTCGATCCCCCTACTGCTAGGAGGGTACTTGCAACCGTAGCGCCTACAAACTCGCGACGACCAAGAACTCCTGATTTACGCTTATTCATCTTTTTCACTCCTAATGTGTTTGCCATGACATTGCTGATGAGCATAAGAGTCTCTTGTCGTGAAACCCCTATGCGCTAAAAATTGCCCAGTATTATCCCTCTGAGAAAGTACTGTAAAACTACGGAATTAAAGTATTTTTTGAATGAAGATATGATTGCATATATAGGATGCAATAAGCAAGTATTTTTTATATGAAAGAATGTTAATGCCCAACCTTAACAAACAATCGTTGATTCTCAACAACCTACTTACAAGTAGCAACTTATCACCCATGAGAAAGCCCCTACAAGCACTACAAGTAGAGGCATGTAATCTTCCGTCAATATCCTGTGAAGAAGTATACGCAGTACTTAATTCATATGATCATAACAAAAAAAGCCATACTGTTGGTGATTAGCTTGATGAGTGAAAAAGCATTTTGTAAAGAAACTACAAAAAACTAGACTAAACTTAAAATCAAGCACAATCAAGACACAATAAACATGACTGCTATTCAAACAACCCTAGTTCTAGGCATGACGGCTGATGGCAAGATTACCGCGGAAGATCCTAAAGCACCTCGTGATCCAGATCCAATTGATTATGCACATTTAGAACATGAAGTGTCACAAGCCGATTTAATCTTAGTAGGAGCAGGAACAATTCGCGCAGAGGGAGGTACCTTTACAATTAGAGATCCTGAACTGCTAGCAGGGCGTAATGTGCGCGGACAGTCTCCTCAGCCGATTACTTGTGTTGTTACGCGATCGCTTGAGATCTCACCAGATCTTCCTTTTTTCCAGCAAGATGTTGAGCGATGGATATTCACGACAGGAAATGGCTTGAAGCATAGTTCTTCTGTAGCTTCTTTGCAGAAGCGGGCTGACTTAATTGATTTGGGTGATACTGAGTTAGATTGGGATCGAGCCTACACCTTAATGGCAGAGCGTGGTATACGTAAAGTTGTTGCTGTAGGAGGAGGCTCTTTGAGTGCTGCTCTATTGCAAGCAGGGCGAATCGACGATTGGTGGTTAACTATTTGGCCTATTATTTTTGGAGGCACAACAGCGCCTAGTCCAGTAGAAGGGAAGGGTTATCTTCCTGCCAATGCTCCTCATTTAGAACTTATCGAAACGCGTGTGATTGGAAGTGAAGTGTTTTTACACTACCGCACGCTCAGAAAATGATTTTGAATTTACACTACAATAGATGATTATTCAATAAGTATCAAATTGTATTTGTACCATCTATGTCTTAAAAGACTGACTTAATCTTTAACTGCCGATCATCATCTGGTTAGAGGCGTGAGTTATCTTGTAATATAAACTAGGTATGGCATAAGTTCAGGGAGTTCAGTCATGGGAACTGCGGTGGGGATGGTAGAAGTGCGGGGTTTACCTCCGGCACTTGCGGTTGCGGATGTAATGTGTAAAGCTGCTCGTGTCACCTTAGTGAAAATGGAAAAGGTGAGTGGTGCTTACGTAACGATTGTTGTTCGGGGTCCTGTCTCCGAAGTCAAGATTGCAGTTGAAGCGGGAATAGATGCGGCTAAGAAAATGCACCCACATATAGAGGGTGATAAACTTTTCCTTTCATCCCACTATATTCCACGACCTAATGAAAATTTAATGGTCGTCTTACCCATCAACTACACTGAGCAAACCGCTAATTTCAATCAGGCGTAAATTTAACTTTTCATAGCAGTCCTAGATAAGTTGTAAAAATGAAAAGTCTCAGAATCCCGGTTTCTTCGAGAAACTGGGATTCTCATTATTTACGATAATGTAATACCTCTTTGGATTATTTTTCATATCTGCCTTGAGTTAATTATAGTTATTTCGGTTGATAGAGAAAAAAATAAATTGTGGTTGTTATTCTAAACACATAGATAAGAAAAGATTACAGGAAACAAAATCATGAATGTTGTTGCTTGGATAGTTTTAGGTTTGATTGCAGGTGTAATTGCAAAAGCTATTTATCCTGGTCATCAAGGTGGTGGTTTTTTGGCGACAATTGTATTAGGAATTATCGGTGCATTTGTAGGTGGTAGTTTGGGAGTATTTTTTAGTACGGGTAGTTTAGTTCTAGCAGCGCCTACATTAAGTATCCCTGGCATTGCAGTAGCTGTTTTAGGTGCAATTGTTGCTATCTTCTTGTGGAACTTAATGACACGTAGTAGTACGGTGTAAAACGATAAAATTGCAGTTTTTATAGTAAAACTCAGGGAACTCATCTTAACTATAATTCTCCCTGAATTTAATAAAAAGTGACGCTACCTTAAAAATAGGTAGCGCTATTTTTTTATCAAAATATTGCAATATATTATTACTAATTTACAAAGTGATGACTTTCAATTCTTTAAAAACAGAAGCATTTTATGAGAGAATCAATGTAGGAATATAAATAAATTCCTAATCTAAGGTACTTCGATTATTTGGTTCCAAACAAGCGATCCCCCACGTCTCCTAATCCTGGAACTATGTAGCCATGCTCATCCAGATGCTCGTCAATAGCAGTCGTGTAAATGGGTACATCTGGGTGTATTTCTGTGAAATGTTCAATCCCTTCTGGTGCAGCCAGCAAGCAGATAAACTTAATCGACAGTGGATTAGTAGCTTTGAGTCGTTCAACAGCAGCCACGGCTGTGTTACCAGTTGCCAACATCGGATCGACCACTAGCACATCTCGCTGCTCTACATCATAGGGAACCTTGAAATAATACTCGATGGGAATCAACGTTTTGGGATCGCGGTATAGCCCGATATGCCCGACTCTTGCTGATGGCATAAGTTCCAGCATCCCATCCAACAGACCCTGCCCTGCTCGTTGAATGGAAACAATCACTAGTTTTTTTTCTGGGGCAAGCACTGGAGCATTCATGAAGGCTATGGGTGTTTTAATCTGTTCATATTTCAATGGCAAATCCCGCGTCACTTCGTAAGCCAACAATAAGCTAACTTCTTTGATTAAAGTTCGAAATGTTGCAGTGCTTGTTTCGGCCCTACGCATTAGCGTGAGTTTATGATGAATCAATGGATGGTCTATGAGTGTAACTTGATTTGCCATGTTAGTTATTAGTTATTAGTCATTGGTTATTGATGATTAGTCGTTTGTTAAAAAGGACAAAAAACAAAGGACACTTGCACTAACCACAGTTAGAATACTGTGCCATCGCTTTCTATTTGTATGGGGGGGATACCACCTATTCTGAGTTCATTAGCAATTTTTCGTCCAGCCGTCCAAGTTCCACCTTGCAGGATTTTGACTAGTGGTAGTTCATCAACACTCATACTCAACCGTTCACGCACTGTAGCAGCGATGTAATCTAGTAAAATCACAGTTAAGGCACGCCATTCAACGACAACTTGAGATGCAACTGCCTGAGGCTTGAGCAAAATATCTGGGTCTTTAACATTGATGAGTCCAAGATCAAGACACAATCCCCCATTGCGATATTCTGCCAATCCAGTGAGAGCATCTACACATGTGATATTCAACCCTAATTCCTGTAGTGGTTCTAATAGAGAATAGGTAAGCCATTGAGAGAGTTTATGAAATGGCACCAAATGATCGTCGGTAACATTTGGATGAAACCAGACATCTCCCAAGTTAACCCCAGCCACTTCTAATCGTCCAGGCCAAATATCACCTAACCCTGTCAAAACTGCACTTAAAATTGTCGCAGCCGCTAGCTGATTGTCTAAAGATTGGGCTAATAAGTATTTCACTAGATTCCCAGGGCGGGGATTTTTTTCCCCAAACATATGAGGTGAAGAAAGTAGAACTTGACCTAATTTTTGTAATAGTGTTAGCCGTCCAAGCACACCTATTAAGGGATTGTCTGCGTTTGCACCAAACCCATTTGCTAAGTCTTTTTCTGTCAAAGCTTGCAATCTTTGTGCATCAACTTGCATAGGTCGCCCCGGTTCGCTAGAAAAAGCGCCTTGGCAAAACATGTGGAAGCTTGCAACTGCTAATCCTTCAGAACGCTTAAAACTTAGCCCAGTTTCCTGCTCAAAATAATACCAAGTATTTCCAGCACCCGCATCCAGTAAAACACTAACAATTGCCAGATCCAACTTGGCAATAGCTTTCTCTACTGATGTCAGTCCCACCAATCTCTCATTTAACTGAGAATTGCGCGATACACCTCCAGCCTCAAAATGTCGCCAACGGCTGTGAAACGGAATTTGCAGATCTGGGTACTCCTCCCGCATGACCGAAATCACATAGTCCGCCACTCGCCCCAACTGCGTTAGATCACAACTAAAATAACGCGACTTACCTTCAACCGCCATTGCAAACAGTTGTCCACAACGTTCTCGGATAGCAGCAGGCGATCGCAAATAAGCCACTACCTCTTCTTCTGTTTTCGGTGTCATACTTACCTCGTTAAATTATCGGGAATGGGGCATGGGGTATAGGACTAGAATGTCCTCCTTGTCCTCGCTGTTCCCTTATCTTCCTTGTCCCCATTCCTAACTCTCTATTCCAAAGACCGTCCCTTCACGTCTGCCAAACGCTCTGCATCCAACACTTCTCCTGTGGTAAAATAACCAGCAGATTTTTTGGCTTCAATTTCCACCCGTGCATCTGGGGGTATTAGATCATCTGGAATGGGTATCCGTTCGACAATATCAATTCCCGATTGAACAATAGCGTTGTACTTCATATTACTCATTGATACCAAGCGATCAATGCGAGAGATGCCTAACCAGTGCAGGACATCTGGCATCAATTCTTGGAACCGCATATCTTGTACACCTGCTACACATTCAGTGCGTGAAAAGTAAGCGTCTGCGCGATCGCCACCTTCTTGACGCTTGCGGGCATTATAAACTAGGAACTTTGTCACTTCTCCTAAAGCACGTCCTTCCTTGCGATAGTAAACAATGACACCCGCACCACCTAACTGTGCAGTTTGTACACAAACTTCAATTCCATGGACTAAATAAGGGCGACAGGTACAAATATCTGAGCCAAAAACATCAGAGCCGTTGCATTCATCATGTACTCTTACGGCTAGAGGTTTATTAGGGTCAGCAATACTGAGCACATCTCCTATGATATATACCGTAATACCCCCAATTGGCGGCAAAAAGACCTCTAAATCTGGCCGTGTAACTAATTCTGGGAACATTCCCCCAGTTTGTTCAAATAAAGCACGGCGCAACTCGCCTTCTGTGATTTGAAATCGCTTAGCTATTCCTGGTAAATACCAAACTGGTTCAATTGCGGCTTTAGTAACAACCAGATCGCCGCCAGACTTCATGATTTTACCATCGATTGACAAACGTCCTTTTGCCACCGAGTCTTGCAGTTCTGGCATATTAATGTGAGCCTTGGTGATAGCAATTGTGGGACGGATGTCATATCCCTGTTCATAATAGGGTTTAAATACCTCACCAACAATTGCCCCAAAAGGATCAACAGAGACTATTTTATCTGGATCAGCCCAGGTTTTGTGTGGTCCAATATGCTCTATGGGAGATGTATTAGTGAGATCGGCGCGATGATCAGATTGCAGTGCGCCACTAGCCACTGCTAACGCCCGATAAACTGAGTAATTACCAGAGTGAGTACCAATAACGTTACGATGTGCTTGCTTGGTCAACGTGGCAATCACTGGACCTCGTTGCATGGGATCACCTGCTCCCCAACAAATCGGGATTGGTTTGGGACCAAAGCGACTGGGATGGGAAGTCAGAACAATATGCCTGAAAACGTTATTTTGCTTTGGCATAGTCATTTTTTGTTAAGTTTTATTAATTTTTAGCTGTTAGACATTCGTCAACAACTACCAATGGGTTGCTATTTGGACTCATTGTGGGATACTAATGACCAATCCTAATTAGGTTGGCCCTTCTCCATTATGGAGACGCTATGCGATCGCCGTTCCTGGGTGGGGCAAACTTTTTGGAAGTTTGTGACGGAGAGAAACCAACGGTACTTGCTGTGAGAGTGGGGTAACCCCAAAGTTCAAAGCAGAGGAAACCTCCGCCGAGACTTGTCTCCTAATGCACTACTTGGCTTCTCTTTACAACTTCTTTCTGTAGCGCTGGCTTACCAACGCACTAGCTCACCACTAATGACTCTAAATCTGAAGTATGGCATTAATCGTATTGCACACTACAACAAATAGCATAATAAATTGTTTTAATTTACAATTGGTGGTTTGAAAGTTTCAAATAACTCAAAAAATAATTTAGTTAGATAAACAATTTTGTACGAAATTTTATCCAAGAAATACAACAAGCTCACACAAAATTTATGGATTCTTTATTTATCAATTCTTTATTGGAAGACTTGAAAAATCCTGAGGAAACAGTCCGTGAACAAGCAACAAGAAAAATCTGGCGCATTTGGTTCCAGCAAAAGGGAGTTTATGGTCTAGAAGTAATTGAACACAGTCAAAAGTTATTAGATGCAGGAAAAATTACTGAGGCTGAAGGTTCACTAACAGAACTTATCAATAAACAGCCGGACTTTGCTGAAGCTTGGAATCGTCGAGCTTTTCTTTACTACAATCTCGGAGAATACTCAAAATCCCTGGCGGACTGTCAGATGGCGATCCAACTGAATCCAGTACATTTTGGGGCACTTCATGGTATGGGTTTATGTTATGCCGCTATGGGAAATTATGTTGAAGCCATTAAAGCTTTTCACCGTGTTCTGCAAATTCAACCTTACTCTCAAATTAATCAGAGGTTCATTCTAGAATGCACGCTGAAATTAAGCTAAGCTGAGCCAACGCTATAGTGTTGAAATGCAATGTTTGTTGCATTGCACTTTGGAGATGATTTTGTGACACACTCCTACACTCGTCCTTCGGACTGAGTGTAGGAGTGTGTCACGTCTTCAAATTTTCTCTACTCCCCAATCCCCACCCCCCACTTTTGCTCCCCACTTTTAAGCTAGACTCCAGATGGAAATTTCTGATTGTACAAAAGATAAACTCAATAAGTAATTCTCTTTCTGACAAAGCAACACGGAGGACTGATTTTGGAAGTAAAAGCAGCAGTGGCATATGATTCTGGTAAGCCCTTAACTATTGAAACAGTTCAACTTGAGGGACCCAAAGCTGGGGAAGTGATGGTGGAGATCAAAGCTAGTGGGGTTTGCCATACCGACGGCTACACCCTTTCTGGTAAAGATCCTGAAGGTTTATTCCCAGCCATTTTAGGACATGAAGGCGCTGGCATTGTTGTAGAAATAGGTGAAGGTGTCACCAGTGTGAAGCCAGGAGATCATGTTATTCCCCTATACACCCCAGAATGCCGCCAGTGTGAATATTGCCTAAGCTGGAAAACAAATCTTTGTCAAGCCATTCGTGCAACTCAAGGGCGGGGTGTGATGCCCGATGGCACAAGTCGCTTTTCTATCGATGGGCAAATGATCCATCACTACATGGGCACATCCACCTTCGCTAACTATACAGTGTTGCCAGAAATTGCCGTGGCAAAAATTCGGGAAGATGCACCCTTTGATAAAGTTTGTTACATTGGCTGCGGTGTAACAACAGGTATAGGTGCAGTCATTAACACTGCTAAAGTCGAACCAGGCGCTAATGTAGTCGTTTTTGGGTTGGGTGGTATAGGCTTGAATGTCATCCAGGGAGCGCGAATGGTAGGAGCTAATATGATTGTGGGTGTGGATATCAATCCCAACAAGAAAGATTTAGCCGAAAAGTTTGGTATGACTCACTTTGTTAACCCTAACGAAGTTGAGGGTGATTTAGTTCCCTATATAGTTGACTTAACTAAAGGTGGTGCTGATTACAGCTTTGAGTGCATCGGTAATGTAAATGTAATGCGCCAGGCTTTAGAATGCTGCCATAAAGGGTGGGGCGTTAGTGTGATCATTGGTGTTGCTGGTGCTGGAGAGGAGATTCGCACCCGTCCTTTCCAATTGGTTACTGGGCGTGTTTGGAAAGGGAGTGCATTTGGTGGCGCTAGAGGACGGACAGATGTGCCGAAAATAGTTGACTGGTATATGCAGGGCAAAATCAATATTGATGATTTGATTACCCATGTGATGCCGATAGAACATATCAATGATGCTTTTGATTTGATGCATCAAGGCAAGTCGATTCGGAGTGTGGTGACGTTTGATGGCTAGCCTTATTCTTAACTCGGAATACAAATGCTTTGGTGGCAAAGTTGGCTTTTACCGTCATGTTTCCTCTACCTGTAACGGAGAAATGCGCTTTGCTGTCTATCAACCACCACAAGCTGCACAGACACTAGTACCAGTTCTGTATTTCCTTTCCGGTTTAACTTGCACAGAAGAAACTTTTATGATCAAAGCCGGGGCGCAGCGGTATGCGGCAAAATACGGCTTAATGCTTGTGGCTCCTGATACTAGTCCTCGTAATACTGGTATTCCTGGTGAAGATGATGACTGGGACTTTGGCACAGGTGCTGGTTTTTATTTAGATGCTACTCGTGAACCATGGGCCTCTCATTACCAGATGTATAGTTATGTTGTCCACGAATTACCTGCTTTGGTTGCTAAGCATTTTCCTATAAATCCAGATAGACAAGGCATTTTTGGTCATTCTATGGGCGGTCATGGAGCTCTCGTCTGTGCTTTGAGAAACCCTCAGCAGTACCAATCAGTATCAGCATTTGCACCTATTGTTGCACCAATGCGCTGTCCTTGGGGTCAAAAAGCTTTCAAGGGCTACCTAGATAACGATCCAGAAAGTTGGCGTGTTTATGATGCTTGTGAATTGATCACTCGCTTGGGATATCATAGTCCCATTCTCATAGATCAAGGTACTGCCGATAAATTTCTCAACGAGCAGCTCCAACCAGAGTTATTTGAGCAAGCCTGCACAGCGGTTAACCAGCCCTTGAATTTACGTTACCAGGAAGGCTACGACCACAGCTATTATTTTATATCCAGTTTTATTGAAGATCATATTCGCCATCATGCAGGTGTTAACCCTTAGATCTGCTGATGTGCTTTGATATTTTAGTGACTGGTGTTTTAGATCTGTGTACGGTTTAGCAATCCACAAGTCTCACATTAACTATACCTTTAGAAGCAGGATAAAAAGGTTATGTATACATAATGATTTGTAGCCTCCAGATGGAAGACAGCATTATAAGCTGATGTTATTCTTGTTTGTAATATTTTACTCACATCATTACAGTCTTATTCATACAACAGTGATTACCCCAAAGTTAGAGAACGTTTCCCCCCAGCTGGCACAAAAGCGTATTGAAGAAGAGCGGATGCATGATGTTCTTCTTCTCTTAGCTCACTTAATGAAAAGTGAGGAAGCAACTCTGAGTCTCATGCTGGATTGTCTTTATGATGTCGGTTCAGTCAACTTGATTAATAAAAAACTGCGGAATCGTCCCCTAAATGTTCTGGCAAAATCAATTGCCAGAATGTCTAAACCAGTATTCAGAATCTTTGCTCTGCGTTGGGTTCAAAAGAATTGTCCCCGTTTGGCTACTAGGTGGTTGTATGCCAAGGTGAGTTTCCCAAATTTAGAAAACAAACAGCTAGCTCCGGTAACTGTCGTCTCAAACGTGAAAACAGATTCTTTATCAGAAATAGACAGTACGAGTCGGGAAGAGATTAAGCGTTTGCGTTCTGAAGTGAGATACCTAGCTGGAATTTCAGCTGGGGCGCTCGCTGCTTTAGCTACCACTGTTATATGGGTAGGTTATAGCTTACAACCTCACAATGTCGTGTCTCACACAACAAATTCAAATGGCAATTTGGCAACAACACCAATGAAATAGAGAGTATTGTATTAGATGTTCATACTTTATTGCATAAAAAGATACATTTTATAGAATGAAGGTTCCTTGTTTTGGTTAGCTACCAGGGCTTTACCACACGATGCTAAAGCAGCGTTAATCGTTATCTAGCAGTCGTTTTATGCCCTCAGAGATATACCTGGGGGTTTTGTTATGAATAAACAAATCTAGTTGATTTCAACTAGAATCTATGTTCTTTTTTTGATTCAATTCCTGTTTTATTTCTCTATTAACTGTAGATGGAATTAAGAAAATCAACATTCTCAGGGAGCATTGTGTGAACATCGAAAACGAAGATCGCGGAAGTGGCAGGTTCGATTTAAAAAATTTATATTTGGTGATTTATGTTTAGAAATCTCAGGCTAGATATATAGTTAATTTGTTTTGAAATAGTAGGTTAATCACTTGATATTTGCCTTGTATACCTATCAAGGTAGGTGGATTGACTTCTCAACAAATTTAATAACTTCTCGTGCATTTGATTGAACGCATCACATCGCTACAGATTGCCCTATTGAACTAAATAAATATGTGTCAATCCCTTCAAAGGTTAACAACAACTTTACTACTAAGATTTGTCTGAGATCGGGTAGGTAAAGAAAAGTTTATATCTTTTTCATGAAAGGGATGCGAAAATTTATGAAGATAAATTGTAGGTGAAACAGTCCTTACTCCAAGCCCCCGATGTACAAAACAGTTGTCATCAATGTGGGAAGCGGCAATCTGTACGATGGATTTCCGAGAATTACTGCTCAACTTTGGACAGCAGCTGATTCCTTTCCAGAGCAATTTGTTGGTAGTCTACCTCCAGATCCTTCACTGATTGAACTATGTCACCACTGGCAGTTAAGTTATCGCTGTCTTTGCTATCGTCTACCAGTACGCTCTATGCGATTGGTAGACGATGATGTTTTTGAGATTGATGAAGATGGGATCACCAATGTTTCTCAATCCGATTTTGACACTCTGTGCCAACAATTACGTGCTAGCTTCAATACATGGCTCAATTCTCGGGAATTTCTCAATATTGAACGACAATTGCGATCGCAACTGGCTCCAACAGAAGATATTCGAGTCATTATTGAAACCGATAATGAATGGTTATGGCGATTGCCTTGGCACCAATGGGATTGGTTGCAGGATTATCCAAGAGCAGATATTGCTTTCAGTGGACCAGAGTATAAACGACCATCACCATCATCATTAAATATCTTCAGAAGTAAGATCCGAATCTTAGCGATTTTAGGTAATAGCAAAGGGATTGATCTGCAAGCAGAAACACAATTTTTGCAGAGCTTACCAGATGCCGAAATCACGTTTTTGGTCAATCCTTCTCGTCAAGAATTTAATCAGCAGCTCTGGAGTCAGCTCGGTTGGGATATCCTGTTTTTTGCGGGGCATAGTCAAACCGAAGGGAAAACAGGACGTATCTATATCAATGAAAATCCAACCTCTAATAGTTTGACTATTGAACAGCTAGAGGAAGGGCTGAAAGCTGCAATTGAACAAGGATTAAAGCTCGCTATTTTCAATTCTTGCGATGGACTAGGATTAGCAATGGCTTTGGAGAAATTGCATATTCCCGCTGTCATTGTCATGCGAGAACCTGTACCCAACTATGTAGCACAGGAGTTTTTTGATCACTTTCTAGAAGATTTTGTCTGTGAGCATTCACCTTTGTATTTATCTATACGAAGATCTCGCCGGAAGTTGCAAGGATTGGAAGATGACTTTCCTGGCGCATCTTGGCTGCCTGTACTTTGCCAAAATCCAGTCGTGGAACCTCCGACTTGGCTTCAGTTAAGCAATTTGTCTCCAGAACCACAAGATGACGAACCGCAGCCAGAAGACTGCACTCACGGATTGACCCAAGAACATCAACAATGGGAGCAAACAGTAGATGTTTCTGTTTTTTATGGACGTGAACAGGAACTGACAAAACTAGAATGCTGGGTACTCCAGGATCGATGCAAGCTAATCTCAATCTTGGGTATGGGTGGAATTGGCAAAACGACTTTGTCTGTGAAGCTAGCCAAGAATATTCAACATGATTTTGACTATTTGATCTGGCGATCGCTCGATCATGCCCCCCATATTGATGACCTCCTAACAGAGATGGTTCAGTTCCT
>Ga0070738_10004408_pt1 | contig 16949 bp, 14 predicted proteins | sample Coa_R2_2_FD_66446 | JGI IMG/M metagenome (GOLD analysis project Ga0070738, IMG submission 66446) | Surface soil microbial communities from Centralia Pennsylvania, which are recovering from an underground coalmine fire - Coalmine... | ecosystem: Environmental > Terrestrial > Soil > Unclassified ...
AAGCCGGGCAAAACGCTGATGTTCGCTCACGGCTTCACCATCCACTTCAACCAGATCGTGCCGCCCAAAGATGTGGACGTGGCCATGATCGCGCCCAAGGCGCCCGGCCACCGCTGCCGCGAGGAGTTCGTCGATGGCAAGGGCGTGCCCTGCCTGGTGGCCGTCCACCAGGACGCCAGCGGCAAGGCCATGCAGAACGCGCTGGCCTACGGCAAAGCCTTCGGCGCCGGCCGCGCGGGCATCCTCGAGACGACCTTCCGCGAGGAGACGGAGACGGACTTGTTTGGCGAGCAGACCGTCCTATGCGGCGGCGTGACCGCCCTCATGCAGGCCGGGTTCGAGACGCTGGTCGAGGCCGGCTACGCCCCCGAGAGCGCCTACTTCGAGTGCATCCACGAGATGAAGCTCATCGTGGACCTGATCTACGAAGGCGGCATGGCGCGCATGCGCTACTCCGTGTCGGACACGGCCGAGTACGGCGACTACAGCCGCGGCCCCCGCATCATCACGGAAGAGACCAAGAAAGAGATGAAGCGTGTGCTCAACGAGATCCAGACCGGCGCGTTCGCCAAGGAATGGATCACGGAGAACCAGGTTGGCCGCCCGGGCTTCCTGGCTCTGCGCAAGCGCAACGCCGAAACCGAGCTCGAGCGCGTCGGCAAAGAGCTGCGCTCCATGATGCCCTGGATCAAGCCCGGCGGCCACTAAACCGAAGGAGAAGCTGATGGAACACGTCGCAATCTTCGACACCACCTTGCGCGATGGCGAGCAGTCGCCTGGCTGCTCGCTGACCTTCCCCGAGAAGATCGAGATCGCCCATCAGCTCGCCCGCCTCGGCGTGGACGTGATCGAGGCCGGGTTCCCGATCTCCAGCCCGGGCGACTTCCAGGCCGTCCAGACCATCGCCCGCCAGGTCAAAGGGCCGATGATCACCGGCCTCGGCCGCGCGGTCGAGAAGGACATCGACGCCGTGTGGGAGGCGGTGAAGGACGCCGAGCGGAAGCAGATCCACATCGTGCTGTCCGTCTCGGATATCCACATTGACCGCAAGCTGCGCAGCAACCGCGCCGACGTCCTCAAACAGGGCATCGCTGCCGTCAAGTACGCCAGGCAGTACTGCGACGAGGTCGAGTACTCGCCTGAGGACGCCGGCCGCGCCGATCCCGAGTACCTGTACGAGACCATCCACGAAGTCATCAAGGCCGGCGCCACCGTCGTCAACATTCCCGACACCACCGGCTACGTCTTGCCGAGCGAGTGGGGCGAGCTCATCGCCAACGTGTTCAAGAACGTTCCGAACGCCAAGGACGCTGTCATCTCCGTCCACTGTCATAACGACCTCGGCAACGCGGTGGCCAACAGCGTGGCGGCGATCCTGAACGGCGCCCGGCGCGTGGAGTGCACCATCAACGGCATCGGTGAGCGGGCGGGGAACGCCTCCCTCGAAGAGATCGTCATGACCATCAAGAAGCGACTGCACGCCTACGGCTTCGACACCGGCGTGGATACGACCCAGCTGGTCAAGACCAGCCGCCTGGTCAGCACGCTGATGTCCATGCCGGTGCAGGCCAACAAGGCCATCGTTGGGGCCAACGCCTTCGCCCACGCATCCGGCATCCACCAGGACGGCGTCCTGAAGGATCGGCTGAACTACGAGATCATGACGCCCGATGAGGTCGGCTGGGTGGAGAGCAACATCGTGCTCACTGCCCGCTCCGGCCGTCACGCCTTCCAGCACCGGCTGGAGAAGCTGGGCTTCGTCCTCTCGCGCGAGGATCTGCGCAGGCCTGGGACCGCTTCCTGGACATCGCCGATAAGAAGAAGGAGGTCACCGACGCCGACCTCGAGGCCATCGTGTCCGACGAGATGCGCATCTCGCACGAGGCCATCCGGCTGCAGGCCGTCAACATCAACACCGCCTTTCCCAACGGCATGCCGACGGCGTCCGTCCGCTTGGTCAATGCCGAGGGGCAGGAGCTGGCCGAATCGGCCATCGGGACCGGGCCGGTCGACGCGACCTACAAGGCCATCAACAAGGTTGTCGGCGTGCCGAACAAGCTGACGGAGTACACCGTCCAGTCGGTGACCGAGGGCATCGACGCCGTCGCCAACGTGACCATCCGGGTCGAAAGCCAGAACGAGACCTTCGTCGGCCGCGGCGCGGACACGGACATCCTCATCGCTTCTGCCCAGGCATACGTCAACGCCCTGAACAAGGTTGTCGCCTCCCGCAAAGATTTGCGCGCCAAAGCGCCGGCGGGGGTGTAGCGTCCGGTGAGTCTGCTCGACGAGACGATTGCCGGTATCGGGCCACTGGACGAGGCTGCCATGGCGGCGGCGCGGGCCCGGCAGGATACGCTGACGAAGCCTCAGGGCGCGCTGGGCCGGTTGGAGGAGATATCCATCCGGCTGGCGGGGATCACCGGTCAAGCTGTGCCGCGGATTGGCCGAAAGGTGGTGGTGGTCTTCGCCGCCGACCATGGCGTGGCCGCCGAGGGCGTGTCGGCCTATCCGGCGGAAGTGACGCCGCAGATGGTGGCCAACTTCGCCGCTGGCGGGGCAGCCATCAACGTGCTGGCGCGCCACGTGGGCGCGGATGTGCGGGTGGTGGATATGGGCGTCGGCAAGCCCACCGCCAACATCGCCCGCGGGCCGGCCATGGGCCGGGAGGAAGCGATCGCCGCCATCGAGCGCGGGATAGAGGTGGCCCGCGAGGAGATTGCCGCCGGCGCGACCATGCTGGCCACGGGCGACATGGGCATCGGCAACACCACAGCCAGCAGCGCCGTCGTGGCCGCGCTCACGGGCCATCCGGTCCCGCAGGTGACGGGCCGTGGGACCGGCGTCACGGACGAGCAGTTCGCCCATAAGGTGGGCATCATCGAGCGCGCGCTGGACGTCAACAAGCCCAACCCGGAGGACGCGCTCGACGTGCTGGCCAAGGTCGGCGGCTTCGAGATCGCCGGCATCGCCGGGCTGATCCTGGGCGGCGCCCAGAGGCGCGTGCCGGTCGTGGTGGATGGCTTCATCTCCGGCGCGGGCCAGCTCGTCGCCTGCCGGCTCTGTCCGGCGGCCACCGAGTACACCTTCGCGGCGCATCGATCCGTCGAAATCGGCCACGCCATCGTCCATAACCAGCTCGGACAGCTGCCTCTGCTGTCGCTCGACATGCGGCTGGGCGAGGGCACGGGCGCGGCGCTGGCCATGTCCATTCTCGAAGCCTCCACGAAGATCCTGGCCGAGATGGCTACATTCGCCGATGCGGGCGTGTCCGAAGCCTCGGAACCTACGATCGCGCAATAGCCCTTCTCCGCGCGTTCGCCAGCGCCCTCGGCTTCCTGACCGTGTGGCATCTTCCGGTCGGAGCCAGCCCTGACGAGGCGAGCGACCGCGGCAGGAGCCTCTACTTCTTCGGCCTGATCGGGCTCATCGTCGGCGGCCTGCTGGTGGCCATCGACTTCCTCACGCGGCCGTGGCCGTCGGCCATCGGCAACGTGCTGCTCATCGCCGCCATGCTGCTGGTCACCGGCGGCCTTCATTTCGACGGCCTGCTCGACACGTGCGACGGCATCTTCAGCCAGCGCACGCCGGAGCGCCGGCTCGAGGTGATGCGCGACAGCCGCAGCGGGGCCTTCGCCGTCGGGGCCGGCGTGGTGGACCTGCTGCTGTGGTGGGCCTGCTCGGTGGACCTCACCGGCCCGCACCACTACGCCGCGCTGCTGCTGATGGCCACGACCTCTCGCGCGGCCATGGTCCTGGCAGTCACCCTGTTCCCCTATGCCCGTCCCAGTGGCCTGGGCAAAGACTTTCAGCAGCACCACGGTCCATGGCCGAGCATCGTCAACGGCGTGCTTGTCTGTGCCCTGGGATACGGGCTGCTGGGACTGCCGGGCTTGTTCGGGGCCATGAGCGGGCTGGCCAGCGCGATACTGGCAGGGATGTATCTCATGACGCGCCTGCCCGGTCTCACCGGCGACTGCTACGGCGCGATCAATGAGATTGCCCAGGTGGCCACGCTGTTCGCCCTGGTGCCGCTGCTGCTGTGAAGTCCTACGCGGAGGCGCTAGCCTACCTCTACTCGTTCGCCAATTACGAGCTCTCGGCCATGAGCCCGCGTACGGACATGCGCCTGACCCGCATGCGCCGGCTGCTGGAGCTGGCCGGGAATCCGCACGAGCGGTTCCGCTCGGTCCACATCGCCGGCACCAAGGGCAAAGGCTCGACCGCGGCGATGATCGCGAGCATCGCACAGGCCGCCGGGCTGCGCGCCGGCCTGTACTCCACGCCGCACCTGAACACCCATCGCGAGCGAATGCGCATCGACGGGCAGCTCATCTCGCGAGACGAGTTCGTCGATCGCGTGCAGCGGGTCCGGCGCATCGTGGACGAGTACGACGCGGCGTTCGGGCATCCGACCACCTACGAGCTGGGAACGCTGCTCACCTTCCAGTACTTCGCGGACCACGAAGTGGACCTCGCCGTGGTGGAGGTCGGCCTCGGCGGCCGCCTGGACGCGACGAACGTGATCCAGCCCGACGTGGCCGTGTTCGCATCCATCAGCTACGACCACACGGACGTGCTCGGTCCGACGCTAACGGACATCGCGAGGGAGAAGGCGGGCATCATCAAGCCTGGCGTGCCGGCCATCAGCGAGCCGCAGCAGCCGGAAGCGGCCATCGTGCTGGAGCGGCGGGCCCGCGAGCTCGGCGTGCCGCTCACGTTCGTGCCTCCGCTTCGATTAATCGGCGCCCACCGCCTGATTGAAGCCGGGCTGATGCCGACCGAGATCGAGCAGTGCTTCGAGCTACCAGCGAGGCCGCTGGCGGCGCCCACGGTCAATGCCGAGGGGGCCGGGCTCACTCAGCGGGTGCGGGCCCTGGGGCGCAATGACCCAATCGGCGCTGAGTCGACGGAAATTCGCATAGACACCGGCTCGGGGGCGGTCGTCTGTATGCGGCTGCTGGGGTCGCACCAGCTTTCGAACGCAGGCGTTGCGGTGGCGGTCGCCCGCCAGCTTGGCTGGCCGGAGCAGGCCATCGTTCGTGGCCTCGAGGAGGTGCGCTGGCCGGGGCGGCTCGAGATCCTGCGCGAGCGCCCGCTGGTCGTGGCCGACGGCGCGCACAACGTCGATTCCATGGAGAAGCTGGCTGCCGCCATCCGAGAGCGCTTTCGCTACGAGCGGCTGCGAGTAATTGCCGGCTTCTCAGCCGACAAGGACATTCCCGGGATGGCCGCCGTCCTGGATGAGCTGGCGAACGAAGTCGTGCTGACGCGCTCGAAGCACCCCCGTTCGGCGGCTCCGGAAGCGATTACCGGGCACTTCGGGAACGTGCGAATAGCGCGCGATCTGGGGGAGGCCCTGGCGGGGCAAGGTGAGCGGGAGCTGGCGCTCATCACCGGCAGTCTCTATCTCGTGGGCGAAGCGCGGCTGCATCTCGGGCGGGTGGCGCCGGAAGACCAGGACCCTTTTTGAACCCGCTGGTGATCCTTGGGGCGGTGGCTTTCGATCTCCTTGTCGGCGAGCCGCCTGCGACATGGCATCCCGTGGTGTGGATGGGCCACCTGATCGGCGCATTCGAGCGGCGGCAGCCAGCCGACCCGAAGGCCAAGCAGAGCTGGGGGCTGAAGCTCGTCGTCACCGGGCTGGTGTTGTCGTTTGGCCTGACCTGGGGCGTGCTGCACCTGCTGGGCCAGGTATCGCCGGTGGCCAAGCTCATCGGCGCGATCCTGCTGCTGAAGCCGACGTTCGCGGTCGGCCAGCTGGGTCGCCAGGCGATGCTGGTGAAGCGCGCGCTCGATCGCGGCGAGATCGGCGTCGCGCGCGGCGAGGCGCAGATGCTGGTCAGCCGGCGCACAGCCGAGCTCACGCCGCGCCAGGTCATGGGGGCGACCATCGAATCGGTCGCCGAGAACACGCTCGACAGCATCGTCGCCCCGCTGTTCTGGTACTTCTTCCTGGGCGTGCCGGGCGCGATGGCCTACCGCTTCGTCAATACTGCCGACGCGATGATCGGCTACCACGGCCAGTACGAGTACCTGGGCAAGCCCGCTGCCCGTCTGGACGACACCCTCAATTGGATCCCGGCCAGACTCACGGCGCTCCTCCTGGTGGCCGGCAGCTGGCTGGCCGGCCTGCGCGCCACTCGCGCCTGGGAGCTGGCCCAGCGCGACCATGCGCTCACGGAAAGCCCGAACGCCGGCTGGACGATGGCTGCCGCCGCGGGCGCCCTGTCGGTGCCGCTCGACAAATCCGGGCACTACCACCTGGGGGACGATTCGCCCCGCAACCTCATCCCACGCAAGATCTCCGACGCGGTGGTGCTCATGTCCGCCACCTCGGCGCTGGCCGTCCTGCTGATTGTGCTGCTCCAGGCAGTCACGCCGCTGGGCCGGCTGCCGTGGGTGTAGCGCCCAGGCCGCATCTCGCGGCAATCCGGCCGGCCGTCCACGGTGGTCCGAATCTGGCTGAATTGAGTGAGCTGGGGCTGCGCCCGGAGGACGTGCTGGACTTCAGCGTTAACACCAACCCGGCGCCCGTACCGGACGGGCTGCGGCAGGCCATCGCCTCCGCCGACCCGACCACCTACCCTGACGGCGAGAGCCGCCTGCTGCGGGAGGCCGCGGCGGGGGCTTACCGCGTTAGTCCCGAGCAGGTGCTGGCCGGCAACGGTTCCTCGGAGCTGATCTGGCTCGCCGCCCTCGCCTACCTGGGCCATGGCGATCGCGTGCTCGTGCGCCAGCCCACGTTCGGCGAATACGAGATTGCGAGCCGGGTTGCGGGCGCCTGCGTCATCCGCTACGAAAGCGAGCTGGAGCCGGCGCTTGTGGAGCACCGGCCGAAGGCGGCGTTTGTGTGCAATCCCAACAATCCGACGGGGGATCGGCTCGAGCCGGAGGTGCTGCGGCGGCTCGCCGGCGCCTATCCCGAGACGCTGTTCGTCGTCGACGAAGCCTATGCCGACTTCGCGGCCGGCCGGCCGACGCTCATTGGGCCGGAGATGCCCGACAATGTCATCGTGCTGCGCTCGCTGACGAAGTTCTCGGCGCTGGCCGGCCTCCGTGTGGGCCTGGCCTTCGCCCAGCCGCGAGTCGTCGATGCCCTGCGCAAGGTCAAGCCGCCGTGGAACGTGAACGCGGTGGCGCAGGCGGCGGGGGAATACGCCCTTCGCCATCCCGAGCTGCTGCCCGATCTCGCCTGGTTGCACGCCGCGCGTGACGAGCTGATGCAGGGCCTGCGGCGCCTTGGCCTCGCGCCGCTGCCGACTGACTGCAACTTCTTCCTCGTCCCCATTGGCGATGCGGCTGGGATCCGGCGCAAGCTGCTGGGATGCGGCTGTCTCGTGCGTGATTGCGCGTCCTTCGGTCTGCCGGATCACATTCGCATCGCCGCGCGCAGCCCCGAGGACAACGCCAAGCTCCTCGCGGCCTTCGAGGAAGTGCTGTGAGCCGCTGGATCAGCTCCGGCCGGCTGCTGCTGTGCCGCCATGGCCAGACCGGTTTCAACGCGGCGCTGCGCTTCCAGGGCCAGCTGGATGAGCCCCTGAATGACCTCGGCAGGCGGCAGGCGCAGCTTCTGGCCGAGCGCCTGGCCGCGGAGCCAATCGACGTGGCCTACACGAGCGACCTGTGCCGCGCTTTCGAGACCGCCGAGGTGGCGCTTGCCGGCCGGGATGTCCCGCTGCACAAGGACGAGCGGCTGCGTGAGATCGCCTTCGGCCGCTGGGAAGGCATGACGTTCGCCGAGATCAAGGACAAGTACCCGGACGACGTTGCCGCCCGCGAGCGCGACCGCGTCCACTTCGCGATGGCGGGCGGCGAGTCGCTGGAGCAGCTTGGCCAGCGCATCAAGGGCTTCCTGCAGGAAGTGCTGCCCCAGCATGAGGGTCAGGACATCGCCATGGTGGCTCACGGCGGGACGGTCAACGCCGTCATCTCGACGCTGCTGAGCATCCCGCTCACCTCGTGGTGGCGGCTGCGGAACCACAACGCCAACGTCAGCATCCTGGCCTTCACGCCCGACGGTCCGCGGCTGGAGCAGTTCAACGACACCTGCCATCTGGCTGCTGCCTCCGATTTGAAGTGGCCCTAGCACGCACGCTCATGGTGCAGGGCACCGCCTCCTCCGTGGGGAAGACGGTGCTGACGGCGGGGCTCTGCCGGCACTTTGCCAACCAGGGCCTGCGGGTGGCGCCCTTCAAGTCGCAGAACATGGCCCTGAACTCCTTCGCCACGGCCGACGGCCTGGAGATGGGCCGCGCACAGGTGATTCAGGCGCGCGCCTGCCGGGTCGAGCCGCGCGTCGAGATGAATCCCATCCTCCTCAAGCCCGAGGCCGACCACGTCAGCCAGGTAGTAGTGATGGGCCGGGTCGAGGGACGCTACCAGGCGGCGGCCTACTACCGCGAGAAGCCGCGACTGCTGCGGGTCGTCGAGGAGGCGCTCACCCGGTTGCGGGAGGAGCACGACCTGGTGGTGATCGAAGGCGCTGGCAGCCCCGCCGAGATCAACCTGGCCGAGCACGACATCGTCAATATGCGCGTAGCCGACCTGGCGGATGCGCCCGTCCTCCTCGCCGGCGACATCGACCGCGGCGGGGTGTTCGCCGCCTTCGTGGGCACGCTCGAGCTGCTGCCAGCGCAGCATCGTTCCCGCATCCGCGCGTTCATGGTCAACAAATTCCGGGGCGACCGCTCTCTGCTCGAACCAGGGCTCCAGACCCTGACGGAGCGCACCGGCAAGCCGGTGCTCGGGGTGGTGCCCCATCTCTCGAACTTGGGGTTGCCGGAGGAGGATTCCGTCGCCCTCGAGGCGCCGGCGGCATGCGGGCCCATCGCCGTGGTCAAGCTGCCGCACATCTCGAACTTCGACGACTTCGACCCGCTGCCCGTGCGCTACGTGAGCCAGCCGGAGGAACTCGCTGGCGCAGCGGCCATCGTCGTGCCAGGCACGAAAGCGACCGTCGCCGACCTGGCATGGCTGCGCGACCGTGGATTGGACCGGGCGATCCTGGAGTCGGAGGCGCCCGTCGTCGGCATCTGCGGCGGCTTCCAGATGCTGGGCACGAGCATTCGCGACCCGCTGGGCGTGGAGTCTTCGGTGCCTGAGATATCGGGACTGGGATTGCTGCCGGTGGAGACGATCTTCGAGCCGGAGAAGACGACGGTCCAGACGCGGGCCGTCACCGTTACGGGCGAGCAGGCGCTGGAGGGATACCAGATCCACATGGGCCGGACGGTCCTGCACGATGGAGTACGGCCGTTCGCGCGGCTGGCGGACGGCTCGCTCGACGGCGCCATGAAGGGCCGGGCCTGGGGGACGTACCTGCACGGGCTCTTCCACAACGCGGCGTTTCGCGCGAGCTGGCTGTCCTCGCTTGGACTGGCGGACGGCCGCGCTTCGGACCCGGACCCCTACGACAGACTGGCGACCGTCCTCGAGCGGAGCCTGGACATCCCGCTGCTGCACCAGATCGCGGGCATTTGAGCGGCACCTTCACGCTCATCACGGGAGGGGCGCGCAGCAGCAAGTCGTCGTATGCCGAAGCGCTGGCGCGCGCGAGCGGAGCGCCGGTCCTGTTCGTGGCCACGGCGGAGGCGGGCGACGACGACATGCGCGAGCGCATCCGGCGCCACCGCGCCAGCCGCCCGCCCGAGTGGCAAACGCTCGAGGAGCCGCTCAGCGTCGCCGTGGCCCTGCGCGCCCACAACCCGAGCGGGGTCGTGCTCCTGGACTGCATCACATTGCTGGTCAGCAACCTGCTCCTCGCCGGCCGGCCGGTGCAGCCGGAGATTCAAGCGCTGGTGGACTGGCAGCGATCGTCCGAGGCCATGCTGATCGCGGTCACCAACGAAGTGGGGCTGGGCATCGTACCCGAGAACGCGCTGGCGCGCCGCTACCGCGACGAGCTCGGCCTCGCGAACCAAACCCTGGCCGCGGCGGCCGGCCAGGTGGTTCTGATGGTTGCCGGCTTGCCGCTCGCCATCAAGGGCTAGCTCCTGGACAGCAGCGCGGGCGTAGAATCAGCCGCGTGAAGCGAATCGTTGGGTTGCTCGGAATCGCCCTCCTTCTGGCCGCTTGCGGCGGCACGGCCGCGCCAAGCGCGGCGCCGGCTTCCAGCACGGCGGCGCCGGCGAGCACAGCCGCCTCGGCCAAGCCGGCTCCCAGCTCGGCTGCCAGCGCCAGCGCCGTGGCTAGTGCGCCGGCCAAGCCCGCTGCCAGCGCGGCGGCGAACGCCAGCGCTACCGGCAAGCTGGAGCCGCTGAAGACGGCCTACGGGGGAGCGGTGATCCTCCAGATCCCGCTCTGGTCCGCGATTGACGGCGGCTACTTCAAGAAGTACGGCTTCGACCCGGCCACGCCGATTCTCGCCAGCGGCCGGACGGCGCTGGACCAGCTCATCTCCGGGCAAGTTGACCTCATCGGCGCGGGGCCGTATGCGGCCGCGCTGGGTGTGGGCTCAGGGGCCAAGACGCGCATGATCGCCGTCTTCAGCAACAAAGAGCCGTTCGACATCTACTCCATCAACAGCATCACCACGCCGGAGCAGCTCATCGGCAAGACGGTGGCTACGTCGGGTCCGGCCTCCGAGTCGGCCACGGCCTTCAACCTCTTCCTGAAGAAGGTCAACATCGACCCGAGCAAGATCACGTTCATCACCGAGGCGACGACCAGCGATCAGCAGCTGGCGGTGCTGTCGGGACAGATTCAGGCGATCGCCGCGACGCCACCGCTACTCAGCCCCGACATCGCCTCCAAGCTGCACCGGCTGTACGACCTCATCGACAGCGGCATCGCCTGGAACCCCAACGGCTTCCACGTGGACCAATCCGTCGTCGACACTCAGCCTGACAAGGCTGCCCGCATGCTCGAAGCCCTGGAGGAGGGCGCGAATTACGCCTACAACAACCCGGACTTCACCAAGGGCCTGATCAAGAAGTACATGAAGATGGACGACCAGTACCTGCAGGAGGCGTTCGACACCTACAAGTCCCTCCAGGCCAAGGATCTGATGCCCACCCAAGCGGCGCTCGATACGGTCATGGGCCAGGTCGTGGAGAACAACAAGAACATGACCAAGGACAAGATCGAGCCGTTCTACACCAGCAAGATCCTCGACCAGCTCAAGGCCAGCGGCTTCCTCGAAAAGAACGGCGCCGCCGGATCTTGAGCGCGCCGAAGTTCCGGTTCGGCGTCGTCAACCGCTCGGCGCCGACTCGGGCGGACTGGCGCGCCCAGGCTGCTAAGGTCGCCGACCTCGGCTACTCCAGCTTCCTGATCTCCGAGCACTTCCTGGGGCAGTTCGCCATGGGCCCGGCGCTGGTCGCGGCCGCCGATGCGGCGCCCTCGCTTCGTGTTGGCAGCATGGTCTGCGACGTGGATTTCCGCCATCCGGCGTTGCTGGCCAAGGAGGCGGCGACCATCGACGTGCTGACGGACGGCCGCTTTGAGCTGGGATTAGGCGCTGGCTGGATGGTCTCGGATTACGCGCAGACGGGCATCCGCTTCGACCCGCCGCCCGTGCGCTTCGAGCGCTTCCGCGAGACGGTGCACATCCTGAAGGGCCTGTTCGCGGATGGGCCGCTGACCTTTCACGGCAAGCAGTTCACCATCGACGGGCTGGAAGGCTTGCCCAAGCCGGCTCAGAAGCCGCACATGCCGCTGCTGGCGGGCGCGGGCGGACCGGGCATGCTGCGCTTCGCCGCGCGCGAGCTGGACGTCATCAGCATCCTCATGCAGTCGCTGCCCGACGGCGGCCTGGATTGGGCCAACGCTACGCCGGCGGAGTTCGACCGCAAGGTGCAGGTGGTGCGCGAAGCGCGCGACGACCGCCGCCCCGAGATCAACATCCTGATGCAAAAGACCATCGTGACCAATGACCCGCGCTTGGCGGCCCAGGAATGGAGCAAGGCCTGGGGTATCCCGACCGAGGCGGTGCTGGACTGTCCGCTGACCCTCCTCGGCACACCCGAGCAGATGGTCGACGAGCTCGAGGCCGCCCGCGCCCGCTGGGACGCGAGCTACATCTGCGTGTTTGCCGAAGCGACCGAGGCATTCGCGCCCGTGGTGGCCCGATTGACCGGCCGGTAGTCGCTCCCGCGGCGGTCGACTGCACCGCCGCGGCCAAGCGCTGGACGCTGCTGGCAGCCGTCCTCGGATCGGGCGCCGTGTTCCTCGACTCGACTGTCGTCAACGTCGCGCTGGAGCGTATCGGGCAAGAGCTGCCCGCCACCTTCGTCCAGCGCTTGGAGGGGCAGTCGTACGTGTACAACGGCTACCTGCTCAGCCTCAGCGCGCTGCTGGTGCTGGCCGGCGGCCTCAGCGATTTCTATGGCCGCCGCAGGATGTTTGCCTTCGGTCTGGCCGGCTTCGGGCTGGCATCGCTGCTGTGCGGTCTGGCGCCGACGCTGGAGGCGCTGATTGGGTTCCGCATCCTGCAAGGCGCCGCCGGCGCGCTGCTGGTGCCGGGCTCCATGGCATTGATCAACACCCACTTCCAGCCGGACGAGCGGCCGAAGGCGTTCGGCATATGGGCCGCGGCGTCGGCCGCGACGACCACGCTCGGGCCGCCGCTGGGCGGGCTCTTGATCGACACGCTATCGTGGCGCGCGGTGTTCCTGATCAACATTCCGGTCATCGCCATCGCGCTCACGCTGGCGCTGCGGCACGTGACCGAGACGCGCGATGCCTCGGCGTCCGGCCGGTTCGACTGGCTGGGCGCGGCGGTGATCGGGCTCGGCATCGGTGGGTTGGCCTTCGGGGCCATTCGAGGCCAGGAGACGGGCTGGCGGGGCGTAACGGCGCTGACCTCCCTCGCCGTAGGCCTGCTGGCTTGCGCGCTGTTCCCGATCCTGATGCGCCGCTCGCCGCACCCGCTGGTGCCGCTCGACCTCTTTCGCTCCCGTGATTTCAGCGTCATCAATCTGGCGACGCTGCTGATTTACGGCGCGCTGTACGTGACGTTCTACAGCCAGGCGCTGTTCTTTCAGGGCTCACTGGGGTACTCGGCGCTCGGCGCCGGGCTGGCGGGGCTGCCCTCGGGCATCATGATCGCGTCGCTATCCACCCTCTCGGGCGCCCTCGCCGGCCGCTTTGGCGGCCGGCCGCTGCTCGTGCTCGGGCCGTCGATCATGGGCTTCGGCTTGCTGTGGCTGTCGCGTATGCCAGCCGGAAGCGTGCCCTGGCAGGCTCGGGTGGACGAGCCTGCCAGCCTGCTGCCGCCGCTGAGCTACGCCGTGGACGTGTTCCCGGCCATGCTGGCTTTTGGGCTGGGCGCGGCGGCCATGGTGGCTCCGCTCACCAGCGTGCTCATGGCGTCAGTGTCCGAGGATCATTCGGGCCTGGCGTCGGCCATCAACAACGCGATCTCGCGCATTGGGCCGCAGCTTGTCGGGGCGCTAGTGTTCATCGCGCTGACCGCCAGCTTCTACGCCGCGCTCGCGCGCCAGCTGCCGGCGTCGGCGCCGGCCGAGCTCCACTCTCTCGCGCAGCCCCTGAACCCGCCCTCGCCCGCCGCGCCGCCCGAGGCCAAGCAGGCCTCGCTGGTAGCCTCGACCGACGCGTTCAGCCTGGCCATGCGCCTCTCGGCCGCCCTGCTCTTCGCCGGCGCAGCCATCAACGGTTTGGGACTGCGCAAGCGCGCCTGAAGACCTGGACTGGGCAAAGCAAAGGCCCGGTCCCAAACGGAACCGGGCCCTGCGGGTTTACGGCTAGTTCGCGTATTCCGCCATGAGGCTGTCCCAGGCTTCGGGGGAGACGCGGCATTCCTCTTCCGTGAGGTCCTTCAGCAGGCGGTCTTCCGAGGGAAGACTCTCCAGCTCGCACAGGTCCTTCTGCTGGGGGTTGACGTACAGCAGGCCGGTCAGCAGCTCGCCCTTGTCGCGCGCTTCGTGGATGACGCGCAGTGCGGAGAGGCGGTCGTTGACGTCGTGCTCCTCTTCGGCCAGCTTGCGCAGGCGCACGTGAGAGCCGTCGTGCAGCGTCACGTCGGTGGCGCTGCCGGGCTCATAGTCCGCCTGGATGTTCTCGTAATAGGGGATGAAGTCGACCTCGTCCAGCTCGATATCGTGCTCCTTCACGTAGGCGTAGCTCTTGGTCGAGCCGTCGTGGTCGTTGAAGGTCACGCACGGGCTGATGATGTCCAGGATGGCTGCGCCGCGATGGGCCAGCGCCGCCTGGATCAGCGGCACCACCTGCTTGCCGTCGCCTGAGAAGGACCGCGCCACGAAGGACGCGCCCAGCTCGATGGCCAGCGCGCAGATGTCGATGGTCTCGAACTCGTTCGGCTTGCCGCCCTTCTGGATCGAGCCCAGGTCCGCGGTCGCCGAGAACTGGCCCTTGGTCAGGCCATACACGCCGTTGTCCTCGCAGATGTAGACCATGTCCAGGTTGCGGCGAATCATGTGGCAGTACTGGCCCAGGCCGATGGACGCTGTGTCGCCGTCGCCGCTGATGCCCACCACCACCAGCTTGCGGTTGGCCAGCTTGGCGCCGGTAGCCACGGATGGCATGCGGCCGTGCACGCTGTTGAAGCCGTGGGCACGGCTCACGAAGTAGTCCGGCGCCTTGGACGAGCAGCCGATGCCGCTCATCTTGGCCAGGTAGTAGGGGTTCACGCCGTAGTCGTAGAAGGCCTTGATGATGTGGTTGGTGATGGCGTTGTGGCCGCAGCCGGCGCACAGTGTGGTGGCCGAGCCCTTGTACACGTCGCGCAGCAGGCCCAAGCGGTTGGAGCCGGAGACGGTCGTGCGGGGCGCCGTGGCTACCGCTCCGCCGTGGCCGTTGCCATTCCCGTCGACAGGCTGGTTGGTGCCGGAGGTTGAGCCGGCCGAAGCGTGGCTCACCGCCCGCTTCTGGCCCTCGTTCGGTGGGACCTCGTCGGGGCCGATCTGCGCCGAGTCGACGCGCGGGGTCTTGCTGGGGTCTTGTGGCGTGCTCATATCAGGAATTTCCCTCCTCAACCGGCAGGGCGTGGAAGAACCCGCCCGGCCGCTCGAACTCGTCTTTGCTGGCCTTGCCCTCGGCTACCAGAATCGGCCCCATGATGGCCGTGGCCGGAATCGGCGTGCCGTCGTAATGGCGGACCGACACCAGGTTGTCGTCCTGCGGCTTCAGGTCCAGCCGCAGCAGGTCGCGCATCTGGCCGTCGCGGTTCTGATCGATCACGTAGACCCGGTCGTGCGACCTGATGAACTCGATGATCTCGTCCTGGAACGGCACGGCGCGAATGCGCAGGTAGTCGGTCTTGAGCCCGCGAGCCGCCATCTTGATGCGCGCCTCTTCGACGGCCACGTGGCTGCTGCCGTAGGCGATGATGCCCACGCTGCTGCCCGCCTTGTCCAGGATGGGCTTGGGGACGTACTGCTTGGCGGTGTTGTACTTCTTCTTGAGGCGGTCCATCATGCGCGACCAGACCTCGGGCAGCTCGCTGTAGCGGGCATTCTCGTCGTGGCCCGAGCCGCGCGTGAAGTAGCCGGACGCCTGGTGCTCCGTTCCGGGGACGGTCCGCCAGGGGATGCCGTCGTCGTCAACGTCGCGGTAGCGACCCCACTCGCCGTTCAGGCGGTTCAGGTCCTCCGCCGTCAGCACCTTGCCACGGTCGAACTTTCGCTCGGGGTACTTGAACGGGTCGGACATCCACAGGTTCATGCCGAGGTCGAGGTCGCTCAGCAGGAAGATCGGCGTCTGCAGCCGCTCCGCCAGGTCGAAGGCGAGCTGGCCGAACTCGTACACCTCTTCGACGGTGCCCGGGAGGAGCACGGGGTGCTTGGTGTCGCCGTGGGACAGGCCGTTGGCGAAGGTCAGGTCGCCCTGGTTGGTGCGCGTCGGCAGGCCGGTTGAAGGGCCCATGCGCTGGATGTCGCAGATGACGGCCGGAATCTCGGCGAAGTAACCCAGGCCGGTGAACTCAGCCATGAGCGAGATGCCGGGCCCCGAGGTCGACGTCATGGCCCGGGCCCCGGCCCAGCCGGCGCCGATAACCATGCCGGCCGCGGCCAGCTCGTCCTCGGCCTGGATGATGGCGATCCGCCGCGTGCCGTCCTCGTTCTTGCGGAAGCGGTTGGCGTAGCCCTCGAGGTACTCGCAGACGCTGGACGAGGGGGTGATCGGATACCAGGCGGCCACCGTGCAGCCGCCCATCAGCGCGCCCAGGGCAAGCGCCTGGTTGCCCTCGATCAGGATCTTGCCCTCGACCTTGCCTTCCATGGGCTCGTAGCGGTAGGGGTCGCGCTTCTGGTGGTTGGCCACCATGTAGTCGTAGCCGAGCTGGATCGACTTCATGTTCAGGGGGACGGCCTTGGGCTTGCGGCGGAACTGGTGCGCCAGCGACTTCTCGACCATGTCCATTGGGATGTCGAGCAGCCAGGCGACGGCGCCCACGTAGATCATGTTGGTGAGGTACTTGCGCAGGTCGGCGTTCTCGATGTTGTCGCGACCCATCTTGTGGAAGGGCACCGGGTAGTAGATGCAGTCGTCGCGCTTGGTCGCGCCGACCACCGGGTAGGTGGCCTCGTGGATGATGGCCGCGCCGGGCGCCATGCTGGCCACGTCGCGCTGCCAGGTGGTGGGGTTCAGCGCCACCAGAACGTGGTTGTCGTCCCCACGGGCCTGGTAGCCCTCCGGGCTGGTGCGGATGTAATACCAGGTGGGCAGGCCCTCGATATTGGACGGGAACACGTTCTTGGGCGCCACCGGGATGCCCATCATGAAAAGGGCCCGGGTAATCACCAGGTTGGAGGACTGGCTGCCCGAGCCGTTGATCGTGGCCGCCATGAAGGTGAAATCGTTCACCACAGGTGGAAGCTGCTTGGTTTGCTGCAGCTCTTCAGTCGCAAGCATGCGCTCTTACCCCTTCGTAGTCACTAGGCGCTAGTCATGGGACAGCAGAGTCCCACCGGCCATAGAGCCAGCAATTCGAATTCTGCCAGGGACTATTCGGTGCTTCAAGAATG
>Ga0070738_10004409_pt1 | contig 16943 bp, 13 predicted proteins | sample Coa_R2_2_FD_66446 | JGI IMG/M metagenome (GOLD analysis project Ga0070738, IMG submission 66446) | Surface soil microbial communities from Centralia Pennsylvania, which are recovering from an underground coalmine fire - Coalmine... | ecosystem: Environmental > Terrestrial > Soil > Unclassified ...
AGGGGAGGCGCCGGAACGCTCTCCCAGGGGCTACCGCCCCTGGCTATTGACCACCGCCCCCATTCGGGGGCTCAGATACCCTTAGGAACAGACTCTTAGATTGAGCGGGGTGTTTTCGACCAGGTTTGCAGCGGCCTGCGTTTCGGCTCCGGCCCCTCCCTCGGTTCCACTGCGTTCCACCGATTTCTCTGCATCCTCGGAGGACTCGTGACCCATCAACGATCCAGTTCGGCCGCGATGATGTTCAGGCTCCCCAGCACGGCCACGACGTCCGCCAGCAGATGCCCCTGGATCATCCGCGGGAAGACCGCAAAGTGGATGAACGACGGCGGGCGCGTCCGGACGCGCCAGGCGGTCTGACTGCCGTCGGCGACCAGGTAATAGCCGAGTTCGCCGTTGGGGGCTTCGACGGCCGCGTACAGCTCGTCGCGCGGCGTCTCGAACCCGCGATTGGGCATGATCAGCTCGAAGTGCTGGATCAGCCCCTCCATGCTGTTGTACGTCGTCAGCTTGTCGGGGAGCGGGAATTTCTCGGCGATCGGCACGTTCACAGGGCCATCCGGCAGTGCCTCGACAGCCTGCCGGATGATCCGGTGGCTCTGCCGCATTTCCTCCATCCGGACCATGAACCGCGCCCAGCAGTCTCCTTCCTCCGAATAGGGGACGGTGAAATCCAGCTCGGGATAAACCAGGTACGGCTCATCCTTGCGCAGGTCGTACGTGACCCCGCTGGCCCGCGCGATCGGTCCGGAACACGAACACGCGATCGCGTCCGCCTTGCTCAGCACGCCGATCCCGCGCACTCGGTCGAGGAAGATTCGGTTGCGGAACAGCAGCTTCTCCATGTCGGAGTACACCCTGGGGAAGCTGGCCAGCACCGAGTGAATGCGGCTGAGCACGCGGTCATTGAAGTCGTAGAGCAGGCCCCCGACCCGGGTATAGCCCGGGTGGAAGCGATAACCCGACATTTCTTCGTAGACGTCGTAAATCAGCTCCCTCAGGTTGAACGCGTACAAGAAGGCGGTGAACGCGCCGAGGTCGAGTGCCGCGGCGCCGGTGCAGAGCAAATGGTCGCTGATCCGCGCCAGCTCGGAGATGATGACCCGGATATACTGGCATCGCGGCGTCAGCTCGATGCCCAGCAGCTTCTCGACCGCGTGATGCCAGGCCACCTCGTTCATCGGCGGGCTGATGTAGTTCTTGCGATCGGCGATCGTCACATACTGGTTGAAGCTGAGATGTTCGCCCAGCTTCTCGAACCCGGAGTGGAGATAGCCGATGTCCGGCGTCGCTTTGAGGACCCGTTCGCCGTCCAGCTCCAGGATCAGCCGCAACGTGGTATGCGTGGCGGGATGCTGGGGCCCGAAATTGAGCGTCCAGGTTGCCTGTCTAGCCTGGGTCTCCAGCTCCGGCTCGTCGAGGATCTCGGTCGACATCGCGTCATCCTGTCTCGTCTCGGGGCGGGGAACGGGAACGAGGCGACGGTCGGGTCAGGATTCCCCGCGGGAGAGCCGCGGGAAGTTGTGGCGTTCGCCGCGTCCGCGGAGCGGGTAATCCTTCCGCAAGGGATAAGCGGCGAACTCCTCGGGCATGAGGATGCGTCGCAGGTCGGGATGGCCAAGGAAGCGGATGCCGAACAGATCGAACACCTCGCGTTCCATCCAGTCGGCCCCCGGCCAGAGCGGAACCGCCGAGGGGAGGCTCGGGTCGGGATCATCCACGCCGGCCTTGACGACCAGCCGCTCGCTCGTGGCGAGGTTCCGCAGCACGTAATGGACCTCGAACCGAGCCCGCGTCCTGCCCGGATAGCCCAGGTAATCGGTCCCCCCCAGCTCGGCCAGCATGTTGAACCCGCAACGGTCCCGGAGCACACTCAGCAGCTCGGTCAAGCGCGCCGGAGGCACGAAGAGCCGCAGATTGTCCCGAAACCGCGAGATGGTGAAGACACCCTCGCCCAGAACCCTTGCCAAAGTGGCCAAGGTCCGGGCGTGTGGATCAGCGGATGGTTCTTCTTCAAGGAAGCTCATCTTTTCTCGAACTGGCTTGTGGCTCTCGGGAGGGCCTGGTGGCTGGTGACTCGAAATAAGAATGTCCTCACGAGCCACTAGCCACCAGCCACTAGCCACTCGCGCGGCCACTCAACGCATTTCCTCGGCTCCAAGCGGGGCGGGCCCTCCCGGCAGCCGGTAGCCGAAGCGATCCTCGTCGCCGCGCTCGGCCGCCGTGGCGAAGCCCAGCGGGGCGGCGCGCTTCTCGGCCAGATACTGCTCGCGTTCCCGGAGTTCGGGCAAGCCGTTCTCACCGGCGAGTGTGCCGCCTTGCTGGATCTTGGCTTGAATATCGATGAGTGAGCGGAGGATTTGTTCGGGGCGCGGTGGGCAGCCCGGGATATAGACGTCCACCGGAATGAAGCGGTCGACGCCTTGCACCACGGCATAGGTGTCGAAGACCCCGCCGGTGCAAGCGCAGGCCCCCATGCTGATGCACCACTTCGGCTCGGGCATCTGCATCCAGATCCGCTGCAAGACCGGCATCATCTTCATCGCCACCCGCCCGGCGACAATCATCAAGTCGCACTGGCGGGGGCTGAACCGCATGACTTCGGCGCCAAAACGTGCGATGTCGAACCGGCTGGCGCCAACGGCCATCAGCTCGATGCCGCAGCAGGCCGTGGCAAAGGGCATCGGCCAGAGGCTATACTTGCGACACCAGTTGACGACCGAGTCGAAGGTGGTGACGAGTGTGTTCTCGGGCAGCTCGATCGCGTCGGTCGTCTGGACGGTCAGGGCGGAGCCGGGTCCAGCCGCGCGCTGGACCGGGACCGCCGCCGGATCCTTGCCTACCGCCATTCGAAGACCCCTTTCCGCCAAGCGTATGCGAAGGCTGCGGCCAGGATGGCGATGAACAGCATGATCTCCCAGAAGACCCAATCGCGGAATTCCGCGGGGATGCCGGCAATCGGGACCGGAGGTCCCGTCGCCTGTGGGTCCGGGGCCAAGGTCCTGAGGCTCCACTGGGCCACCGCCCAGGGATAGAGGAACAGCAGCTCGACGTCAAAGAGCAGGAACACAATCGCAACCAGGTAGTACCGCACGTCGAACCGCTGCCGCGCATCGCCGATCGGGTCCATGCCCGACTCGTAGGGCATTCGCTTGACCCGCGTCGCCTTGCGCGGGCCCAGCCACGCGCTGGCCAGCAGCATGCTCGCAGCGACGCCAATCGCCACCAGCACCAATAGAAAGACCGGCGTGAACTCCGTGCTCATCGGTCAATCCCCTGGTCCGACCGCCACGGTTTGTGAATGGTTTCACAAAGTCGGACCCAAAAAAATCCGGACTCGTGCCGGAATCACACCCCAGCCTTGTGGCACGGCCATCCTGGCGGCGATTGCCCTGCCGTCCTGGAGGGCGTGGTCCGATGGAAACTGTGGCGGGCGCGGCAGGTCCGCTTCAACCGAGGCGGAGCTTGCGGGACGACTGCGCCATGGTCCCCGGAGGCAGAAAAGTCCAACCCCACGAGCGGCAATGGTTCGGAACGCCGGCCCAGGGAGGCCGTCCGCCGTGGTGCCGGCCTTGTGAGCCGCCTCAGCGGTCTGGCGCCACGACACCTATCTTAAGGAGAAAACGACCCCCGTCAACGTAGTAGCGATTTCCTGGTTTGTGGTCGAGCTGTCCGCCGGATGCCCAGACGGCCGGTGAGAATCGCAGGCGAGTTCGAGGATCATTCGGGATTATCCGGCGGCGGTGGTGGCGGCAAGGGTCGCCGGCGGCTGGTGCCTGGCCGGAGCGCGCCCGGCAGCTTGTTGGGATCCTCCAGGGCGCGTGCGCGATTCAGGACATCAGTCGGAGTGCGTCGTGGCCGATCGCCGAGCCGAGGTGTCCCGAGCGGCGGGGGAAGAGGCGGAAGACCCCCACCGGAGCCGGACGCCGATCTTCGAGCCGGGTCCATCGCGCCGGGGCGCAGCGCATCCGCGGTCCCGGTCCGCCCGGGCGTGCCCGGGACGCGCGGCCGGGGGCGCAATGTGGAACCGGCCCTCTCCTCCAGAGTCGCGGGCTCCAGATCCCCGCGGAGCCGGGAGGCCGCTTCCCGTAGCCGCGTCGGCGATTCGCGACGGGTCCCCAGGGCACTCGCGGAGGAGCGGCGCACTTGTCGATATTGCCTGAGCAAGGCCGCCCGTTTCCGGGGATCCCGCTCTGCGAAATACGCCAGGTACAGGTCGTTGACCACCTCCTGGCGCCGTTCGTAGGCGTGATCCGCCTCGAAATTCGGCCGATATTCCCGCTTGTAGATCGGTTCGTAGTCCGGATCGATGGTCGATCGGTAGTAGGGCATGCCCACCCCGGTCACCGTCCGATCGGGACCCCCGCCCCGCATGGCTCCGCCACCCACAGCTCCGCCGCCCACCGCTCCGCCACCCAGGTTCTCCAGATAGTCCTGGAATCGATTGGCGCCGGCCAGGCCGGCCCGGGGTAGAGCGGGCATCCCTTGCCCGGCCTCGGGCGAGGCCGGGCCCATGGGGGTGACGTAAGGGGTGTACTGGGAGTTGTACGGCCAGAACGGATCCGGCCCGTAGCCCGGCTGCGCTCGGACCTCGGTGGGGAACGCCGGCGCGGCCAGCAGGCACGCCGCCCAGAGCCAGGGACGCAGCCGGAACCCGCGACGCAATGTCATTTTCGCCCTCCCCGACGATTCGCCACCCACGATGGCCCCGCCCGTGCGCCTGGGGGCCGGGGGGGAAACGCAAACCCGGAAACTCCCGCTCCCTCTTCTGGGAATTTCGGAAATCCGCAACGGTCCATCAACATTCTAACCGGCGCACGCGGCGGAAGCCACCAGGCAATCCCGGTTGTTCCGGCCGGGACGACGATCGCTCCCGACGGACAGGCAGGGCATGTCGATTCTGCGGCCGCGTCGTTTTCCTGATCGTTCACCGCGGAGAGCGCAGAGACCGCGGAGCGGAAGACCGAGACCCAGAGGGACGATCGATGGGGATCCTCCCGGCCTTCTCTGCGATCTCTGCGGTCTCTGCGGTGATGGCTCGGGGCCAATCCCGCCTGATCGACCGCTGGATCAATCGGCTCTCCCCCTTGCGGGGGTCGATTTAGTGTGTGGACCAATTTAGACTATCCACGGCGGTCGCCCTGGAGGGAAACTCGCGCGATAATTCGGAGGCGTCATGCCGGGACACTACCTGTGGACTCCCCCGACGGAGGTCGTCGAACGGGCCAACGTCACTCGGCTCATGAGGCGGCATGGGATTGCGGATTACCGGGAACTGGTCGCGCGCTCGACCCGGGACCTCGAATGGTTCTGGGGCGCGGTGATCGAGGATCTCGACATCGCGTTCGCCCGTCCTTACGACGCGATCCTGGATGCCAGTGGGGGGATCCCCTGGTGCCGTTGGTTCGTCGGCGGGTCGATCAACCTGGCGGACCATTGCCTGGATCGCCACGCCCGATCGTCGCGGCGCGATCGGATCGCCGTGGTCTGGGAGGGTGAGGACGGGACGGTCCGCCGACTCACCTATGGTGAGCTTCACGCCCAGACGTGCCGCCTGGCTGGAGCGCTCGAGCGCCTGGGGATCCAGCAGGGGGATCGGGTCGGGCTGTTCCTGCCGATGGTGCCGGAAGCGGTTGTCGCCTTCCTGGCGTGCGCCTGGATCGGCGCTGTCGCCATCCCGATCTTCTCGGGGTTCGGCGCTGCGGCGGTGGCCGCTCGCCTCCACGACGGCCAGGCCGTGGCCCTGATCACGACGGACGTCTCGTACCGTCGCGGCAAGGCCCTCCCCCTGGAGCCGGTCGCGCGCGCGGCGGCTGACGCCTGCCCGAGCGTCCGCCACGTGATCTTCACCCGCTCCCAGCGCGGGGCGGGGACTGCTGATTCGCCGCGCGATCGCCGCTTCCTCGATTGGGAGGAGCTCGTTGCGGGTGAGCCCGCGACCGGTCCGGCCCGGCCGCTCGACCCGGAAGCCCCGCTGATGATCATGTACACCTCGGGCACCACGGGCCGCCCCAAGGGAGCGGTCCACGTGCACGGGGGCTTCCTGGTCAAGATCGCCCAGGAAGTGGCTCACCAGGTCGACATGGGCCAGGACGACGTCCTGCACTGGGTCACCGACCTGGGCTGGATCATGGGGCCCTGGGAGCTGGTCGGGGGCCTGGCGGCGGGCGGGACCATCGTCCTGGCCGAAGGTGTCCCCGATTATCCCGCCCCGGATCGGCTCTGGGCCCTGGTCGCACGCCAGGGGGTCACGATCCTGGGGGTTTCGCCGACCTTGATCCGAGCCCTGATCAAGTACGGCTCCGATCCGATTCGCTCCCACGACCTGACCGGGCTGCGCATCCTCGCCTCCACCGGCGAGCCGTGGGACCCCGAGTCCTGGCGATGGCTGTTCGAGAACGTCGGCGCCGGGCGGCTGCCGATCATCAACCTCACGGGCGGAACCGAGGTCGGCGCCTGCCTGCTGTCCGCCGTGCCGATCACGCCGTTGAAGCCCTGTTCCCTGGTCGGTCCCGCACTGGGCATGGCGGTGGACGTCTACGATCCGGATGGCCGGCCCCTGCGCCAGGGGGTCGGGGAGCTGGTCTGCACCCGGCCCTGGCCGGCGATGACGCGGGGAATCTGGGGCGACCCCGAGCGCTACCTGGCCACCTACTGGTCGCGATGGCCCGACACGTGGGTCCACGGTGACTGGGCCTCGATCGACGAGGATGGCGACTGGTTCCTCCACGGCCGCAGCGACGACACGATCAAGGTGGCGGGCAAGCGGCTGGGTCCCGCCGAGATCGAGTCCATTCTCGCCCAGCACGACGCCGTGGCCGAGTCGGCGGCCGTCGGCATTCCCGACAGCGTCAAGGGCGAGGCCATCCTCTGTTTCGTCGTCCCCAGGGCCGGGTACCCGGCCAGCGATCGGCTCCGCTCCGAGTTGCGCGCGCTGGTCGCCGCGGCGCTGGGCAAGTCGTTCGTCCCGGCGGGGATCCACTTCGTGGCCGAGCTGCCCAAGACGCGCAGCGGCAAGATCCTCCGCCGGGTGATTCAACGGGTGGCGACCGGCCTGGACCCCGGCGACCTGTCGACCATCGAGAGCCTCGCCGCCATCGATGCCATCCGTGCGGCCCAGTGACGACGGTTCCAAGGCAATTCGGATCGCAGCCCGGCGCGACGTCTCGAGCCAATCGGGACAAACGATCTCCCCAGGCAGCCAACGTTGCCGAAAAACAACGCTCACCGAGGGATTCGGACGGAACACACACTTTTAGCTTGCTTATCCTCGAATCATCGTGTTCCCTAGGGATCGGAGTCGGGGCGCGGCTCACGCGGGCTGGTCCTCGGCTCGTGCCGCAGCGCAGGACAATGCAGTTCCGCAGGCATCCAAGCGAAGGATCGATGTCCAAAGAACGGCGACCGGCTGGTGCCATCTGACCCGAGAATCACGAGGCTCGGTTGCCGGTTGCCACGATTTCGCCGGAGTCTTGGAACGTTTCACCGAGCCACGGACTGACGGGACCGATCGCACCGGACTGCTCATGCAATTGTGATGTGAATTGTTCTCGCATCCCTGCTTGTGGAGGAGTCATCGATGAAGTTGCCTCGCAGAATGGATGGGCGCACGCATCAGTTCCATCAACGGCGCTGGGGGATGCTGGTCGCGGGTCTTGCCGTCGTCTTCCTCGGCATCGGCGCGCCGGCCCACGCCGGCAACCTGGTGATCGTTCCCACTTTTGACAGCTCGATCACCAATGATCCCAACGCGGCTGCCATCGAGGCCGCGATCAACTCGGCGATCGGGGTTTTCGAAAGCGACCTCACGACCCAGACACCGGTGACGGTCACGATCTACTTCCAGGAGATGAGCAGCGGGCTGGGCGAAAGCTCGACCTACATCAATACGATCAGCTACTATCAATACTACAATGCGCTGGCGGCCCATGCGACGACCAGCGCTCAGCTCACCGCCCTGGCTTCCCTGGGATCGCCCCCGACTTCCACGAGTTCGCCCAATCCGGTCAACGGCAATACGCAGGTGCTGCTCACGACGGCCGACCTGCGGACCCTCGGCTTCACGGGCCCCGGCACGCTGCCTCCCTCCTCCAACCCCTTCGATAGCACGATCTCGTTGAATACGTCGATCACGAGCCCGCCGAACACCCTCAATGGCAGCACCTACAGCCTCAGGAGCGTGGCCATGCACGAGATCGACGAGGCCCTCGGCGTCGGCGGCTCCGGCTCGACCCTCACCGGCACCGGCAGCCTCACCGGCCCCGTCGGAGTGCTGGATCTCTTCCGCTACTCCGCGCCGGGTGTTCGCAGCTATACCAACCAGAATTCGACGAGTCCCTTGGCCTACTTCTCCATCGATGGGGGCAACACGGTCCTCTCGTACTTCAATCAGACCAACGGGGCCGACTTCGGGGATTGGCTCAGCAATCCCATCCCCCCGGGCTTCGCGCCGCAGGTCCAGGACGCTTTCGGCAGTCCCGGTACGAATCCGACCTTGGGCCCGAATGAGCTTTTGGCCCTGACCGCCGCCGCCGGTTACACGCCGCAGGTCACCGTGCCGGAGCCGTCGTCGCTGGTGCTGCTCGGCACAGCAGTCCTGATCCTTTCCCGTTGCGGCTGGCGGCGGCACACGCCCCGCACCGGACCGATGGGCGCGTAGCCGGCCAGGATCAACTCTCGATGCAATCGCTGCGGGGATAGGAACCGAGGATATCGAGCCGGTCGCATTTCTTGCGGACGAGCTCCAGGGCCTTCTGGACTGGCGCGTCCTCGACGTGGCCATCGACATCGAGGAAGAACAGGTAGGCGGGATCGCGATCGGATCCCCCCTCGGGGACGGGGAACGACTCGATCCAGGTCATGTTGACACCGAACTTCTCGAAGGGCGCGATGGCCCGGCTGAGCGAGCCCACGTCGTTGGCCAGGCGGAGCATGAGCGTGGTCTTGTCGCGGCCGGTCCGTTGCTCGGCGCGTTCGGCGATGACGGCGAACCGGGTGACATTGTGGGGCTGGTCCTCGATGTTCTCGGCCAGGACGTTGAGCCGGTAGGCCGTGGCGGCGGCCCGGCTGGCGACGGCCGCGGCGAACTCCTCGCTCTGCGCCAGCTCGGCGGCGGCACTCGTCGAGACCACTTCGCGCTGGACCGCCTGCGGCACGTTCTTCCCCAGCCAGTTCCGGCATTGCGACAGCGCCTGCGCCTTGGAATAGACCCGCCGCACCTGGCCCCACTCGCACCGGCCCAGCAGGCAGTGATGCACGCGCAGTCGCACTTCCGCACGGATTTTCAAGTTGGGCAGCTTGATGAACATGTCGAGGGTGTCGGCGACCCGCCCGTCGGTCGAGTTCTCCAGGGGCACCAGCCCGAACTGGACATGACGGCGATTGACCTCCTCGAAGACCGCGGCGATCGAGCCGACCGGCACATGTTCGACCGCCTCGCCGAACCGCGCGACCGACGCCAGGTGGCTGTAGCTGTACTTCGGTCCCAGGCAGGCCACCCGGAGGGTCCGTTGCAAGGCCCGTGAGCCGCTCATCAGCTCGCGGAAGATGATCCGCAGGGTCTCCGCCGGCAAAGGTCCCTGGCTGGCTGCCAGGGCCTGCTTGATCACCTCGTCCTCACGGGCCGCCGACCACACTTCCAGACCTTGATCGTTCTTGACCTGCCCGATCTGCGCCACGATCGCCGCCCGGCGGTTCAACAGCAGGACCAGCTCCCGGTCCAGCCGATCGATCTCCGACCGCAAGCTCGCTAGCGTGGGTGCGCGGCGGGCCGGCGTCGCCTTGGCGGCGAGAGGATCTTTCGTGAGGGACGCGCCGTGGCGGTGGGCCTCCGCCGGCGCCGCGCTAGCCTGATCCTGCCTGCCCGAGGCCGGTCGTTTGGGGGGCGAAGACTTCCGGTTCATGGGTCGACTCGTTGGGAAACGATCGGCAGAATCCGGCCGCGACGCCACGGCCTCCCGATCAATGCCCTGGTGGGGGGGCCTGGATTTCCGTCCGATGCCCGGGCCGGCGCCGCCGGAGGACCAGCCGCGGGGGACGGGACGACCTGGCCCCAGAACGGGGCCGGCTCCCGAACCGTCGGACACAAACTTTTCTCCGATAAGTAATTAAAAGAATAATCCCACTGTTGTCAAGCGGGTTCTCCTCCCGCAACGGATTGCCGGGTCCCGGCGGAGTGAGCCTGGCAGTCCGAGGAAAGCCCTCGGCAGGATTCCCAAGCCGGTGCGGCACCCGCCATGGGCCAGCCGCACGATTCCTGCCATTTTTGCAGTCGACGCGACCGCGCCCCCAGCCGACTGCCGATTTGGCAGCAGGCTCGGCGTCCCCACCGGTGCCGCTCAGGAGCCGTTTTCCCTAACTTATTGATTTTACCATGATTGTGGAATGGAACTCGACGAATTTCGATTCCGGCATGGGCCTTGCTCAGTGAAGGTTCCTAAGAAGAAGGGAGAGAGGTACGACGAATCGGAGTGGGCAAGTGGGGCTGCAATCCGTGTTTTTGGATCGCGGAGACCGTGCCTGCTGAGGTACCATCTCGATTGGGGTTCGGCGACTGGGAGTGGGGGCTTGGTTCTTCGGCTCATCATCGCTCACCGTCGGAAAGGAGACGCGTCGTGTCTGAAGGCGAAAAGATCATTGGGATTGACCTGGGGACGACCAACAGCGTGGTCGCGGTGATGGAGGGGAACGACGTGACGGTGATCCCCAACCAGGAGGGGAGCCGGCTGACGCCGTCGGTGGTGGCCTTCACGCCCAAGGGAGAGATCCTGGTGGGGGAGCCGGCGAAGCGGCAGGCGATCACCAATCCCAAGGGGACGATCTACTCGATCAAGCGGTTCATGGGGCGCCGCCATGACGAGGTCAAGACCGAGGAGAAGATGGTCCCCTACGCCGTCGTCGGCGGGCCCAACGAGTTCGTCAAGGTCCATGTCAATAACAAGGATTACACCCCCTCGGAGATCTCGGCCCTGGTGTTGCGCAAGCTCAAGGAAGCGGCCGAGAGCTATCTGGGGCACAAGGTTCGCAAGGCGGTGATCACGGTCCCCGCCTATTTCAACGATAGTCAGCGGCAGGCGACCAAGGATGCCGGCCAGATCGCCGGGTTGGAGGTCGCGCGGATCATCAACGAGCCGACCGCCGCGGCCTTGGCCTACGGCCTGGAGAAGAAGAAGAACGAGAAGATCGCGGTCTTCGACCTCGGGGGCGGCACGTTCGACATCTCGATCCTGGATGTGGCCGAGGGGGTCTTCGAGGTGCTCTCGACCAACGGCGACACCCACCTCGGTGGCGACGACTGGGACGAGGCCCTGATCAACTACATCGCCGATGAGTTCCGCAAGGAGCAAGGGATCGACCTCCGCAAGGACCAGATGGCCTTGCAACGGCTCAAGGAGGCCGCCGAGAAGGCCAAGAAGGACCTGTCGTTCCAGGCTCAGGCCGACATCAACTTACCGTTCATCACGGCCGATGCCTCCGGGCCCAAGCACCTGACCACGACCATCACCCGCGCCCAGTTCGAGAAGCTCACCGACCGCCTCTTCGAGCGGTGTCGCGAGCCGGTGATGATCGCGCTGAAGGACGCCAAGCTCAAGGCCTCCGAGATCGATGAGGTCGTGCTGGTCGGCGGCTCGACCCGAATGCCCCACGTCCAGCAGATCGTCAAGGAGATCTTCGGCAAGGAGCCGCACAAGGGGGTCAACCCCGATGAGGTCGTCGCCGTCGGCGCCGCCATCCAGGGCGCCGTCTTGACCGGCGACGTCAAGGAAGTCCTGCTCCTGGACGTGACCCCGCTGTCCCTGGGCCTGGAGACCAAGGGGGGCGTCATGACCGTCCTGGTGCCCAAGAACACCACGATCCCGACCGAAAAGAAGGAGACCTTCACCACCGCCGAGGACAACCAGACCGCGGTCACGATCAAGGTCTTCCAGGGCGAGCGGCCCATGGCGCCGGATAACCGGCTCCTGGGCGAGTTCAACCTCGAGGGGATCCCCCCGGCCCGGATGGGAGTGCCCCAGATCGAGGTCGCTTTCAATATCGACGCCAACGGCATCCTCAACGTCACGGCGCGCGACAAGGGCACCGGCAAGGAGCAGACCATCCGGATCGAGTCCTCCGGCGGGCTGAGCAAGGAGCAGATCGAGCGGATGAAGCGCGACGCCGAGGCCCACGCCGCCGAGGACAAGCAACGGCGCGAGCTGGCCGAGGCGCGCAACACCGCCGAGCAGCGGGTCTATCAGCTCGAGAAGCTGCTCGAGGAACACAAGGAGAAGCTCAGCGAGTCCGATCGCTCGGCCCTCCAGGCGGCCATCGCCAAGGTCAATGAGGCGAAGAAAGGGGAGGATGTCGCCGCCATCAACCGTGCGATCGACGAGCTCCAGCGCGCCAGCCAGGCCATGGCCGAGCACCTCTATTCCGCGGGCGCCGGACCCGGCCGAGCCGCCGGCGCCGGACCCGGACCCGGTGCCGGCGCCACGCCCCCTCACGACGGTCCCGATGGGGCCGCCGGCGGCAAGCCCGAGGACGTCATCGACGTCGAGTTCGAGGAGAAAAAGTGAGCGGTTGTCCTTTTGTCCGTGGTCCGTGGTTCGCTGACGCGGGCTGATGAGCCTGGTTCGGGAAAGCTGAGGTACTCGAAGACGGGCAAGGACGGCGCAGCGGAGCGGAAGCTCCCACCACGAACCACGAACCACGGACAAAGGATAAAAGGACAACGGACCAATGGCTTTCCGATTCGACCAACTCACCTTGAAGAGCCAGGAGGCCGTGCAGCACGCCCAGGCCCTGGCTCGCGAGCGCGGGCACCAGCGCCTCGAGCCGATGCACTTGCTCGTGGCGCTGTTGCAGCCCGAGCAGCAGGTCGTCGGCTCGCTGCTGAGCCAGCTCGGCGTCAATCCGGCCCAGATCCGCCGGGCGGCCGAGGAAGGTCTGGGTGCGCTCCCCAAGGTCACCGGGGGCGAGATGACCCTCAGTCCGGAGCTGAACCAGGTCTTCGACGCCTCGGCCACCGAGGCCGAGCGGCTCAAGGATCAGTACGTCTCGGTCGAGCACCTGCTCCTGGCCCTGGTGAAGGTCAAGAGCCGGGTGCAGACCCTGCTCGGGGCACTGGGGATCACTGAGAAGGAAGTCCTCCAGGCGCTCCAGAAGGTCCGCGGCGGCCAGCGGGTGACCGATCAGAACCCGGAAGACAAGTACCAGGCACTGGAGCGCTATGGCCGCGACCTGGTCGAGCTGGCGCGCCAGGGCAAGATCGACCCGGTGATCGGCCGCGATTCCGAGATTCGCCGGGTCGTCCAGGTGCTCAGCCGGCGGACCAAGAACAATCCGGTTTTGATCGGCGAGCCCGGCGTGGGCAAGACGGCGATCGTCGAGGGTCTGGCCCAGCGGATCGTCTCGGGCGACGTGCCCGAGAGCTTGCAGCAGCGCCGGCTGATTGCCCTGGACATGGGCGCCCTGGTCGCCGGCACCAAGTTCCGCGGCGAGTTCGAGGAGCGGCTCAAGGCCGTGCTCAAGGAAGTGACCGAGTCGGCCGGCCGGATCATCCTGTTCATTGACGAGCTGCACCTGGTCGTCGGTGCCGGCAAGGCGGAAGGCTCGATGGACGCCGCCAACCTGCTCAAGCCGGCCCTGGCGCGGGGCGAGCTCCGCTGCATCGGCGCCACCACGCTGGATGAGTATCGCGAGAACATCGAGAAGGACCCGGCCCTGGAACGGCGGTTCCAGCCGGTCTTCGTCGGCGAGCCCTCGGTCGACGATACGATCGCCATCCTCCGCGGCCTGAAGGAACGGTACGAAGTCCACCACAAGGTCAAGATCAAGGACTCGGCCCTGGTCACCGCCGCCAAGCTCTCGGCCCGGTACATCACCGACCGGTTCCTCCCCGACAAGGCGATCGACCTGGTCGACGAGGCGTCCAGCCGGCTGTCGATGGAGCTCCAGTCGGTCCCGACCGAGATCGACGTCCTCCAGCGCCGGCTGCTCCAGCTCCAGTTGGCCGAGCGGATGCTTCGCAACGAGGACGAGGAACACGCGCGCGAGCGTCTATCCGAGGTCGAGCTCGAGATCAAGCAGATCGAGAAGCAGCTCCAGGACCTGCGCGGCCAGTGGGAGATGGAGAAGTCCGGGCTGGGTGATATCCAGAAGGTCCGCGAGCGGCTGGAGGCGGTGAAGGTGGAGTACGGCCGGGCCTGGGACGAGATCCGGCACATGCAGCAGCGCTCCGAGCGGCCCGAGGAGAAGCAGTTCCAGGCCCTGGCGGCCCTGGATGCCGAGCGCAAGGCCCTGGAGAAGCGGATCGCCGAGGCCGAGGCTCTCGGCGATGGGCAGGCCAAGGGCGGGCACCGGCTGCTGAAGAAGGAGGTGGACTCCGAGGAGATCGCCGAGGTCGTCAGCCAGTGGACCGGCATCCCCGTGGCGCGGATGCTCACGACCGAGCGCGAGAAGCTGCTGAAGCTCGAGGACCAGATCCACCTCCGATTGGTGGACCAGGAGGCGGCCGTCCACGCCGTGGCCGACGCCGTCCGCCGCAGCCGCGCCGGCTTGCAGGACCCCAACCGGCCGATCGGCTCGTTCCTGTTCCTGGGTCCGACCGGCGTCGGCAAGACCGAGCTGGCCAAGGCCCTGGCGGAATTCCTCTTCGACAGCGAGACCGCCATGGTCCGCCTGGACATGAGCGAGTATGGCGAGCGGCACAACGTCGCCCGGCTCATCGGCGCCCCGCCCGGCTATGTGGGCTACGAGGAAGGGGGCCGGCTGACCGAGGCCGTCCGCCGCCGCCCCTATTCGGTCGTCCTGCTCGACGAGATCGAGAAGGCCCACCGCGACGTCTTCAACGTGCTGCTCCAGGTCCTCGACGACGGCCGGTTGACCGACGGCCAGGGGCGGACGGTCGACTTTCGCAACACGGTCATCATCATGACCTCGAACCTGGGCAGCCAGGTCATCGCCGAGCTGGCCGGCTCCGGCGACGAGGCGCGGATTCGACGCGAGATCCAGAACGTCTTGAAGGTCGCCTTTCTCCCCGAGTTCCTCAACCGGGTCGACGAGACGATCATCTTCCATCCCCTGGGCCGGAAGGAATTGGCCCAGATCGTGGCGATCCAGCTCCGGCGGCTCCAGGCGCAGCTCGCCGAGGCCAACCTGACCCTGCGCATTACCGAGCCGGCCCAGACCCGACTGGCCGAGGAAGGCTTCGACCCGGCCTATGGCGCCCGGCCGCTGAAGCGCGTGATCCAGCAGCGGCTGGCCAATCCCCTGGCCACCGCGTTGCTGGAGCAGCGGATCACCGAGGGCCAGACCGTCGAGATCGGCTGGGACGGCCGGGAGTTCACCTTCACGGCCGTCGGGGCCGATGTGGCCAGGCCGTAAGGCCGTCATCTGTCGCCCCGGCCGTTTCGGGCCCGGATTGAACCCGGTTCTCGACCGGCGCCCGGGCCCGATCCGATCCGGGCTCGGGAACCTCAGGAGCTCCGCGCGCGATCGCGATGGCCGCGATGGTCACGCCCTCGGTCCCAGCCCCTGTGGCTGGATTCGGTGCCTTCGCCCCGATGGCGCCAGCCGCCGCGGCTCCGATGGGCCGACTCCCATCCGGGCCTGTGGTGGCTGGGCCGATTGTGGGCGGCGTAGCGGTGATGGCCTCCCCGGCCGCGCTCGCCCATCGCCCAGTGGTGACGACCTCCGCGGCCGTGCTCGCTCATCGCCCAGCGGTGATGCCCTGAAGCGCGCTGGCTCCCGTGGTGTCCGCCCTCGGCGCCGCGATCGAACCGGCCGCGCCGCTGGACCCCGCGAGCCGGCTCGCGATCCCCACTCGCGTGGTGCGACCGCGCATGGCTCACTCGAGAGTGGTTCTCTCTCCCTCGGTCGTTCCTCGCGCCCCGATCGGCGCGCGCCGGGTGAGCGAAGAAACCCAGCGCGGCTGTGAGGACCAGGCAAGCGGCGAAGATGGTTCTCCTCCAGGTGGTGAACATGATTTTTCTCCTTTGCGCTCTGGCTGCCGTCGGAGGAGCACGCTCAAAGAACTCCCCCTAGTCTTATCGGCGTGAAAAAACCGTGCCGTGGCCCCGAATTCGTTCATTTTCCCGGGACGTCGTGGAGGACATCAGCCGGATGGGCTCTTTTATTTACAATCATTTTCACTTTGCGAGCAGGGGCCGTCCGATCGAGAGGGCGGAGAAGCGACTGCTTGGGGGGCGCCCTCTTCTGTCGGGAGCAGCGCCCAGCTATAATGAAGAGTCCCTGGGGGTCATCATGGGCGAGTCGTCGACGCGGGACGAGTATTCGGAATTCATCCGCCGGATTCGTCAAGGAGACGAGCAGGCGGCCCAGGAGCTGGTTCGACGCTACGAGGCGGAGATCCGGCTGGAGGTCCGCGGCTGGCTGCGGCTGCGGAACCCGGCTCTGCGGCGGGTCTTCGACTCGATGGACATCTGCCAGTCGGTCCTCGCGAGCTTCTTCGCGCGGGCGGCGGTCGGCGATTTCGACCTGGACGAGCCGCCCCAATTGATCCGCCTGCTGGTCGGCATGGCGCGAAAGAAGGTGGCCGAGCAAGCGCGGCACCACCAGCGCCAGCGCCGCGATGTCCGCCGCGTGGGCGACGTCGATCTGGAGGCCGGCGGCCTCGCCGCCGTCGCGGCCGAGTCCCCCAGCCGGCTGGCCTCGGGCCGCGAGCTGCTCCAGAAGTTCCGCGAACGTTTATCCGAGGAGGAGCGGCAGATCGCCGACCTGCGGGCGCGGGGCTCGGACTGGGCCAGCGTCGCCGCCCAGCTCGGCGGCACCCCCGACAGCCGCCGCAAGCAACTGGCCCGGGCCGTCGCCCGCGTCGAGGAAGACCTCGGCCTGGATTCGGTCCTCGACTGATCTCAGGCCGGGGCTCCGCTGGAGGGCAGGCTTGCAGCCTGACCTGAGTCAGCCAGCCCTCGGGCGCCGGCTCACGGCTCGGTCCTGGCCTT
>Ga0070738_10004410_pt1 | contig 16941 bp, 13 predicted proteins | sample Coa_R2_2_FD_66446 | JGI IMG/M metagenome (GOLD analysis project Ga0070738, IMG submission 66446) | Surface soil microbial communities from Centralia Pennsylvania, which are recovering from an underground coalmine fire - Coalmine... | ecosystem: Environmental > Terrestrial > Soil > Unclassified ...
AATGTGCGATTGGATCGTTCCATCGTTGATTTGCAGGAACCGATTACCCAAGTTGACGATGCTTTATTGGTGATGGTCACTGGATGGATGACTCATATAGGACCGGCAACTTCGGAGCACCTTGGAAGCCTGCTCAGCATTTCTTCTTCTGAGATTGATAAAGCGCTTCTGCGGATGGAGGCATCGGGGGCCATTCTTCGCGGCAAGTTTACAGAAGCTGCCACGGTAGAAATTACAGAATGGTGCGAGCGCCGCTTGCTCGCGCGCATTCATCGCCTGACTGTCGCATCGTTGCGGAAACAAGTTCAGCCGATTCACGCCGCACAATTTATGCGCTGGTTGTTGCGCTGGCAGCATGTTGCGCCGGGTGCGCAAGTTGCGGGTGAACGGGCAACCTTGGATGTTATTCGGCAGCTGCAAGGTTTTGAAATCCCAGCCAACGCCTGGGAGCGTCAGGTGCTTGCGCGCCGGATTGCTGATTATGATCCCAAATGGCTGGATCAACTTTGTTTGACGGGAGCCGTCGGGTGGGGACGGCTTTCCCCGCATCCAGCAACGCTGGAAGATTCTGCTGCGGGCAAGCGACGTGTTATTCCGACCAGCGTTGCTCCCATCACCCTTTTTGTCCGCGAAGAGGCTGATTGGATGACATCACATCGAATGACCGGCGACGCTTCCGAATCTCGCGGTTTAAGCGAAGGCGCGCGGCAGGTAATGGAGTTCTTGCGGCAGCGGGGCGCGTCATTTTTTGCGGATATCGTTCGCGCCACAGGCAAATTAAAAGCTGAAATCGAAGCTGCTCTGTGGGAGTTGGTCGCCGCCGGAATCGTGACTGCGGATGGTTTCGACAATCTTCGTTCTTTGATTGACCCAAAGCGGCGGGCTGGTCAGGGAAATGGCCGCACTACACGCCCTCGCCATAGTTCCGGGCGTTGGGTGTTGCTTTATACGGATCAGGCTGCTGAGCGCAATCGTGCAGTCGAGGCCACTTGCTGGATGTTGCTTAAGCGATATGGCGTGGTCTTTCGCGATCTACTTGCGCGCGAAACGAACCTGCCGAAATGGCGTGATATGCAGTTGGCGTTTCGCCGCTTGGAAGACCGCGGAGAAATTCGCGGCGGACGCTTTGTGGATGGATTTGTCGGAGAACAATTTGCTTTGCCGGTCGCAGTTGAATCCCTCCGAAGCACGCGCTCCTTGCCGCTCACGGGTGAGGTTGTTACTTTGTCCGCTGCCGACCCGCTTAACTTAATAGGAATTCTGGTTCCAGGTGAACGTGTCCCGGCTATTTCTGGAAGAACAGTATCTTTCCGTGATGGAGTAGCTACTGGCGATCAGGACGTGACTTTACCGATACGGGCGGTGCAATAAAAAACGATCAGGAACCAGTGAGGGGGTGCCCCTAATCCCTGATCGTGATGTTTCGGCGAAACTGCTGAAAGCGCTTCCCCCGTCGCTTTTGCCGACCACCACCCGCGTGACATGCACGCGTATGACCATGCTTAGATAGTTGCTCTGGCAAGATTGTTCTTTCGTTAAAGTGAACATGAGCTTATGTTTAGTCTTGGTCTTGGGACGCAGGAATAGAAGGCTTAAGTGGCCGCGCGCTATCCGATTGGATAGTCGCTATCTTTTCAGATAGCCCGATGAATTGAAATTGATGCATTCAAAACGTAGATGTGTTAAACAAGAGTGCGTATGGGTGGCAAGATGAACCCTAAAAGACTCGTCTTCATTTCCGGACCTTCCAAGGACCACACCTTCATTCTTTCGAACGACGAGATTTCCATTGGACGCGACTCCGCCAATGTCATTGCCATTAGCGACGTTTCTCTATCGCGAAAGCATTGTGTATTGCGCCGCGACGGCGACAACTATGTCTTGCATGATCTCGACAGCCGCAATGGAACGTTTATCAATGGCGCGCCCGTTAAAGAATCGCTCCTAAGAAGCGGAGACAAAATATCTGCGGGTGACTCTGTTTTTCTTTTCCTGGCGGAAGAGGCAGCGGAATTAGATACGGACCAGGTGGAGTTTGATGACAGCCTGACTCATGCCACGGCACAATTTCGCCAGCAGGCCTCATTTACTTGAATCCTGAACGGCTTTTGAAAGAAACACCCGGCAATTCGCGGGTCGCACGAAATTTGAGCGCGCTGCTCAAGATCAGCAATTTGGTCCATGCGATTCAGGGCCTGAATGAACTGCAGCAACAGATTTTAACTTCCATTTTTGAAGTTGTGCCGGCTGAGCGCGGGGCAATCCTGCTGAATGATGACGGCGGCCATCTGGTCTCTGTATTCGCCCGTCATCGCCTGCCTTCTACCACGCAGCCGCTGCGTGTAAGCAGGACCGTGATTCGACAAGTCATGGAGCAAAGCCTTGCCGTGGACGTGGCCACCTCCGGCCTGAGCAGCGCAGAGAGTTTGGTCAGTTCCAACGTGCGTTCATTGCTTTGTGTGCCGCTTATTCTGTTCCGGAAAATCATCGGCGCGATTTATCTCGATTCCACGAGTTTCAGCGGCCGATTTGATGAGGATGATCTTCAACTTGTCGCTGGAATCGCCGCTATTGCTGCGATTGCGCTGGAAAACGCCCGCCGCCAGCAGCATCTGGAGCAGGAGAACTTGCGCCTGGCCAGTGAAATCAATCTGGAACACAACATGGTAGGCGAAAGCGCCCAAATGAAGGCGGTTTATCAGTTTCTGTCGCGCGTAGCCCCCAAAGATGCAACTGTGCTGATTGAAGGCGAAAGCGGCACCGGCAAAGAGCTGGCTGCACGATCGATCCACCGTAACAGTCCGCGATCCGCCAAAGCGTTTGTCGCCATCAATTGCGCTGCGATTCCCGAAGGCTTGTTGGAAAGCGAGCTTTTTGGCCATGAAAAAGGCGCTTTCACCGACGCAACGACGCAGAAGAAAGGCCGCCTTGAAATTGCCAACGGTGGCGTAGTTTTTCTGGATGAAATTGGCGAGCTTGCGCCAGCATTGCAGGTGAAATTGCTGAGAGTTTTACAGGAGAGGGAATTCGAACGTGTTGGCGGCACACGGCCCATTGCAATTGATGTGCGTGTTGTTGCGGCGACCAATAAAAACCTCGATGAGGCGGTCAAGTCCGGATTATTTCGCCTGGACCTTTACTACCGTTTGAATGTTTTATCCGTAGTGATGCCTGCCCTGCGCGAGCGGCGCGACGATATTCCGGTGTTGGCGGAGTATTTTCTGGCGAGATATTGTCAGAAATGGAACATGAAAAAGAAAACGATTTCGCCTGCGGCGATGGCTTATTTGGCTGGTTACGACTGGCCCGGTAATGTTCGCGAATTAGAGAACGCTATCGAGCGGGCCCTGGTTCTGAGTACGGCAGATTCGATCTTGCCTGAGGATCTTCCCGAATCCTTGCTCGAAAAAGATGTTCCTGATTCTGTCAACGCGAAGTATCACGTCGCAATCAAAGAATTAAAAAAGCAGCTTATTCTCAATGCGCTGGAAGAGAGCAAGGGAAATTACACGGATGCGGCGCGCATCCTGGGAGTCCACGCCAACTACCTGCATCGCCTGATTCGAAACCTGGATTTGAAAGGAACTCTTCGTTCCGGCGCATCCGCCGGATCTCGCCCTAACGGCGGAAAAGTCACAGGGTTTAATTCTTAGAATTTAGGGAAGTTTAAGCTCAAAGAGTGTTGCCGGATTCACATACACTCCCTGCCAGCGGACTGCAATGTGTAGGTGTGGTCCTGTCGCCCGTCCGGTGCCTCCACTAAGACCGATTTCCTGCCCACTCGACACCATATCCCCCTCTTTAACTTCAATCTTGGAAAGATGCAGGTATAGCGAAAGCAAACCCTGTCCGTGATCAATCATTACGCAATTGCCCTCAAAAAACAGAAGCCGTGCCAAAACGACCGTGCCTCGGTTCAGCGCTGCAATGGCTGTGCCCGTTGGCACTGCAAAATCGAGGCCTTCATGTGTGCTTTGTACTTTTCCGTTGAAGGTGCGTGTCGCGCCAAAAACATCGGAAATTCTGGCAATGACGGGCTGCTGGAAATCGCCCGACCAGGCACGCGTGGGGGTAAATTGCGCAAAGACTTCCTGTTTCGTCGCTTTGTCTTTTTGAATCTCTTCAAGTTCCGTCGCGCTGGGTTCCGTAAATTTCTTGTCCACAGTCACGGCAGTATTTGGATACTTCATGTGTCGCACCGTGATTTGCTGGTCGAACGCCACTTTATTCCCATTGGCTGATTCGCCCGATAAGTGCAAGGGATAAGCCCCAGGCGCAGTGGACAATCCCACTCCTGCGATTCCAAACCAATATTTGCCGGATGCATCCCACGAGAAGTACACATCGTGATTCAACCAGGTGGCGGAGAGTGATTGAAGCTTGGCGGGAGTCTGCACCCGAAGAATGAAAGGTGATCCATTTACGATTTGCTTCGGCTGGTAGCGTATTTTCCAGTGGACGGCTTTTGAGGTTTGGCTGAAAACGCTGCCATTCAGGCCGAATATGGCAAGTGCGCAGACGGCTAACCGTCGCCCCGCTAGCATTCGAAGTTTGAACATGGCTTACGCAGCGGTCGGCTTACTTTCCAGAATCATGTCCACTGCATCACCGACGGTGTAAAAGCGCTTTACCGATTCGTTGTCAATGTGAATGCCGAATCGATCTTCGGCCTCCAACGCGAGATCCACCAGACGGAGGCTGTTGATATTTAAATCGGCGATCAGTGAAGTGGAGTCGCTAATCGAGTTCAAGTCCGTGTTGCGCAGCTCCGGCCGGAGCATTTCAATAAACGAACGGCGAACATCATCACGGTTCATGCGGGGGCTCCTTCGAAGAATTCTTTGGGATCAGTTTTTAGATTCTCCTGGCACCGTTCATGATTTATTTACATCCAAATTCTTGGTCAGTCGCACGCTGCCCCAGGCCAGTCCTGAGCCCACGACAGCCATATTGATGACTGCTTGCGGCAAGGCGTCCCAATTTTGGGAGAGAACAGACGGCGCGCCAACCGCTCCGCAGTTGCCAAACTTTGCCACGTTGGAAAGATGATCGTTTTCGCTAATTCCAACACGACGGCAAACGGATTGCAACATCCGCAAATTTGCCTGATGTCCAATGAAAACGCGGCGGGCATTTTTCGGACTATCTTCGGCATCGCGCATGCGTTCGAAAAGGTCGGCGGTTTTCCTTATCGCAAACATTTGTACCGCATGACCATCCTGTTCAAAATGCCCCCCTGCGGGGATCGTTACCTTGTCGTAGCCGGCAGGATCCGCCATAAATGAAGTGGCAATCACGGCGTTTGGCGATTTGATTTTGCTGGAAAAAATGGCCGCGCTGGCGCCATCTCCAAATAGCACCGCCGCGCCACGGTCCGCGTAATTGATGCTGCGCGTGAATGCTTCCACGCTGACCACCAGGACAAAGTCTGGCAGTGCTTCGGGGCGCATCTGATTGAGAAAGTGCACTTGCGTCGCAAAACTGGAGCAGGCAGCTTGTACATCGAATGCTTGTACGTCAATTCCCAATGCGGCGGCGACGCGGCTGGCGTCGGCTGGAATCAGCATTTCAGGAGTGCAACCTCCAGCGATGACCATGCCGATGTTACTTACTTGGAGGCCCGCCCGGCGCAATGCCAACTGTGCCGCTTCCCGCCCCATCTCCATAGTGGTGACGGTGGAACCCTCCACTGCAGCGCGTGCATCCTGGTTCCGTGTTCGCCGGATGTAATCGAGGGAAAGTGAAGTTCGGCGCTCAGTAATGCCCACCCGCTCTTCAATCCAATTCAAATCCACGCCGATATCGAGCGACGACAGAAAAGCATTGTCGAGCACCGTAGGGGGATGGAAGTGTCCTATGCCGTGCAAATAAAGCAACCGGCCTCCTCATAAGTCAGGATTGTGTTGCAATTTGCGGCTTGCCTGCACGGTGGCAAAGTCAATCGATCGTAACGAATTCGAACTTTATTATGGAATGCCAGAACCATCGCCAATTCCCGCGTCCAGTCATCATTTCAAGCCCTACAGCACGGCGTCAGCGAGCGAGTTTGAAAGATTTCTACGACGGTGTAGATTTTTTTCAGCATAACAATGAATGTTAGCCCCGTCCAGTTGCAGCCTATCTACGCGTGATAAGAACTATCGCTGTGAGTAGGAAGTTTTACATCCGCAGGCCCGCATCCAATCTAAGACATAATGGCGATACAACGGCTTAAAATAGACAAACATGAATCCTGGGATAAAGCGCTGTGTGTTGCATAGCCTGCTCCTGTGCCTTGCTTTTCTGCTCCTGCCCGGAGTTTGGGCGCAGGAACTGTCCCACCGTCTCTTTCTGAAAGACGGGTCGTACCAAATGGTCACGAAATGGGAAGTTCAAGGCGATCGCGTCCGTTATCTAAGTGCGGAGCGCGGCGAGTGGGAAGAAGTGCCCAATTCTCTCGTGGATTGGGATGCAACCAACAAGTATGAGAAGAACCGCGCGGCTGGCGCTCCCGCGCCCGAAGCCGTCGCGCTCGATAAAGAACTCGCCGCAGAACGTGAGGCTGAGGAAGCAAAACTCCCGCAAGTTGCTCCTGGACTCCGCCTTCCCGACGATGGTTGGGTGCTTCTGCTGGATCACTATCAGAGCCAGCCGCAATTAGTGGAACTTCAGCAAAATGGCGGAGAAGTCGATCGCAATACCAGGGCCAATATTTTGCGGGCAGCGATTAATCCCCTTGCCAGCGCCAAGCAGACGATTGAGCTAGATGGTCCCCACGCTTCAATCCAGTCGCACGATGGAATGCCTTCGATTTTTGTGAATCTCAATGCCAGTACGGAATCGTCCGCGGCGCAACCACAACAGCCGGAAAAGCCCCAGCAACCCATGCAGGATTGGGACAGGTTCCACATCGTGCGGGCACAGATGAAAGGCGCAAAGCGGATCATCGGCAATATCAAGATTAGTCCGTTGGGGAAATCCAGTCAGCAGGAAAATCTGATTACCACTACGACCGAGAAAATCGCCGGAGGGTGGGTGAAAGTTACCCCATCGCAGCCGTTGGCTCCTGGAGAATATGCTGTTGTGGAATTGTTGGGCGCATCGGGAATGAATCTCTATGTATGGGATTTTGGGGTAAACCCATCAGCCCCAGCGAATCATCTGGTCATCACACCAGAGGCGGGGACTCCACAGCCGCCGGCGCCAAAATCCATCACTCCACGCCAGTAGAAGCGCTATCGCCCGCCGGAAGCGGAACGGGCCTTTTCGCGGCCAGTTTTTTGAAGAGCATCCAAAGCTGGAATCGAAATGGCGTCAATAAGTGTGCGCTCCGGCACAGACTGGCCTTGCAATGCCTGGCAGAGCATTTCAATGGCAGTACCCGTATTGGGGGGCGTAAAAATCGTTGCCGCCAGCAAACCACTGCGCACCCAGCTCTGACCAGTTTTGGGCAGGCCGTCACAACCGATGAAAGGCAGGCTGAGCCAGTGCGTGCGGGCGTCAATATCGCTCAATTCTTGAAAAGCCTTGCGTGCTCCCATCGCCATGGAGTCATCTTGCGCCGCAATGACGTCAATGCGCGCGTTCCGCGAAGTCGTCAACTTTAGCCATCCGCTTATGGCTTTTTGTGCGCTGGCTTCTGTCCATTGCGCCTTCATCAGCTTGATTTCCACATTGTCAGGCTTGGTTTCATACATCCCAACCGTTCGCTGTTTGGCCGCGAGGCTCTCGGGTGGCCCCTGGATATACAAAGCTGATCCGCCTTTGGGCAGCAACGCTGCCAGTTGCCGGCCTTGAATGCGTCCAATTTCTTCATGATCGGAGGTAATTGCGAATGCCGGAACTGGATATTGGCTGCGCAACTCGGCCAAATAGTCGGTCTCGCGGTTCAAGACTACCCAGGCAATTCCTGCTGCTGCAGCGGCCCGTGCTACTTGCGGCATCGAAGTTCCGCCGGCAGGCTCAAAAATAATTCCAGAGGGCCGGTTCTCCGCTCCGGACTGAACCACCTGTAGAAGTTGTTGCGATTGCACCACGCTGTCGTTTTGTGCGTAAAGCAATTGCAAATCCACGCCCAGTTTACGCGCCGCATTTTCCGCGGCAGCCGCTTGCTCGATCTGATAGTCGTTGTCGTTGTTGGTTAGCGCGACAACAAATCGTAGCCGGTTCATAGCAACTCCTGCTTGAATCATACGGCAGCGGTAATCGTTTTCAGAGTGACGACGGTAATGGGCAGTTTTCGGCTGTTAAAATCCGCTAACGAGGGGAGAAAATTATGGCATTAAATCGTTTAATCATGTGCATGCTGCTGTTTACCTTCATGTGCCAGGGGCAGTCCAAACTGCCCGTGCAGTGGGAAGACTTGACCGCTGCCGATTTTCGCGCCGGAATTGAGCAGTCTGGCGGTGTTTGCATGTTGCCCTTCGGCATTTTGGAGAAACATGGCCCGCATCTCCCGGTTGGCACCGATCTTCTAAAAGTGCGTTATGCCGCGCTACAGGCAGCCCAACGGGAATACGCGATCGTCTTTCCAGAATATTATTTTGGCCAAATTTTTGAGGCCCGCCACCAGCCCGGCACCATCGCCTATAGCGCGCATCTCCAATTGGAGTTATTGCAAGAGACCACGGATGAAATGGCCCGCAACGGATGTAAGAAAATCCTGATCGTGAATGGCCACGGCGGAAATGAAAATTTGTTGCCGTTCTTCGCCCAGACGCAACTCGAAAAAGAACATGATTATGTGGTTTATGTGCTGCCCATTCTTGATCCGCCTGCGGGAGGACCGCCGAAGAAGACATCCAACGATATGCACGCCGGAGAATCGGAAACTTCGGCCATGCTCATTTCCAATCCTGATCTGGTGCACCTGGATCGCGCAGGCAGCGAATCCGGCGCCGACCAAGGCCGCCTCAATCTGCCGGACCCGCTCTATACCGGCATCTGGTGGTATGCGCGTTTCCCCAATCATTATTCTGGGGATGGTGCGGCTGCGACGCGCGAGTACGGTCAATTCAGGATGGAAAATTGGGAGGACGCCATCGTCAAATCACTGCGCGCCATCAAAGCCGATAAGGTCAGCCTCCAACTCCAAAACGAATTTTTTGAGAAGGCAAAGCACCCACTCGAAACACGGCCATAGGGTCATACTTTTGCTTACATTTCGGCCATGTAACTTGGGTAACTTTAGTGCCCCGCACACGCGTGATACGCTCCGAAAGTAGCAGAAAATCAGTAGATTGCAGGTATGCCGCTTCGGAGAATATAGTTCGCGATGCCTCGACTTCCCTTATTCAGACTTGGGCAAAGCTCTGAAGAAATTACGCCTCCGACCCTGGGTAGTTATGCTCCTTCACTTTCATTGAAGGGATTGCAACTCGGGGTGGACAACCTGCGTCACGATGTTCATCTCAGCACGAAATTTGTGGAGCAGATGCGCCATCAGATCGCGCATCTCATCACCCGCCACGGCAATATCGAAGGGCTGCTGGCCGCTGAAGATACGAAGCGCCCCGGTGGAACACAGTTTATCGGGAGCCAACCCAGTAACAAAGCCAAAGTCAAGGTTGAAACCTCCGAATTGAAGCCGCTGTTGGCGGATATTCATGTCGCCGCTTTGAATCGCGCCAAGGCCGAAGGCAAACTGACCATTGATTTACTGGCCCGGTTGGCCATCACCAAGTTTCTCCGCATCGAATTGCAGGCGCAATTTGCGCAAGCGCTGGAACGCTGCCGCGCTCTGCTGAATAGTTATGAAGGCGTGCGTGCCCAGAAAGCTCTGGAATATCGCGAACGCGTTTCCGAGTTTCAGGTCGCCAAGAAAATCATCTTACGCAAGACCGGGCAGGAATTGTTTCGCACGCTGCGCGAAATCGAAAAAGAAACTCTGGCCCGCACTCGCCGCTCCTTGTTCGGCAATGCAACGGAAGAAGAATATAAGCTCTTTCTGAATCCATTGATCTTTGCCGAAGACGGCAAAGACGCTCACGTTAACGCCGAACACTATGTGATGTTGGGAAATTTTGACCGCGATCCTGACCGCTTTGCCAATGTCCGCCGGATTGTGTACGACTTTCTGCAAACTCTCAATTTGGGCCCGGACTCTGAGGTAGAGGCAACAGTGGATGGATGGCTTAACCTGCCGGAAAATGCGCATGAACTTGTCGGCTCCGGCTCGCCGGATGAAAACACTCCCGAAGGCCGCTCTCAGAAAACTCGTTTAACGGCGTGGCTCAATGTCCTGGAGAAAGAAAAGATCATGGACCACGTCGTAGCTTCCTACGAGGTGATCCCGCTGCTTGCCGTTTACTCGCCGCGCATCAATGCGCACCAGTTGAAGAACGGCCTTATTTCGCGGGAAGAGCGCGACCGCGTGGAAAAGCTGATCCAGGAGCAGGGCAAGCCCGGTGCGGAGAATTTCCGCGATGCATTGGCTCGCGTCGGCAGCAGCAAGGGCGCGGAACGGGCCAAACTTGCTGGCCGTTTTCTGCGCGATTTTATTTGCTACCACCGCGACTGGCGCCGTCTTGAAACCCTCAACGCCGCGCTCGATGGCGTGAATTTAATCGGTACCGGACGCTTGCGCGAACTTTCGGCCATGAACAGCACGCTTTACGAGTTTCTGCTGCCCGAAGAACAGAAACCAGCCGAGAGCAAAGTTGTACGGCATGTGATCTTGAAGGCCGACGTGCGCGATTCATCGCGGCTGACTCGCTCTCTGATGGAACGCGATATGAATCCGGCTTCCTATTTCAGCCTGAACTTTTATGATCCGGTGAATAAGCTTCTCGCCAAATACGATGCCAGCAAAGTTTTTCTCGAAGGCGATGCCATCATTCTTGCCCTCTTTGAGCGTGAAGGCGAACCCGCCCTTGCCGTGAGCAAAGCCTGCGTTTTGGCCCGCGAAATCATTGACATTGTTTGCGGTTATAACAAGCTGCTGCAAAGCTCAGGATTGCCCCCGCTCGAGTTGGGAATCGGTATTTCCTATCAGGATTCTGCGCCCATGTATTTGATGGATGGCGACGCGAGAATCATGATTTCCGATGCCTTGAACGAGAGCGACCGCCTTTCATCTTGTAATAAGCGCGTGCGCAAGACCATCGAATCGCTCGAATCGCCATTCAATGTTTATGCCTTCCAAACCGTCGGCGATGCCGAGATGGGCGAGAGTGCCGATGATTTCATCATGAAGTACAACTTGAATGGCGTGCGCATCAGCGAAGCCGCATTTAAGCGGTTACAGGAAGAAATCGCCCTGGAAGTCTGCAAATTGCAGCTGCCTGAGCTGTGGGGCAGCGAGGATTTCCGTCTCTGGAATGGAATGGTCCCCGTCGGCAAAGATATCTTCCGCAAAGTCATCATTCGCGGCAGTCACATCGCGCAAATTGACACCAGCAACTTCGGTCTCCAGCAGTGGACGGCGCGCCGTTACTACGAAGTCTGCACCAATCCAGCCATCTACGCGATGCTGGAGGCGAAAACCTCCGCCGCAGCCGTCTAGCAAGCACTCAAGCCAATATTTTTGTGTGAAAAGAGCCGGCGCTATTGCCCGGCGCGTAGAGGCGAGATCAAAAGACGCCCGGCAGGCTTCTTTTTTGTGTCCGTTTTGTCACTCTGATAGCTCAAGTCCAGAGAACCCTCGGCCGTTGGGGCTGCATCCGCCAGAGTTGCCGCCAATGAGTGGTAAGAGCGCGAAATGTCGTAGCTATCCTGATAGGCCACGGGGCTGCCTTTGTCGAGAGACGGCGCAATGGCCTGGTGATTGTTGGGAAGCTTCCAAAGAAGCTTGCAGTGCGTCGTTTCTTCCACATCTTCGTCCGAGAACCCCGGAATCTTCTTATAGCGGTTGAGCACAAGCCGCACACGGTCGCGGACCGCGCCCTCTTCCAGGAATGTCCGTACGCGGCTGGCGCTCCACAAGGAAACCACGTCAGTTTGCGCCACCAACAGCACAGCGTTGGAGAGTTCGCTTATCAGCTTTCCCGTTTGATCGAGGCGGTTGGAGCAATCCACCACGACATAGCGGAAACTCGAAACCAAAAGATCAAAGAGCCGCGCCAGTTCCGCCGTCGCAGGGCTTAAGAGCATGGGCTGTTGCGGCCCGGCAAGCAACTGCAACCCGTCTTTGCATTCGGTCAGCAGGCCGTCGAGCAGGGAATTATCCATGCGATGCAGGTTTTGCAGAGCATCCGCCAACCCGAAAGTCGGGCGTGCATTCAACTGCAACGCGGCATGTCCCAGACATGCGAAATCCACCAGCAAAACTCCGCCCCGCGCGGCTTGCAGCGCAACGGCAATGTTCACGGCGGCCGTGGTCGCTCCCGCGCCACCTTTGGCGTTGGTCACCGTAATCACGCGTGCCCGCCCCGAGGTGGCCCGCATCTTGTTGCGCGCAGAGGCAAACCTTCCCAGTGCTTCAAGAATCACTTCCGTGCTGGCATTGCGTTCCAGATATTCGCCCGCGCCGGCGCGCATCACGGACACAATTGCCGCCGAATTGGTCATCTCTCCGCAGGCAAATATGGCGATGTCCACCGTATTTTCGCGCAGCACATCAATCGCGCGGATCGCCCGCGAAACATCGCGGGGATCAATGTCCACAATGACGATTTCGGAACGTACATCCTGAATCTGGCGTAAAACTGCGTCGGTGGGTGAGGCAGGAAAGCCGGGATGAGCAAAAACGATGCGGACCAGTTGCGTCGCTTCCAGCCGTTGCTGAAGCAGACTTAGCCGTTCTTTATCTTCACTCAGTACTGTGACCGCGATGCCCTGCATGCTCGAGCCTCAATATTAGTACGGGTAACAGCATGGTATGGAGTGACATGCTATTACGCCAAGTGACTTCCGTAATCGGCGGCGGCGTCCTCCGGACGGCAAAAACCGAGGGTGACAGCAAACACCACATCGGGGAGGCCGGCAGGAGAAGGGAAACCGTTGCACCAATTCTATGCAAAAGCGGTTACCTTTGGAAGGGCACAACCGAGGGATACTTTATAGCCTGAAAGTCTTAGCCCAGTGCTGTTAGACCGAAGGGCTAGGCGTCTAAATGTTGTTGCACATGCATTCGAGCTGAATCCCCAATCGCGGACGGAAAACTCGCATCCGGCAGGAACTCATATCCATGAAGTTGCACTGCAACCCCAAATTTTCCCGGTACGACGGAGGGAAACACCCTAACCACTTTGCCGCGACAACGCACGCGCATGCTTTCCGCCAGTGTAATTTCTGAGGGCATGACCAGCGTAAGTTCCACGGCATCGCCTAAAGAAAGCGTCAGATCGGTATAAAAAGACGCTCCTCTCGCGCTTAAATCATGCGTAAATCCATTCCCTTCAATGCCGCTGCCAGCCCGGCAGATGCCAATCGGCATTTGAAAACCAAATCTTTGCCCACCGCGGCGTTCCAGACGAAGTTCGCCAGTGTTCATGTGCGCCCCTATACTCAGAAGTGGCCGTGCGCCTACCAAATGGAAATCGCTTAACATTAACTCAGAAGAGCAATGCCGCAAAGTGAATAGTTAGTGACTGGTTGGGGCGCGTTTTAGAGGCCCCGCATCGGCAGGCATGTTGCCGTCATCTTATGGATAGAGCATGAAAGCCGCGCAAGCAGAGCAATCCAGTCCAGTTCCGGCCAGTTCGAAAAGTCTTCCCGCAACCATTCGCGCGCTGAAGCACCGCAACTTTCAGTTATTTTTCAGTGGCCAGCTAATCTCGCTGATCGGTACGTGGATGCAGAGCGTCGCCCAGGCGTGGCTGGTCTATCGTCTCAGCGGTTCCGCGCTGTTACTCGGTTCGGTCGGCTTTGCCAGCCAATTCCCTGTGTTTCTCGTGGCCCCGCTCGGCGGGATTGTCGCCGACCGCTACAACCGCCAAAAAGTCGTCATCGGAACGCAGGTCGCTTCCATGATTCTCGCCGCGATCCTGGCTGCGCTTACTCTTACGGGTCATGTACGCATCTGGCATATTTTTGTTCTCGCCGCCTTGCTCGGCATCGTCAATTCCTTCGATATTCCCGGCCGCCAGGCATTTCTGGTGGACATGGTTGGCAAAGAAGACTTGATGAATGCGATCGCTCTGAACTCATCCATGTTCAACGGCGCGCGCATCATAGGGCCGGCGATTGCCGGAATTTTAGTCGCAAGAATCGGCGAAGGCTGGTGTTTTTTCGCCAACTCGGTGAGCTACATCGCCGTCATCATCGGTTTGCTGATGATGAAAATCCCCGAACATGCCTATCGCGCTTCCGAAGCGTCGCCCATCGCGCACATTCTGGAAGGTTTCCGTTTTGCCCGCGATACCAAACCGATTCGCGCAATTCTTCTTTTACTGGGACTGGTCAGTTTAGTCGCCATGCCTTACACCGTTCTGATGCCGGTATTCGCCGACAAAATTCTGCATGGCGGCGCGCGCGGACTCGGCATTCTTATGGGTATGACCGGGGTGGGCGCGCTTTTAGGCGCTCTGACTCTCGCCTCCCGCACCGGCGTTCACGGCCTAGGCCGTTGGGTGGCGTTTTCCTGCGGAGCTTTTGGCGTCAGCCTGATTTTATTTTCATTGTCCAGAAATTTTGTGTTGTCTGCGGCGCTGCTTCTGCCCGTCGGCTTTTTCGTGATGCTGCAAATGTCGTCATCGAACACGTTGATTCAAGCCATGGTGCCCGATGAACTGCGCGGCCGCGTGATGTCCTTATATTCCATGATGTTCATGGGGATGGCGCCCTTCGGAGCGTTGTTCGGCGGCGCGATGGCGGACCGCGTGGGCGCTCCAGTTGCGGTGGCGATGGGCGCGGTGGCCTGCATCGGCGGTTCGGCCCTCTTCTGGTTGCAACTGCCGAAGATCCGCGTGGAAGCCCGCCGCTTAATCATTGCGCAAACCGCCGTCGGTGGAGAACCCGAGCAGGAAATCACAGCGCGCATCGTCGAAGATTAGAAGCAAAGAAATACGTAGGGGCAGATGTCCTCATCTGCCCAGTCGAGCGCAGCTCGACAAATTACTACTTTGTATCGAATCCAACCATCTTGTCATCCCGAAGCCCCGCGCTCTATCGAGCGGGGCGAGGTACCTTGCGAGTAGCGCCCAACCGAAAGGGTGGATGTGCATGTCTAACCATCCCTAGCCACATTGTCATTCCGAATGCTCTTTAGGGCTGAGAAATCTGCTTTTTGTAAACGAGCCCGCCTGTAATCGTACATACAGTTGTGTCCCATTTTGGGAAACGTACAGGAAGGCGTTTTACGGCCCGGTGGGGCTCTTGGACGAAAGAACGGGGGCAAGTTCGTCTGCGAGGACGATCGTCGCTCTGAGGCCATCCAGGACGCCAAGAAATGCATGTTTACGAGGGCTGCCCAACGCGCTGACGCAGCTCGGAAAACCGCCCCGAACGAAGAATCAACAACTTCCACGAATCGTCAATGACTTAGGGATGTTTTCTGGGGGCACTCGACATCGGGTTCGTCTAATCTTCGCTTAAAAATTAATGCCATAATCAGTCTAACTAGCTGAAACTAATACGTTAATAAACGAGATTGTGCACTTCATGCAAGGGAGAATGCTATGCTTAAGCTTCCCCTGTGGAGGTGTTTTTCGTGTTTAGGTACCCCGAAGGCCATAGCCCGAAATGGTGGAGAAACCATCCGGACAAATTGGCTCAAGCCAGGGAAGCGCAGGCAAATAAATCAGAAACGGAACCGAAGCCACCTCACGCAATTCCCATATCCGAAAGCACCTTCTTGTGGTCGTGTATTGGAATCTTCATTACATTTATTTCTCTCTTCTTGGCCGTGGTCATGAAAGACCCCCGCTGGTATCTCTTAATGGCGTTGCCATGGGGCGTATTGGCCATCTGGAAGGTGTGCTCTTATTTTGTAGAAAGTGCCCCAAACAAGTGGGCCTTGACGATTTTTTCCTCCTTAATCTTGGCATCCATACTCTTTAGGGTGTCCAAAGTGGAAGCCCTCAAGCCGGATAAATCAGACGCAGCCACTCACCCCTCCGATAAGCAGTCCGATCCTCCCACGTCCTCTTTTCCTAATCAGGACCCCGTCATAAAGCCGCAAATGCAGACGAAGAAAACCATTCCGCCCAAGGACATGCCGTTGCCTACTCTGCCCGCGACTCTAGTGCCGGAAGCGAGCAAAACAGAGGAACCGCAAAGGAAAGAAAACTCTACATTTCGAGACGATCCCGATTATTTCATTGTCGCGGCTGCCGGAAATTCGATGAACGTAGGCCCACAAAACAATTCTTCAACGCCCCAACATATTGCGCGTTTGGATGAGTTATATGTTGATGCGTTTGTGGATAATGGACAGTTAAAGCTGAACATCGGGCTTCAAATGGGCGGGGTATGGGGAAGCCCTGTTAGTTTGCAAGCCAATACCCTAAAGATGGAACAACCGGATTGGGACAGAAATTATGATGACTCAGCCGTGGAGGTAATTGACGATCACCAAATTGTTCGCCTGCAAGTCATTTATATAACGCCGCACAGCGTTGAAGTTTATGGGGTCTTTGCCACAGTGAGAGGAGATTTAATGCTACTTACCCCGAATGGATTTACTCCACTTATCCTCAACGGCCCAACCACGATGAAGCAAATTCAGGATGCGCTTAAGTCAGTACCGGGATTTCCCTTGAAGCCGATTTTCAAATATCCATCTCGCTACAACTTACATAAGCGAAATGAATAAGTTACTCAATATGAGACGAGGTGGGGCATCCTCTTTGGTGGCGATACAAGACAATTAAGAAATCTTAAAAGGTGAGCTAACTCCCTGCGCTTGCCCTACTCATACCTTAGCGCTTCGATTGGGTCGAGGCGGGAAGCGCGCAGCGCGGGGACCATCCCGCTGATTAAACCGACGGCGGACAAAATAATTGTGGCGGCAATCAAAGTTCCGGGGGCGATGATCAGGCGGATATCGCCAGCCTCGGCGTTCTTGGCGAAAGCGCTGTAGAG
>Ga0070738_10004413_pt1 | contig 16928 bp, 7 predicted proteins | sample Coa_R2_2_FD_66446 | JGI IMG/M metagenome (GOLD analysis project Ga0070738, IMG submission 66446) | Surface soil microbial communities from Centralia Pennsylvania, which are recovering from an underground coalmine fire - Coalmine... | ecosystem: Environmental > Terrestrial > Soil > Unclassified ...
GTAGAGAATCTAATTCTTTTCCCCTATCCTTTGCCCAACAACGCCTGTGGTTCCTTGACCAGTTGCAACCCGGCAACATAGCCTATAACATCTCCCAAGCCATGCATTTAAAAGGTTGGTTGCATGTGGCTGCCTTAGAGCAAAGCTTTCAGGAAATCGTGAGGCGTCATGAAGTTTTAAGGACGACTTTTGCGATGGTAGATGGGGAACTTGTGCAGGTGATCTCCCCCTCCCCTAATTTCACTTTACCAGTGGTAGATTTGACCGAGTTGTCAACAACTGTTCAAAAAGTTAAAGTTCAGGAATTAGCGACTCATGAGGCTCAGTACCCCTTTGACCTAGCACATGGTCCCTTGCTACGAGTCACATTGCTCAAGCTGGGTGAGACAGAACATGTGTTGGTGTTTGTCATGCATCACATTGTTGCCGATGCCAAGTCCTGTGGAATCCTCATTCAGGAACTAGCAGTACTCTACAAAGGCTTTTCTACAGGTAAGCCTCCTGTTCTACCAGAGTTATCCATCCAATATGCAGATTTTGCTCACTGGCAGAGGCAATGGTTGCAAGGGTCAGTGCTTGCAGAACAACTGGCTTACTGGAAACAACAGTTGGCTGAAACACCGCCTGTCTTGACTCTACCTACAGATAGGTCCAGCCCTAGTGTTCAAAATTTAGCAGGCGATTGTATTTCCTTTCATCTGTCACCCAGCCTGAGTGCAATGCTAAAAAAACTCAGCCAGAGTGAGGGGGTGACTCTGTTTATCACTCTACTAGCAGCATTCCAAACATTACTTTACCGCTACAGCACCCAAGATGACTTCTGTGTTGGTACAGCGATCAATAACCGTAAAACTAGCGAACTCAACTCACTAATTGGCTGTTTTGTCAATACCTTAGTTCTACGCGCAAATTTATCTGGCAATCCTAGTTTTCGAGAACTGTTGAGTCGAGTCCGTGAAGTGGCACTGGCGGCTTATGCACACCAAGACTTACCCTTTGAGAAGCTGGTAGAAGAACTGCAACCAGAACGAAATTTCAGCCAGAACCCATTATTTCGGGTGATGTTTGTCTTTTGGAATGCACCAATGCCAGATCTGAAGCTTGGAAACCTGAGCTTGAGTCACCTAGACATTGATCGCACGACCTCACGATTTGACTTGACTTTGGCTATGGCAGAGACACAACAGGGTTTAGTGGCATCATTTGAATACAATACAGGCATATTCGACGCTGCCACTATTAGCCGCATGGTGGGGCATTTTCAAACTTTACTGTCAGGTGTTGTCGCTCATCCAGACCAGCAACTTACAGACTTACCCATCTTAACCGCAGCCGAGCAGCATCAGCTTCTGGTGGAGTGGAATCATACTGAGACAAGCTACCCCAAATTACAGTGCATCCATCAACTATTTGAAATTCAAGTTGAGCAAACACCTGATGCTGTGGCAGTGGTCTTTGTCGATGAGCAGCTCACTTACCGAGAGCTAAATTATCAAGCCAATCAACTAGCGCACCATTTGCAGACACTGGGTGTGAAACCAGAAGTGCTCATAGGTATATGCCTAGAACGCTCAGTGGAGATGGTGATTGGACTGCTAGGTATTCTCAAAGCAGGCGGGGCTTATGTACCTCTCGACCCAACATATCCCAAGGAACGATTAGCCTTGATGTTGCAGGATACTCAAGTGCCAGTGTTGTTAACACAGCAACATTTGGTTCAGATGTTGCCTCCTCATCAAGCACAAGTCATCTGTTTAGACACAGATTGGAAAGCCAATACTGATGTCGCTAATTTACAATGCCCATCCAACCCAGTTAGCAAAGCCACAATCCAAAATCTTGCCTATGTCATTTACACCTCTGGCTCTACAGGTAAACCCAAGGGAGTCATGAACACCCACATGGGACTGTGCAATCGTTTGCTCTGGATGCAGGATGTCTATCACTTAACACAAACAGATCGTGTTTTACAAAAGACTCCCTTCAGCTTCGATGTTTCAATCTGGGAGTTTTTCTGGCCATTGCTGCATGGTGCTTGTTTAGTAGTTGCCCAACCAGGAGGTCATCAAGACAGCGCTTATCTAGTCAAGCTGATTGGTAGCCAGCAAATCACCACAATCCATTTTGTTCCCTCCATGCTGCAAGTTTTCCTTGAAGAACCAGGACTGGAAGTTTGTACTTGTCTCAAGCATGTGATTTGCAGTGGTGAGGCGTTACCCTGGAAACTCCAAAAACATTTCTTTACTCGTCTAAATGCCCAACTCTATAATCTTTACGGTCCCACGGAAGCTGCCATTGATGTGACTTATTGGAGGTGCGATCGCCATTCAGATTTACCCATTGTTCCGATTGGTTCCCCCATTGCCAACACAAAAAGCTATTTACTGGACTCTTTTGGGCGATCTGTTCCCATAGGTGTGCCAGGAGAATTACATATAGGTGGTGCAGGGCTAGCACGTGGCTACCTCAACCTCCCCGAATTAACGGCTGTTAAATTCATCCCCAATCCCTTCAGTCAAGAACCTGGAACCCACCTTTACAAAACTGGGGATTTAGCACGTTATCTACCCGATGGAAACATTGAATTTCTGGGACGAATTGACCACCAGGTCAAGATTCGTGGCTTCCGGATCGAACTTGGGGAGATTGAGGCGGTGCTAGTGCAACACCAGGCTGTGCGGGAGACTGTGGTGCTAGCGCGGGAGATTCAACCAGGTAACAAGCAGTTGGTGGCTTATGTCGTCCCTAACAGCGAGCAGACACCTAGCATCAATCAACTGCAGAGGTTTTTACAGGAGCAGTTACCAGAATATATGCTGCCTGCTGCCTTTGTGATACTGGAGGCACTGCCATTGTTGCCGAATGGCAAGGTAAATCGCCAGATGTTGCCCGCACCTGTTGCCCAACTTGAGCCTAGTGACACCTTTGTTGCTCCTTGCACTCCCATTGAGCAGGTATTAGCTGGAATCTGGGCAGAGGTGCTTGGCTTGAAAACAGTCAGTATTCATAGCAACTTCTTTGATTTAGGCGGACACTCCCTTCTGGCAACTCGTGTTATCTCTCAAGTCCGGAAAATATTTAAGGTAGATCTGCCTTTACGCCGCTTATTTGAGGAACCAACAGTTAGTAGATTGGCAAAAGACATCGAAAGAGCCAATCATACAGGATTGGGATTGAAACTTCCACCCATCAAGCGCATTTCCAGGGACACAGAGTTGCCTTTATCCTTTGCACAAGCTAGGCTATGGTTCCTCGCCCAGTTAGAACCAAATAGCCCCTTTTATAATATCCCCAGTGCTTTTCGGTTACAAGGAAGGCTAAATTTGGCTGCGCTAGAGCAAAGCCTCAGCGAAATTCTCCGCCGCCACGAAGTTTTGCGAACCACCTTTTCGACAGTAGAAGGAAGACCTGTTCCAATCATCTTACCAGCAACAAGGCTAAGCTTACCCATCATAGACTTGTGCAAGGTGCCTGAGTCTCAGCAACAGACTGTAGTTAGACAACTGATGATGACAGAGGCAAAACAACCTTTTGATCTGAGTACTGGTCCTTTGCTGCGGGTAAAATTGTTGTGGATCAGTGAACAGGAGTATGTCGCCTTATTCACAATGCACCATGTTGTTGCTGATGGTTGGTCTATTGGTGTGCTTGTGCGTGAGATGACAGCACTTTATCAAGCTTTCTGTAACGGGCAACCCTCACCTCTAAGTGAATTCCCGATTCAGTACGTAGACTTTGCAGCTTGGCAACGGCAATCTGCAATCAAAGAGGTATTTAAAGCTCAGCTTGCTTACTGGCGACAACATTTGGCAGGTGTGTCAACACTGCTACAGTTACCCACTGATCACCAGCGTCCCACTGTTGCTACTTTTCGAGGAGACACTTATTCTTTCAAGCTCTCACAAGAACTATCTTTTGGTCTCAAAACCTTAAGCTTCCAGAAAGAAAGTACCCTGTTTATGCTCCTATTAGCAGCGTTTAAGACATTGCTGTACCGCTATACGGGAAACACAGATATAGTGGTCGGAACGCCTATTGCCAATCGTCACCAAACTGAGATAGAAGGGTTAATTGGCTTTTTTGTCAATACATTGGTGTTACGCACTGATCTATCTGACAATCCCTGTTTTGACGAATTGCTGGAGCGAGTTCGTGAGGTGGCACTACAAGCCTATACTCACCAAGATTTACCCTTTGAGCAGTTGGTGGAGGAAATACAGCCGCAGCGTTCCACCAGCTACACGCCTCTGTTCCAGGTGATGTTTGTGCTGCAAAATGCACCTATGCCGCCGATAGAGTTGTCCGGTTTAACTGTAAGTTCCCTAGCAAGTAACATCGGCAGCGCAAAGTTTGATTTAACCCTATCCATGCAAGAGACGACAGAGGAACTTCTTGGGACTGTGGAGTACAATAGCGATTTGTTTGACAAAGGCACTATCTGCCGGATGGTGGGTCATTTGCAAGAGTTGCTCACAGCAATTGTCGCCAATCCAAAACAACACCTTAACGAGTTACCGTTGTTGACTGAGGCAGAACAGCACCAGTTATTGGTTGCATGGAATGACACCGAAGCAGAGTATCCTAGCAACCAGTGTATCCATCAGTTGATTGAAGCGCAGGTAGAGCGATCTCCCGACGCCGTGGCAGTACTTTTTGTAGACGAGCGCAGCGAGGCTTCTCACAGAGTAGACCAATATTTAACCTATCAAGAACTGAACGTCAAAGCAAATCAGTTAGCGCACCACCTACAGACTTTGGGCGTCGGACCAGAGGTGTTAGTAGGCATCTACTTAGAGCGATCTGTGGAGATGATCGTGGGATTGGTAGGTATCCTCAAAGCAGGAGGGGCTTATGTGCCTTTAGATCCAACCTATCCCCAAGAACGCCTGGACTTTATACTGCAAGACACTCAATTGTCTATGCTCTTAACTCAAGAGCGATTAACGGAGAAGTTGCCCCAGCATCAAGCACAGGTGGTATGCTTGGATACTAATTGCTCAGGAATTGCCCTACAGAGCAAAGAAAACCCCCCCAACCTGCCAAAACCTCACAACCTAGCTTACGTTATCTACACTTCTGGTTCCACAGGACAGCCGAAAGGTGTACAAATTACACATCAAAACTTAGTTCACTCTACTTACTCTCGTATCCTTTACTACTCTAAACCTGCCACCCGCTTTTTACTAGTTTCACCCTTTGTGTTCGATAGTTCCGTTGCTGGCATTTTTTGGACTTTATGTCAAGGAGGTGCGCTGATGCTTCCCCGAGAAAAACTTCAGCTAGAACTATTCCAGTTTATAGAAATGATACCTCGGCATCAGATTTCCCATATCTTGTGTCTTCCGTCTTTCTACAAACTGATTTTGGAACATGCCGCACCACAGCAGCTTGATTCTCTGAATACCGTTATTGTTGCAGGAGAGTCTTGTTCAGCAGAGTTAGTCAAACTTCATCATCAGTTGCTACCCCATACCCCCCTATTCAACGAATACGGACCAACGGAAGGAACTGTATGGAGCAGTGTCTACAATTGTCACAATCATAATGGTCAAACCACTGTCCCTATCGGTTGCCCAATTGCCAATACACAAATCCATATACTGGATTCCTGTGAGCAATTGGCTCCTATTGGTGTGCCAGGGGAACTGCACATAGGGGGTGCAGGACTAGCACGTGGCTATCTTAACCATCCTGAACTAACGGCTGCTAAATTCATCCCCAATCCCTTTCAAAGAGGCAGGGGAGCAGGGGAGCAGGGGAGCCAGCGCCGTGCGGGAGTTCCCCCCGTTGAGGCGACTGGCGTGAGCAGGGGGGAGACTGAAAATCAATCCTCTAATGAGCGTCTGTACAAAACTGGAGATTTAGGACGTTATCTACCGGATGGAAACATTGAGTTTCTGGGACGAATTGACCATCAGGTGAAGATTCGCGGTTTCCGCATCGAACCTGGGGAGATTGAGGCGGTGCTAGCCCAACACCCAGAGGTGGTTCAAGGTGTGGTTATAGCTAGGGACAACAATGGCGACCAAAGCCTAGTGGGTTATGTGATTCCACAGTCTGAAAAAGCTCCTACAAGCAGTGAACTGCGCCGCTTTCTCAAAGAGAAGTTACCCGATTACATGATACCATCAGTATTCGTGGTACTAAAAGCTCTACCTTTGACGCCCAACGGCAAGGTAAACCGTCAAGCCCTACCAGCACCAGACCTGAACCTAACTAAGCGCGAAAATGTCTATGTAGAACCACGCACGCTAGTTGAAGAGTTGTTAGTAAGAATTTGGTCTCAAGTGCTTGGGATTGAGCAAGTTGGTGTTTACGATAACTTCTTTGACTTGGGTGGACATTCTTTGCTGATCACTCAGCTTGTTGTCAAGGTGCGAGAAACTTTTCAAGTTGAGTTACCCTTGCGTAGTTTATTTGAGATGCCTACAGTTGCACAATTGGCTCAGAGTATTGCGATCGCTCAAAAAACAGGAGCTTTATCCACGACTGTTGGCGCAAAAACACCCCTGAATTTCAAGGCTGAAACTGTCCTTGACCCTACAATTAGCCCAAATACACCCTATCACCATATCACCAAGCCAGCTTGTGTTTTCTTAACTGGAGCCACAGGTTTTGTCGGAGCTTTTTTGCTGCATGAACTCCTGCGGCAAACTCACGCAGATATCTATTGTTTGGTTCGTGCGCCCAATCTCAAAGAAGGTAAGAAGAGAATTCAAACCAGCCTTGAATCTTATTTATTGTGGGATGAATCTTTCAGTTGCAGAATTATCCCAGTTGTCGGAGATCTAACTCAGCCGCTTTTAGGGCTTTCCCAGGAAGAGTTCCAAGCCATGGCTGAGTTAGTTGACGTCGTCTATCACAATGGTGCATGGGTGCATCATACTTCTCCCTACCCTGTACTTAAGGCAGCTAATGTTTTGGGAACCCAAGAAGTTTTGAGATTCGCAAGTCAAGTTAAAGTCAAATCTGTGCATTTCATTTCCACCAAAAGTGTTTTTTCCGCAGTTGGTGATTCTGGAGTCCGGATTGTTCGAGAAGATGACAGTTTAGATGATGACCAATTGCCATTAGGAGGTTATTCTCAAAGCAAATGGGTTGCCGAAAAGTTAGTCACTATTGCCCGTGACCGAGGTCTCCCTGTGTGTATCTACAGAATAGGACGTGTTTCTGGGCACAGTCAAACTGGTGTTTTTAATAGAAATGACTTCTTGTACAAACTCATTATAGGCTGTATCCAACTTGGAAGTGTGCCGGAAATAGAGATGATCGAGGACATAGCTCCTGTAGACTATATCAGCAGAGCGATCGTCTATTTGTCTAAGCAAAAGCAATCCTTAAACAAAGCATTTCATTTTGTTAATCAACAGCCTTTCAACTCCAGTTTACTGATCAACTTGCTCAACGCGTTTGGTTACCCATTGCAACAAATTTCTTATGAGCAATGGCGAAGATGTTTGCTTACAGTTGCGGAACACTCACCAGAACATACCTTGTATCCACTGGTGTCGTTTTTCCCTCCCAGAAGTTCTGAACAAGAAATGTCTCAAGGAACACTAGAATTTGACTGTCAAAATACACTTAATGGACTTGCAGGCACCTCTATAGTCTGTCCTCCTGTAGATGAGCAATTGCTTTCCACTTACTTGTCATATTTAACTCATCACGGTTTTCTTTTGCCTGTGCAGTCGAACGATTAACTCTTAAGTATAAAAACATAACTTTCGATATCAAAAGGTACTATCATGCTCTTAGGTAAAGCAACAGCAGAAGGAACACGACGTTACAGAGAAAGACACAGAAAGAACTGTGTACGGGATCACTTTCGAGAAGTTGGCAATCTGATTACCAGTTCTATTGGACTTGGAACCTACCTTGGTGAACTTAATGAGCCAACTAACGTCCTTGTGACAGAAGCAGTGATTGAATCAGTCCGACGTGGCGTGAACTTGATTGACTCGTCAATCAACTATCGTCACCAGCATAGTGAACGGAGTGTAGGAAAAGGCATCCAACGTCTTGTGGAATTGGGAGAGGTGTCAAGGGATGAACTGATCATCTGTACAAAAGGAGGCTTCCTCCCACATCTCAATCAAAACCAAGCAGACTGGTTTTATCAACAGTACATCGAGCCTGGCAACTCCGGAATAAACATGAGGGACTTAGTTGCAAAGGAGCACTGCATACATCCAGAATTTCTTTGGAATCAGATCAATAGTAGCCTTACAAACCTAGGACTACAGACAATTGATGTGTACTACATCCACAACCCTGAAATTCAACTCTTTGAGGTTGCACCAGAAGTATTTTACAATCGGTTGCAAGCAGCCTTCAAAGTTATGGAAGATGTAGCAGATGCTGGGAAAATTTCTGCTTATGGTTTGGCAACTTGGAATGGCTTGCGTGTCCCTCCGGACTCAAAAGACCATTTAGATCTAGCACGAGCAAAGTCCCTTGCTCAGGAAGTAGCTGGTAACAAGAAGGATCGATTTCAGTTTATCCAGTTTCCCTTAAACATGGCGATGCCAGAAGCACTCGTCGCACCAACTCAAAAGCTTGGAGAAGAACAAGTCCCAGTTTTGGAAGCTGCTTATCGTTTAGGGATTACCCCCATAGCTAGTAATTCTCTGTGTCAAGCACAAGTGGTAGGCAAAATCCCAGAGTATATTGTCTCTGCTTTTGGTGATGACCTTCAGACCGACTGTCAACGCGCACTCCAGTATACTAGAAGTGCCCCAGGGCTGCTCACTGCCCTTGTAGGGATGAAAACCCCAGAACATATAGAAGAGAACTTAGCACTTACTTTTATCCCTCCTTTGAAGAGAGAGCATTTTGAACAACTTACCTATTCAATTGTTGATGTGTTGAAAATTATGCATAGAGGCAGTGATAGTTGGACTTTTGAGATAGCCAACCTATCCTATCCGTCAACCTCACTATCTGCCTAAAGCAGAGCTCAAGTGTGCAACGCTAAGATAACAGCACAAAAATATGCGTATAAAAATTGTAGCATTGGCATCACCGGGTGGAATCCGAGCTTACATGGCTCTCGGTCTTGGGTTGCAACGGGCTGGTCATTCAGTACAACTGGCTACCTTTCCTTTTTTGCAAGAGTTCGTTAGCAGCTATGGATTGGACTTTGCGGCTATAGACTGTCAGAACTTTCAAAAGACTTGTCCAATGCCTTTCGGCAACAACCCATTCCGTTTCATCCACAATTTTGGCAACTGGCTGCGACCACTCAATGAGAGTCTTTTACCTGTACTCTGGCAAGTTTGTCAAGATACTGACGTCATTATTTTTAACCCAAATACATTCGCCTGCTACGATATCGCTGAAAAACTAGGTATCCCTTGCTACGCAGCCTGTGAACAGCCCCATCATCTAACTGATGTTTTTCCTTATTTTCATTTTCCCCAGATAAGTGTGCCAACTTTTAGGCATCAAATAGGCATTTACAATCGATTGACCTACTCCTTGTTCGATAAACTCATCTGGCTATCTATTCAACAACCGTTCAACCAGTGGCGACAAGAAACCTTGACTTTGCCTTCTCTTCCTCCATGGTCAGGTGTTTTAACTCGAATGCAGCAACAAAAAATACCATGTTTATACACCTGTAGTCCTTCTTTTCTCCCTAAACCTTCCAATTGGCCAAACTGGGTATATGTCACTGGTTACTGGTTTCTGGAACGCTCATCCACCTGGCAACCACCTACCAAGTTGGTAGAATTTCTGGCTGCTGGACCACCGCCAATTTATCTTGAAACCTGGCATGAGAAACTAGGAGTAGAGGCAGTCCGGAAAGTTCTATCTCAGACGGGACAACGAGCTATTGTGCGCACTGTAGCAGGGGGTCTTCGTGATGCCAAATTTTCAGAGGATGAGGTATTCACTATCAAATCAGTGCCTCACGATTGGCTATTTCCCCAAATGGCTGCAGTTGTGCATCACGGTGGTCATGGCACAACTTTGAATGGTATTCGTGCTGGTGTTCCCACAGTTGCAATACCTTACAATGGCGACCAATTTTTGTGGTCTCGTAGAGTAGCGGAATTGGGCTTAGGTCCACCACCGATTGTGCAAGAACAGCCATCAGTAAAGAGACTAGCCGCTGCTATTAGAATTGCTATCAGTGATACAACAATGCGATCGCGTACTGTAGCAATAGGCAAGCAGATTCAGGCAGAGGACGGAGTGGCGAGGGCAGTTGAAGCTTTTCATAGGCATTTGCCACCTAATTTACAGTAACACAATGTTGTCGCCAAATCTAGCCATTAGTGTTGTATAGTCAATGCAAGCATTTATCCTCATTTGGTTTGGTCAATTTGTCTCGTTGATCGGCTCTGGTCTCACCAGATTTGCGCTTGGTGTATGGGTATATCAAAATAGTGGGAAAGTTACCCAGTTCGCCTTGATTTCGTTGTTTGGCATGCTGCCGGGTATTTTAATATCACCATTGGCAGGTACGCTGGTGGATCGCTGGGATCGACGCTGGGCTATGCTTCTTGCCGACGCTGGGGCAGGACTGAGTACACTTTTGATTGCGCTGTTGCTGTTTGCCAATCAACTTCAAGTTTGGCAGATTTACCTTGCTGTCGCGGTTAGTTCGACCTTCAGCGCTTTCCAATGGCCGGCCTATAGTGCTACAACTACGCTGCTTGTTCCCAAGCAACACCTTGGTCGCGCCAGTGGTATGGTTCAAATGGCAGATGCCGTGTCAAGGTTGATTTCACCAATACTCGCTGGGTCGCTAGTTGTAACTATTCGGCTTCAGGGTGTGATTCTCATTGACTGTGTGACTTTCTTGTTTGCGATCGCCACACTCATGCTTGTCCAATTCCCCAGACCCAGAATTACTGTAGAGGATAATGTAGGGAAAGGGTCGTTATTGCATGAAGTCATCTATGGTTGGAAATACATCACTGCGCGACCTGGGCTATTAGGATTGTTAACATTTTTTGCTATTAGCAATTGCTTTATAGGAGTTGTCACCGTGCTAGTTACACCTCTGGTACTCTCCTTTGCTTCGGCTACTGTACTTGGCATTGTGTTATCCATTGGTGGGAGCGGTATGCTGGTTGGTGGTATGGTGGTGACTGCTTGGGGTGGGACAAAGAACCGTATGAATGGCATACTCGGTTTTACACTTTTAGGTGGGCTGTGCATGGTGGTTGCTGGATTGATGCCCTCTGTCCCAGTCTTTTTTGTTGTTACTTTTATTTACTTCTTTGGGGTGCCAATTATCAATAGCTGCGATCAGGCAATCTGGCAGAGCAAAGTCGCGCCTGCTGTACAGGGACGGGTCTTTGCTTTGCGTCGCATGCTTGCTTGGGCATCTCTACCACTTGCTTATCTGATTGCAGGACCGCTAGCCGATCAAGTCTTTGAGCCATCGCTTGCCGTAGGAGGAGTACTGGCTGGAAGTGTCGGACAAATCATCGGTGTAGGGCGAGGGCACGGCATTGCTTTATTGTTGATTGTCATGGGAATGCTCAATATGTTGGTTTCAATTGGAGGTTATTTGTATCAACCTATACGACTGTTAGAGAAGCAACTGCCAGACGCCTACTAAAATATTTTGCGTTCCTCTAAATGAGCTTGGATTTCCTTTTGGGTTCGCCAAACTTGCCGTAACTGCTTGTGAGCAAACAACTCCAACTGATCTCCAACATGGCGTGAACCGGGTTGAGTGGCATTCCCGTAGCTAGTCAGTGCCATAGCACGTACCGGATGAGAAAACTCAATCACCGCAATATAGGAATCACCAGCAACAGATTTAAAGTACTGATTGTTCACTGGTGCATAATCGACAACGCGAAAAACACCAAGGCTGTCCGGACCACCATTGGCAGGGAGATTCACATGACCATACTGTAGTCGGAAGACGTCACCCCATGCTATATCTAGCTTTCCATAAGCCTTTTCTACCTTGGCTGCAGCTACGGAAAGCGCCTGAGCCGCACTCAAAGGATCTGCTAAGCCGTTGGGTGTGGTGCGTGGAAATTTTTCGTTCCAAGGAGTTTTAAATACAGTCTTGAGATCTATCTGTTCAACCCAGAAATCGAAGAGTACAGCCCCGTGGCTATTTCTATCTGCTGATACATCCCAAGCTTGCAGCACATCAGCAGCTTTTCGTGCTGATTGATCCCCATACTTTCGTGCTGCGCTAATCAGGTCATCTAAGAGACGATCTGCCAGTTCGGAGCGTGTCGAGTGTTTGTACTTAACCATTTCTGTAAAAGATATGCGTTGATCTTCACTGAGCATTCTTGCAGAGCGCTGGGAGCGAAAACTCATTGGTCCACGGGGAGCCATATAGGGTGGGTAATCATCTGGGGAGAGCACACGTGGAAATGTTGTTGTCCAGGGTGGGTCATTAGTGTTCTGTAACCAACCACTAGGTGGGTCAATGACGCGGGGCAGATCCTTGTATGGATGGATTTTCGTCCATAATGTGGTTGATGTGTTGCCAGGGATTATGCCTTGCCAGTATTGAAAATCACCCTTTTGCCGAACTGGAACTTGACCATTGAACAGATGCATGATGTGCCCTTCTCGATCTGCGTACATCACGGTAAACATTGGGATCTGTAATCGTTGGAGTGCACTTTGAAATTGTCTGAGGTTTTTTGAGCGCGCCATATCCCACCACTGTTGGAGTACACCAGGTCGGTCAAGCCCCACCACTCGCAGCGCCACGGCTTTGCCATCTTTGTGAGTGATGATAGGTCCGTGGACAGAACTTTTTACTATCAGTGATTGGTTGCGCAGTGTGCCGTTAGGTTGCTTAACTTTCAGAGAGAGGGTTTTTGTCTCAAAGGGTAATACCCTACCATCGAATAGATAACCATTGTCAACGAGTTTGAGTTCGTAAGCATCCCAGCCATCAAAGGTATTCACTGTATGAGTCCAACCTAAATGATCGTTGAATGCGATCGCTAAAACAGGAACCCCAACAAGTGCTGCGCCGTAAGCATCAATACCTGGAGCAACAATCTGGGCTTCGTACCACAGGTACGGATCTGACCACGGTAGATGTGGATTTGCCAAGAGCATAGCATTTCCACTCTCAGAATGTGATGGAGCGATCGCCCAACCATTAGACCCTGCTTTTGGGTGCTGGTTACTGACGGAAGCAAGTTGATCTGGATTGACGACAAAAGTGAAATTGAGTACCCTCTGGAGGTGAGCCAACACATCTTCTGCCTTTACTGGCAACACGACTTCAACATCATCGGCTATGAGATCCTGATGTTCTTGAGCATAAGCATTCATTCCTGCAGCAAAAGCGTCAATATACTTGCGGAAAGTTGAACTTTGTGCTGTATACCAAGAACGTGCTCGTTCTGGAACTCCCATAGTCAGTACCCAGCGATCTGATTCTAGGTATGCTTCTCCCCAATACTGGGCAGCACGTCCCCGTGCTTGACCATAAAGACGTAGGAGCAGGTTACCGTGACTTTGCATCTGCGCCCAACCGAAAGCTTTAAATGCACTTTGTGCATCCTTGCCGTAGATATGGGGAACACCATAAGTGTCCCAGAATATTTCGGTCAATTTTGGTGTGTGGCTTAAGCTTTGATTTGCCATCGCCAAAACCAAAATAAAAGCGAGTATCAACGGTAAGGTTTGCAACGATTGTCTTTTGTAGATTCTAAAGATAGAACGCTTGTTACGAGGGAGCACATGCACATTGCTAGTAAACATTGGAGTTGTATCAACAATATTTTGACAGGCTGTCTTTTGACAACCATTGTTGCATTACCTTAAGTTTCATCATAGTAGCTGATTAAAAACCTTTTATGATTGACTCTAAAGCATCCCGAAAAAAGCTCAAATTGCTAGCGATTGGTATTGCACCCCATGATGGTTTATTTTCAATTGGCATCTCGCCTCATGGATTAATTTCAATTGGTGCGATTCCCCATGGATTAATCTCGATTGGACTAGTACCTATGGGTGTCATTTCTGTTGGGTTTGTCTCAATGGGACTTTTAAGCACGGGAATGATAACGATGGGATTGGTGAGTCTGGGTCGAGTGAATATGAGCCTAATCCAACTCAATGCAGCAGATATACATCACCAACAACCTGAATCGGACATGAATTCCCATCACCATATGTAAGGGAAAAATGCTATGCCCACCTTTGAGGGTCGTTTAAAACTCAAGCAGCTAAAGCTATGGCGTATAATATATTCTGCAACAAGCCAATGTAAACGCTAGAAATGCTGTTTATGAAAAAACATGATGTTACAACATTAATTCACTGAGAAGCACCTTTTGCCTTTTGGCCCTCAAAGAAAAGTGAACAAACGTAGAGGAGAATAGAACTGATGAACTTTTCCAGCAATGTGCTAGATCGACGAGCAACAGAACAGAAGGTTCTGCGATCACATTTCCTCTTTAGTTCTATTAGTTCACTAGTCTTGCATATTCTGGTACTCACCCTCATAAGTCTTTGGTTAAGAACACCTAAGTTTGTAGAACAGCCAATTGACGTGATAGTTGTTGATCCACCTAGCTTGAAAGCAGCGAAGCCAAAACCAAAAGGCAAAATTGCGCCAATAGTGAATGCTCGCAAGTCTGATACTCATCAATCGCTGAAAACAATTGCGTTACCTGGAGCCAGTAGTGTCTCTAAAAAAGGTCAAATGACCAATACCAACTCTGCGCCATCATCTCAATCAATAACTTCACAACTAGCGATCGCCCAACCTCTGCCAGTGGTTGTTGCTAAAAAACTGTCTCAGCCAACAGAAGAAGCTACCAAACAGAAACCAATAGCTAAAAAGCAACCTCAATTGGTTGCAACACCGAAACTGCTATCTACACCCATTGCCCCTTTATCACCTCAATCAGTTAAGACTCCCAACTTAGCACAGACTCTACCCTCGTCAGCTTCCACTTCGCTACCAGCATCATTAAATACATCAAGCCCAAGGAATGTTGCGACCTTACCACCTAAACTCGTTGAAGCTCCTAAACCTTTGGCATCACCTATTGCAACTTTAACACCCAAACAAGCTCAGGCTCAGACTCCAAAGCGAGTTAGTGTGCCAACACCTAGCCTAAGTGCCACTTCAAAACCAACATCAACTTCCCATTTCTCTATTCCCATCCCGCCGTCTCAACCACAAGACATTGCTGGAAGTATTACCCACCAATCAGATACTCCTGATGAAGGAGGGAACCGCCAGAAAGTTGCTATGAGTTCAACAAATAGGGAAAGCCGTGATTCTGGAGGAGATACTGGCAATGGAAACCTAGGACAAAGTAACGGATTTGGCAACACCTTGGGGACAAGTTCCGGAAGTGGCTCAAAGGTATCTACAGGTATTGGAAATGGAAACGGTTCTTCAATAGGGTTAGGCTCTAATGGTGTAATTTGCCGTCGTTGTCCTGCACCAGAATATCCACTTGGAGCAGAAAATTTAGAAGGTAGAGCAGTGGTTGTCATTAATATTGAAAAGGATGGCAACGTGAGCAATGTAGAAATTGTTAAATCCACTGGCTACGACAATCTTGACCAAACCGTCCTAGAGACAATTAAGAAGAAGTGGAAATTTGCATCCTCGCAAAAGGAACAGCGTGTTAGGGCAGCAGTTAACTTTGCACTAGCGGGATCGGACTTCTATCATCAAGCTCGTACACGAGAACATCAAGCTCGTGAACTTAAGCATCAAGGAATACGGGAACGTTTATTCAATCCGTAAGTGTTAATAATCTCCACAAAAGATCTCAGCAATTAGGTTTTGAGCTTATTTCTTCTCCCCACAAGATGCGCAACGCCATAAGTAAATAAAAGTAAATAAGTGATAAATAAGACCTCAAAAAGGAAAGAATACGGAGAAGAGAGAAAAAGGCAGTAATGGAAGTAACAAAAGTTGTCAGTAGAGGTGAAGAATGAGGAGTGGTTCTGTGTTGGAAACAGAGTTGGGAGAAAAGTCTGTAATACCAAGTTGGTTGGGAGAAGTAGCATTATTGGGGAGGTACTGGCCGCGAAAGCGGAGTATTGAACGATTTAATAGACAAAGTACTGGTAGCCAGAGGAAGAATGGGGCGTTATGAGGTGTGTGACTATGTGCTGCTACTAAGTGAATACGCAATAAGTGGACACAAGAGTTGTCGGATTGCACATAAGATGAAATTTTTCCAACGAAAGAAATGTGGGTTCGCGCATAAAGTGATATTTTGACAACGAATTTATAGGGGTTCCAGACGCAGGATTTCGCGCATAAATTGAAAAGACTGCAGGGAAAGACTTTGAGCCCCGTTGTGATTTCGCGCATAAATTGAAATTTTCCCACCTTGATTGAACGAATAATCAGGGTTTGTGAGCGGTACTTTAGCCTGCGATCGCAGCCTGTTGAGTTAATAAACACGTACCATACACGGTTTGATGACAAAATTTCATTTTATGCGCGAATTAGCCCGACTTAAACCGCCAATTTCATTTTATGCGCGCTCTTTCGTGGCCTAGAACCCTTATAAATTCGTTCCCAAAATATCACTTTATGCGCGAACCCACATTTCGTCGCGAATATTTCATCTTATGCGCAAACCGACAACCAAAACTGCACAAGAGCTATTATGAGCCACAAATAATTCACTTTAGTGGGCATGGGTCAGGAGAAGAAGGGCTGGTATTTGCGGATGGAACAGGACAAGTAAAATTGGTAGAAGGGGGAGCGCTAGTAGGATTATTTGGTTTATTTGCAGAGCATGTAAAGTGTGTGGTGTTAAATGCGTGCTATTCGGAGGTGCAAGCAAGAGCGATCGCAAAAGAAATAGATTATGTAATAGGCAGGGTAAACGTATCTAAATTATTGAGGAGCGTCTCCTCATACCCATGAAAAAATTTCATCAGGTTAACATCCGAGAAAAACTTAGATCCAGCTACTGGTTTATACCAACGCTGATGAC
>Ga0070738_10004414_pt1 | contig 16917 bp, 15 predicted proteins | sample Coa_R2_2_FD_66446 | JGI IMG/M metagenome (GOLD analysis project Ga0070738, IMG submission 66446) | Surface soil microbial communities from Centralia Pennsylvania, which are recovering from an underground coalmine fire - Coalmine... | ecosystem: Environmental > Terrestrial > Soil > Unclassified ...
TAGACCTCGACGCCGGGACCGATGAACATCGATCCGCGGTCCTGGAGCTTCCACAGCGCATAGCCCACTGACTGGCCGCGCTCCTTCGAGATGAGGACACCAGTCGGCCGCTGAGGTACGGCGGCGCGCATGCGCTCGTAGCCCTTGAACAGCTGCTGCAGGACGGCGTAGCCTTTGCTCAGCGTGAGCAGGCGAGTGCGCAAGCCAATCAGCCCGCGAGCGGGAATGTCGTACTGCAGGCGGACGTTGCCGCCGTCGAGCTGCATGTCCAGCATCTCGCCCTTGCGCTTGTTGATCTCCTCGATCACCGGGCCCGAGTTGGCCTCCGGAACGTCCACGGTGATGGTCTCGATCGGCTCGAGGGTGACGCCGTCGACGTGCTTGGTGATCACTTTTGGCCGGCCGACGGTGAACTCGTAGCCCTCGCGGCGCATCTTCTCGATGAGCACCGACAGGTGCAGCACGCCCCGGCCGGAGACCTGGAACGAGCCCGTGTCGTCGGTCTTTTGGACGTGCAGCGCGACGTCGGCGATGGCCTCGCGCTCAAGGCGATCGATCAGATGCGTGGAGGTCAGGAACTTGCCGCCCTCGGTGCCGCACAGGGGCGAGTCGCTGACCATGAAGCGCATGCTGATGGTGGCCGGATCGACCTGGATGCGTGGCAGCGCGACCGGCTCATCCTCGCCCGAGAGCGTGTCGCCGATGTTGAAGTCCGGAATGCCGGCCACCGAGATGATCTGGCCGGCGATGGCTTCGGGAATCTCCTTGGGCTTAATGCCCTCCGGATACATGATGCGCTGGATGCGCACCTTCCTCTGCTCGCCGTTCTCGTCGATATGGGTCACAGTCTGGTTGGTGCGCAGCGTGCCCTGGCGCAGCCGGCCGACAGCCAGCCGGCCGGTGTACTCCGAGTAGTCGAGGCTGGTGATCTGCATCACCGGCTCGGGCGAGTCGCCGACCTTGGGCGCGGGGATCTCGTCGACCATCAGCTGGAAGAGCGGCTCCAGGTTGGTGTCCGGATGGTCCATCTCGCGGCGGCTGGTGCCGTTGCGAGCGGAGGCGAAGACGTGCGGGAAGTCGAGCTGCCAGTCGGAAGCGTCGAGCTCGACGAACAGGTCGAAGACCTGGTCGAGGGCCTTGTAGGGCTCGCAGCCGGGTCGGTCGATCTTGTTGATGACCACGATGATGCGCAGGCCGAGCTCGAGCGCCTTCTTGAGGACGAAGCGCGTCTGAGCCATGGGGCCTTCGAAGGCATCCACGATGAGCAGGGCGCCGTCCACCGATCCCAGCACGCGCTCGACCTGGCCGCCGAAGTCGGCATGGCCGGGGGTGTCGACGATGTTGATCAGGTAGTCGCCGTAGGTGACGGAGGCGTTCTTGGAGAAGATGGTGATGCCGCGCTCGCGCTCCTGGTCGTTGGAGTCGAGCACGCGCTCCTGCACCTGCTGATTCTCGCGGAAGGCGCCGCTCTGCTTGAGGAGGCCGTCCACCAGCGTGGTCTTGCCGTGGTCGACGTGGGCAATGATGGCCACGTTGCGGATGCGGTCGGAGGTCAGCCGGCGCTCCAGCGCTTCGACGGCAACGCTCACGCGGCCACCTGTGGACGGCGGCCTCGGCGGCGCGGCCGGCGGCGGCGCGGCTGCTCCGCCGTTTGGCCGGCGGGGCGGGTATCGCTTGCCTGCGAGGTGCTTGGGGTCGCGGGCGTGTTCAGCGCCTCCTCGGTGAGGAGCTCCCGGTCCTCTCGCCAGGAGCGGCCCGTCTTGCGGACACTCTCAGGCAGGGTCTGGCGGCGAGGGATGTCCTGGCGGCGTTGGGACTCGCTTCGGCGGGCATCGCTTGAGAACGGCCGGCCCTCGTTGCGGCGCCAAGTGTCGCCATACTGGCGGCGGTCATCGCCTGCGGCGCTGTCCCGCCCGCCCGCCCTTCGCAGGACTTCGTCCTGCACCTGCGGTGCTCGCGGTTGGCGGCTGCCGTCCTGCGTCCGCAGCGCTCGCTCGCGGCGAGGGCGCTCCTGCGCCTGCGATTCTCCCGGCCGGCGAGAATCGGCCTGCGCCTGCGGTGCTCGTGGTTGGCGGCTGCCATCCTGCGCCCGCGGCGATCTCTCGTGGCGAGCTCCATCGTGCGCCTGCGGCGCTCGCTCGTGGCGAGCTCCGTCCTGCGCCTGCGGCGCGCGCGACTGGCGAGAATCGGCCTGGGCGTGCGGTGCTCGCGGCGCTGGCTTCGCGCCGTTGCGCGGGGGGCGCGGCTCGTAGAGGGGGATGGCGTTGACCGCGGCGGGGGTGGCGGGGGTTTCGCCAACCCAGCGTTTGCGGGGGATGCGGACACCGTTCAGGGTGCGGGCGAGCTTGCGCCACTTGTCTTCGTCGGAGGGGGCGAGCAGGGTGACGGCGTCGCCTTCGCGGCCCATGCGGCCGGTGCGGCCGACCCGGTGGGTCAGGAGCTCCGTCGTCTCCGGCAGCTCGTAGTTGATGACCAGGCCAATGTGCTCGACGTCGAGCCCGCGGGCGGCGACGTTGGTGGCCAGCAGGATGGGCACGCGCCGGGCTCGGAAGTCGGCCATCACGGCGTCGCGTGCATTCTGGGAGAGGTTGCCCTGGAGCGCGGCGGCCGGGTAGCCCAGCGCCACGAGCTGCTTGGCCAGCTTCTTGACGCCGTGCTTGGTGCGGCCGAATACGAGAACGCTTTCGTCGTCGCGCCCGTCGAGCAGCACGCGCAGGACGGGCAGCTTCTGGCCCTCAGCCACGTCGTAGATAACGTGATCGATCTTGGGCGCGTCCTCTGGGCGCATGTCGATGCGGACGCTCTCGGGGTTGCGCAGGTGCTTGTGCGAGGTCTCCTTCACCCAATCGGGCACGGTGGCCGAGAACAGCGCGGTCTGGCGCTCCTTGGGCAGGAAGCCCAGGATGCGCTCGACATCGGGAGCGAACCCCTGGTCCAGCATCTCGTCGGCCTCATCCAGGACGACGTAGCTGATGTGCTCGGGCCGGAGGGCCTCCTGGCGCAGCAGGTCCAGCACACGGCCGGGCGTGCCTACGACGATCTGGGCGCCACGGCGAAGGGCGTCGATCTGCGGGCCCATGGCCTTGCCGCCGAAGATGAGCGTCGACCGGATGTGGCGGCCGCGGCACAGGATCTCGACCACCTCGCCGACCTGCTGGGCCAGCTCACGGGTGGGCACCAGGACCAGAGCCTGCAGGGTCTTCTGCTCGGCGTCGATCTTCTCGACCATGGGGATGGCGAAGGCCAGGGTCTTGCCCGAGCCCGTCTTGGCCTGGCCAATAAGGTCGTGGCCGTCCAGCAGCAGCGGCAGGGACTTGGCCTGGATGGGCGTGGGCTCGACGATGTTCATCGACTGGAGCGCGGCGCGCGTAGCAGCGCTCAGCGGGAGCGAGGGAAATGACAAACGCTATTCCTTTTCGCAGCCGCATGCAGCGGCTGCACAGTTTTGATACTGCAGCGCCAGGAGGAGCTGAAGCTCGGCCCGCAACTACGCGGGCCCAACTCTCTGGAAGCGTGCTGCGGCAGGTGTATCCGCTCGAGGCGGACTCAACCGCCGCGAACTATATCACGCAAAACAGCGGCAGCTTGGAGGCCGTGGCCTCCAGGTAGGACTTAGGTGTTGCGGACGAAGTCGAAGTGGAACTCCCCGCTGAGGTAGCAGTTGCCGCTGTAGGTGATCGTCTTGACGTCCGAAGCCTGGCGGCCGGCATTGTCGAGGACCATCACCTGCGCCGTGATGACGTTGTTGGGGCAGCCCTGTGCGAGCTGGAAGTAGAAGGTGCCATCGCCGTTGGTCTGCATGGTGTACACCTGTCCGCCGATGGTTGCCTGCACCACCACCCACTGGAGATGGTCGCCGCGGGCGCTCATCACACGTCCGCGGATGAACTGCACGGCAAGGCTGCCGATCTCGCCGATGCAGGGCACCGCGCTGCCGCGCGGGTCGGGGCTGCAGTCCATTGGCGGAGCGGTGACGTCCTTGGAGTGGTACATGAACCCGGCCGGGGTTGGCGCAGCGCTTGGGGCGGCCGGAGTGGGTGTTGCGGCGGGAACGGCGCCGCCCGAACTCGGCGATGGCGCGGCCGCGGGAGCGGGACTGGGGGGAGCGCTCGCAGGGGCGGCCAGGACCTGGCCGGCAATCGTCTCGGGACGCGCGGCATCTGCCGGGACGACGCCCAGATCCTTGGCAATCTGGCCGGCGTTGACCATCGAGACGTCGCCGCGTGACACGCCCGCGGCGGGGTTATCGATGAGCCAGTGCTGGAGCGCGGTGCGCTGGGCGCGCAGCACCATGAACGGGCCGGTGTTGGTGACCGTGGACGTCGGCAGGCCGTTGAAGGTCACCGGGTCGGGCGAGCCGTTGTAGCGCGTGGCGATGGCGGGGTCGGCATTCAGCAGATCGAGCCGAGCGGCGCGGACCTGGTCCGGGGTCTTGCCGGCGTCGAACACGGTCGAATCTATGGGCGGCGGAATCTGGTACTGGCTCTGGAGGACGCCGTCCATCCCCATGTCGTGCAGCAGGTCGAAGACGTTCACGAAGGCGACCTGGCTGGTGTCGGGCCGCCACTGCATGATGACCTTTTGAGTGGCCTGCGAGATGAAGCCGTTCAGCATGAAGCGCCGGGAAATCGGATAGCCGAGCGCGGCGACGCCGCCCAGGCGCTGGTACTCGGACCACATGCCGACGCCGCCCTCGTCGCTGATCCGGAAGCCGTAGTCCGGGGAGGCGCCGCCGTTGGCCTCGGTGAAGAAGTGGCCGACGGGCAGGTCCGAGTCGCCCGCCGCGAAGGCGGTCGCGGGGAGGAAAAAGCTTGCGAGTAACAGTGTCACCCTGAGCGTCGAGCGAAGGGTCCCCAATTCGAGCCAGGGATGCGGAGCCTGCCCTCGAGCGAAGCGAAGGGCTCGACGCTCAGCATGACGTGGGGAGAACATAGCCCCCCAGTTTAAGATGAGGCCATGGCTGGGCAGGACTACGTCTACATTTCGGGCGACTCGCACCTGGAAATTGATACGAAGTACTGGCGCGATCGGGTTCCGGCGCTTCACCGGGACCGCGTGCCGCGCGTCATCAAGCTGCCCGATGGCGGGGACGCCTGGATCGCCGAGAACTCGCCCCTGACGGAGAACCCCTTCGACCTGTACGGCGGCAAGGGGCGCGAGAACTGGTGGCCGTTCGGCCAGAGCTATGACACTACCAAGGGCACAGGTCCAGCCGAGCAGCGCATCCGCGAGCAGGACGAGGACGGCATTGCCGCCGAGGTGCTATTCCCGGGCGTGGTGGCTACGCGGCTGTGGCGCAACATCCGGGACGACGACGCCTACCTGGCCCTCATCCATGCCTACAACGACTTCCTGGCCGAGGACTACTGCGCCGTCAACCGCGACCGGCTGATCGGCCTCGGCATCATGCCGGCCACGGGCGTGGACGACATGATCGCGGAGATGGAGCGCTGCGCCAAGATGGGCCTGAAGGCGGTGGTCATCAGCACCTTCCCCAGCGGCGCCGCCTGCCCCATGAAGGACGACGACCGCTTCTGGGCAACGGCCGTGGACATGAACATGCCGGTGACCATCCACCAGGAACTGAAGCGCCCCGCGGGAACGCTGCTGTACTACCCGCCCGAGGCCAAGCGGCTGCGGGCCCGGCTGGGCGACTACGCCGAGCTGTGCGTGCAGGTCACGAAGTACGCCCAGACCGGCGGCATCAATGCCTGCCAGCTGCTGCTCTCAGGCGTGTTCGACCGCTTCCCCGGCCTCGATCTTTTCTTCGCCGAGACGCAGATCGGCTGGCTGCCGTTTGCGATGGCCATGGCCGACGTGCGCTTCGAGCGCCACCGGCTGTGGACGGAGCGGCTGTTCGAGTGGTGGCAGCCGCCCAAGGAGCTGCCGAGCTACTACCTCGGCCAGCGCTGCTATTGGGGCTTCCAGTACGACCGCGTTGGCGTGGAGAACCGGCACCGCATCAGCGTGGAGCACTGCGTGTGGGCGACTGACTTCCCGCACCAGGAATCGGAGTGGCCGAACTCGATGGGCATCGTCGAGCGCAACTTCGCCGGGGTACCCGAGGACGAGGTCCGGAAGATGGTGCAGGACAACGTGGTGCGCTTCTTCCACCTCGACCTGGACTCGATCGCGAAGCAGGCGCCGTGCAAGCGCCAGCCGGCGGCCGTCTAGATGGCCGAGCACGAGGAAGTCCGGGCCAAAGTCGCGCAGGCCTGTCGCATCCTGGCCATGACCGGCCTGGTGAAGGAGATCACCGGGCACGTGAGCGCCCGCGTGCCGGGGAGCGACGGCGAGATGTACCTGCGCTGCCGCGGCGACGACGAGTTCGGCCTGCCCTACACCGGGGCTGTGGCCATCCAGCGCGTAACCCTGGACGGCGACAGCGAGGTCGCGCCCGGGAACGTGCTGCCCATCGAGCTGCCGATCCATGGCGAGGTGCTGCGCGCCAAGCCGGAGATGAACTGCGTGGTCCACGCCCATCCGCCGTACTGCCTGCTGTGCGGCATGGCCGGCATCGAGCTGCGGCCGGTGTACGGCGCGTATGACCCCTCCGGGATCACGATCGCGACGCAGCTGAAGACGTACCCGCGATCCATCCTCATCAGCTCGCGCGAGCTGGGCGAGGAGGTCGTGCGCACGATGGGCGACAGCAGCTTCGCGCTGCTGCGCGGCCACGGCATCGTGGTGGCCGGCGCGACTATCGAGGAGGCGACGATCAACGCCATCAGGCTGGAGAATCTGGCCAAGACGTGCTGGCAGCTAGCCCAGCACGGGCCGCTGCCGGAGATATCGGCGGCGGACATCGAGGCGTTCGGCGGGCCAACCAACCCGCGGGTCGCCCGCGGCGCCGAGTGGGTGTGGCGCTACTACGCCCGCCTCGAGGAGAGCTGGACGCCTACCGTAGTCGGCTAGGCCGCCCGCATGCCGGAACTACCGGAACTGGAGGCTGTCCGGCGGCGTTTTGCGCCGCGGGTCGAGGGGCGGGTCGTTGACGGCGTGGAGGTCAACCCGCGCAAGGGGTTCCTGCTGCGAAGTCCGCTGCCGGTGTTTACCTCGGAGCTGAAGGGGCGGCGGATCAGCCAGGTGTGGCGGCGAGGGAAGCACATGGTCTACGACCTGGAGGCGGAAGGGGATCTAGGGCACCTGGTCATCAATCCGATGCTGGGCGGGCGCTTTCAAATGACGCCCCTCGGAGCCAAGCGGCAGGCGGCGCACATCTTCTCCCTCCTGCTGGACGGTGCCGAAGAGCTGCGGTATCTCGACTTCAGGGATATGGGGCGGGTGTACTGGGCACACGACCTGGAGAAGGAGGTGCTTGCCTGGCCGGAGCTGGGGCCCGAGGCGGACTCGCTGCCGGAGCAGGGGCTGGAGTGGTTCCGCAAGCGGCTGCGGCGCTACCGGGCGGCGCTGAAGGACGTGCTGCGCGACCAGGCCTTCCTGGCGGGGATTGGCAACGCCTACTCGGACGAGATCCTGTTCGAGGCCAAGATCCTGCCGCTGCGCAAGCGCTCCAGCCTGTCAGCCGAGGAAGAGGAGGCGCTGTTCGCCGCCATCAGCGGCGTGCTGGCGCGCGCGACGGAGGCCATCCTGGCCAACCCCAACTACGAGGAGTCCAAGCAGGACAGGTCGTTCATGGCCGTCCACGGCAGGGGCGGCGAGGCCTGCCCCCGCTGCGGGCACCGGATCAGCCAGATTGGCAGCGACCGCGAGCCGATGAATTTCTGCCGTGGCTGCCAGGTCTAATACAGCGGTCAGCTCCCCTGGACGACGATGGTGCCGTGCATGTTCCACTGGGGCTGCTGATGCCCCTGGCCGTCGATGTAGTAGGTCGCGTCGGTGGTGGAGTGGTAGGCGAAGGTGCCCGGGTTGGGGAACTTGAAGCTCCACGACTTGCCGGGGTTGATGCCGCCTGAATCGAACGCGGGGATGTAACCGGGATCGCTCTGGACGGTGTGAAGCTTCTTGCCGCCGTTAGTCCAGGTGACCGTGTCGCCCACGTTGACGACCAGCATCGCGGGCGTGTAGCCATTCGCCTCGTCGATGGTGATGTTAGTACCGGTAGCCGCCTGGCTGGCAATGACCGCGCCGGCCGGCAGCGCGTCTGAGCCGGACGGCGACGGGCTCACGATGATCTGCTGCAGGCTGCAGTCGAATCCTGGGCGCTTGTTGCCGTTGAGACAGTCGGTGGAGGAGGTGTAGGTGTAGGTGCCGGGGATGGTGAAGGCGAAGCTGGCCATAAGGCCGGGCGTGAGGCCGCCGGTATCGAACGGGCGCGGTACACCACCGCCATACGTCACGGCGGCATGCATGTTGTTCTGATCGTCGTTGATGAACGTGACGCTGCCGCCCAGGCCAATCATGGCCGGCGACGGCGTGAAGCCGCTCGCCGTGATGTGAATGACCACGTTCTGGGCCAGGCCGACGACTGGCGTCGGCGTCGGCGTGGGCGTGGTGCTGAAGGCGTTGGGGTTGTAGGCCGCGTTCACGTCCACGACATTCACGATCGCGTCGGCGCAGTTGAAGCCAGCCGTCCTAGTGCCGCCGGAGTTGGTGCAGTCGGTGTTGGAGGTGTAGACGTAGGTGCCGGGGACGGTGAAGTTGACCGGGAATGCCTGGTTAGGGCCGAGGCCGCCGGTATCGAAGGGCACCGGGCCCTGCTTGGTGCTGGCGGTATGCACGTGCGTACCGGTGTTGGTGAACGTGACCGTGCCGTTCTTGTTGACGTTGACGGTCGGAGGATCGAAGCCCTGGTCGCTGATGTTGACGGAAGCGTTGTCGGCGAGGGCAGCCTGGCCGCCCACGGCTACGGCGGGCAGAACCAGCCCTAGGGCGATGGCCAGCCGCAGCAGGTTGCGTTTCAAGGTGATGAACTCCGTATGTATGTGGTGGCCTAAACGTTACTGGACCGCGGCGGTAAGGGCAAAGGACTGAGTACTGAGTACTGAGTACTGGGTGCTGGGCCGAGAGCGCTGGTGCGTCTGCGCTTACTTTGCGGGCAGGGGCTCGGCGACGACCTGCTCCAGGGAGGTGGCTCGGCGCCAGTATTCGGCGGGGCGGGTGCGGCCGTCCCAACCGACCTGCTCCATGTCGGCGTAAACCTCGAGCTGGTAGCCATCGGGGTCGAGGAACTCGACGCCCGGGTTCGAGCCGGGGCCGCGGCGGCCCTCGTAGGTGATGGTCACACCCTTCGACTTCAGGAAGTCGCGGATCTCGAACAGCTCGTCCACGCTGGAGACTTCCATGGCGAAGTGGTGGATGCCCAGCTCGGCCTTGTCGTTGGGATCGTGGAGCTTGGCATTCGGCTCGGCGGCGACCAGCGCGACAGTGTGATGGTCCGTGGCGTTGCGCAGGAAGACCATGCCGAACTCGTTGCGGTCGGACTCCTTGAAGCCCATGATCTCGGTCCAGAACTTCACCGAGCGCTCAATGTCGCTCACGCGGTAGACCACGTGGCCGATCTTCTTGACTTTGATAGGTGTCGTCATGCGTTCCCCAGGATATTACTTCTGCGCCCCACCCACCAGAACACGACCATCAGCGGCGCCATCACCGCGCTCACCAGCAGCGTAACGGCGGCAGCCTGGTTCCGGGCGCTGGACATCCAGAAGCTCCAGACCACCGCCTGGAGGGTGATGCTGTTCTGCGAGCTGAGGAACACGGCGGCCGTCAGCTCGCGGTAGACCAGCAGCGCCGTCCACAGCCAGACGGAGAACAGCGCCGGCCGCAGCAGCGGGAACAGCACCTTCCACGAGGCGCGCGCGACCGACAGGCCGGCGGCCACGGCGGCCTCCTCCAGCTCGCGATGGATCTGCAGGAGCGCGCCGTTCAGGGCGCGCGTCGCGAAAGCCAGGCGGGCAATGATGTACACGATGGCCATGAGCCACACCGAGCCGAACAGCGGCAGCAGGTGGCCAACGACGAACAGCGCCAGCAGCAGCGCGGAAACGGCCATGATCAGCTCCGGCAGGGCGTGCGGCAGGAAGGCGCCGAAGTCCAGCACGTAGCGCGCGCGGCTGCGCGAGCGCACGACCAGCCAGGAGATGGCGAAGGCCAGCAGCAGTACGACGACTGGCACGACGATCATCAGCAGCACGGTATTGGTCAGCCCGCGGGAGACGAGCTCCCAGTTCAGGCCGGTGTAGTTCTTAAGGGTCAGCTTGCTGAAGGCGTCCGCGGACGGGACCATCAGGAAGGGCGTGAACGCGGCGAAGGCCAGGCACAGCAGCGGCAGCACCGCCGCGCACAGCGCGTACAGGGCGATGAAGGCCCAGCCCGCGACCTCCCACCGGCCGAGGGCTATGGGCGTGGGCCGGTACGCCTTGCCGGTAATCACCTGGTAGCGATGGCCCTGCTTGAGGACGCGGGCGTACCAGGTGGTGAGGGCGAAGGCGACGGCGATCATCAGCACGCCCAGCGCGGCCGAGATGCCGTAGCGCGGCGTCCCCTCGCCCGGGGGATGGAGCAGGTCGTAGACGTGGGTGCTGAGCATGTAGACGCGGTTGCCCAGGCCCAGGATGGCGGGGATGTCGAAGGTGGCCAGGGCGATGGTGACGATGTAGATGACCGCCGCCAGGATGCCGGGCCGCGCCAGCGGCAGCGTGACCTTCCACAGCACGCGGCCGAGCTTCATGCCGTGGACTCGGGCCGCCTCCTCGAGCGAGGGGTTCATCGAGCGGAACATCTGCGCGCTCAGGATGAAGCCGAGCGAAGCGAGGCTGAGGCCCTGCACGAAGCCCATGCCGACCGGCGTGGCCACGTTGATGGGCGCATCGTTGAGGTTGAACGCCTGCATGAGCCACTGGTTCAAGATGCCGATCCGGGGGTGGCCAATGAAGGTCCAGCCCATGGCCGTGTAGATGCCCGGCACGATGAGGCCGAAGGTCATGACGCAGTAGACCAGCGCCTTGGCATGCATGGTGGTGCGCTCGGCCAGCCAGGCGATGGGCAGCCCGATCGCCAGCGCCACGACGACCGTGACGGCGGCGAACACGAGCGTGTTCAGGCAAACGGAGTAGAAGAAGGGGTCGCCCAGGAGGGCGGTGTAGTTCTCGAGCGCGTACTGAGCCGTGGCGGTGCCGGTCACGCCCTTCTGGAAGCTGATCCAGATGAGGACGGCGACGAACAGCGCGATGACGGCCATCGGCGCCAGGGCCAGCGCCAGCATCAGGCCTGGGACGCGCACGCGGCGCGCTCGTGGCCTTGTTGCTACCAGAGGAAGCCTGAGTGTCGCCGCCATCCTTTAGGGTGCCCTCACCTAACCTCTCTTATGCCACCCGGCGGGGTCGCTTACGCTCCGGGCGAGGGGAGAGGAACACGTTACTTCTTGGCCAGAATCTTCTGCAGCTCTTGCTGGGTTGCGGGGAAGTCCGGGTTCTCGCTGATCCACTGCGGGGAATCGACGGCGAACTTGCCGGCGGCTGCTCGGACTTTGTCGATCTGCGCTTTCGTGTGCGCGTTGGGGAGCGTGTACATGTCGCCGCCCCAGTCCTTCCAGAGCAGCGCCTGGCCATCCGGGGAGTCGATGTACAGCGCCATCAGCGCGGCGAAGTTAGGCGCCTGGGAGTTGCGCGGGACCGCGGCGTAGAAGGAGTGGACTGACGTGATGTCGTCCAGCACCACCTGGTCCACCGGCGCGCCAGTGGCCTGCGCGTTGGCGATCCCGGTGCCGCCGCAGTCCATGGCCAGCATCCAGAACTCGCCGCTGCTGATCTGGTCGTTGGAGCCGCAGCGGATGAGGCCGGCGACCTGCGGTGAGAACTTGGTCACAAAGTCGATCATCGCCTGCTTGCCAAGCATGTCCTTGGTGGCGAAATCGCGGAAGCCGGCGGCGTAGGGCGTGGATGCGATCTTGCCCTTGAGGGCGGGGTTCAGCAGGTCCTGGAGCTTGTGCGGCAGCACATCCGGTTTGACCAGCTTGGAGTTGTAGGTCACGCCAGTGATGGCGCTGGCGATGGCGATACCGCTGTTCTCGGGCGCGTACGGGTCGAACTGCTTGCCATCGGCCGGCAGGCTGTTGTCGGTGAGCGCCTTCCAGTTGTAGGGGCTCATGGTCTTGGTGTCGAGCGAATCGCGCATGGCCTGCGAGTTGCCCAGGTAGATGTCGCTGTCGGGCGGCTGGTTGGCAGCGGCCTCCTGGGCGATCTTGCCCTGCATGCTCTGCATGTCGATGCCGGGCGTGAACGTGCCCTTGACGTTGGTGCCGTACTTCTTGTTTGTGCCGTCGACGAAGGCGTTGAAGGCGTCGGGGCCGCCGAAGCTGTCGGACGACCAGGAGCCCTTGATGGCCGTCTCTTTTTTGGCGCCGTCGATGATCTGCTGAAGCGTCAGCGAGGCGGTCGCCCCGGACGCGGCGGCCGCCGAGCCGGCAGGCTTAGCGGACGCGGATCCGGCCGGCGCGCCGGATGTCGCGGGCTTGGCGGCTGCCGAGCTGGCCGGCGATGCGCCGGCGGGGCTGGATGCCGGGCTCGCGGCCGGCGCGGTCCCGCCGCAGGCAGCGAGCGCCGTCAGCAGCAGGACGGAAACAGGAACGAGTCTCATATTGCGCATGAGCATCCCCTTTATCAGGACTGCGGCTCATGATAGACCACTTTGCCGCCTAACGGAACAGATCGCGCTCGCGAGGGCGGACGATCTCCTGAGCGGAGCCCTCGCCGGTTTGGTAGTACAGGCCGCGCACGAGGACGACCGGAATACCTTCGTCGGTCTGGCCCATCAGCAGTGAGGCCGCGGCGGCGATCTCGTCGGCGAAGCCGATGACTGAAGTCTGCAGCTCGTAGCCGTAGAGGTCGCGGCGGCCGCGCTCGTCTTTGAGCGGCCGCATGCCGGCCACACCGATCGCCACGCCCACGGAGCCTTCGCGCCAGGCCCGGCCATGGCTGTCGTTGACGACAACGGCGACGGTGCGGCCGGTCAACTCCTTGATGCGCGCGGCGAAGCGGCGGGCCGAGGCGTCGGCATCCCGCGGCAGCAGGGCGGCCACCTCGCCATTGCCGGGCGGGACGTTGCTGCGGTCGATGCCGGCGTTGGCGCACACCCAGCCGGACCGCTGTTCGACGATCAGCACGCCTTCGTGCAGGCGAAGGACCTCGGTGCTCTCGCGCAGGATCAGCTCGACCAGGCGCGCGTCTTTCTTCGCGGTGGGCGCCATCTCGCGGGCTCGGTCGCCCGGCTCGACATCCTTCAGGTGGACCAGGCGGTTTTCGGCGCGGGAGATGACCTTCTGGGCGATGACGAACAGATCGCCATCTTCGACCAGCGTCTCCAGGTGATCGAGGACAATCGCGGCCAGGTCGTCGCCCGGCTGGATGGTTGGGATGCCGCGAACCGGGATGAGCCGGACCTCGCCGGCGGGATCGCTCACCGGGCGGCTGGGGCCAGAGTCTGCGAGAGCTGCAGCCGGCCGGCCTGCACGGCGCGGTAGGCGCGCAGATCCTCGGGCGTATCGACGTCGAACGCCAGCCCATCGCGCTCCACCAGCGCCACCGGCAGGCCGTGGCGTTCGGCCTCGAAGCAGTGGTAGCGGGCGCTGTCGCGGCCGAAGCGGAAGGGAATCGCCTCGGGGGGCGTCAGCAGGAGGGCGTTGGTGCCGCCATCTTTCGACGGAGCGAGCACCACCGGCGCCTGTCCTCGACGGGACAGCAGCTCTCGCAGATCCTCGAGACTCGCGAGGGGCAGATCCGAGAGGATCACCAGCAGGCTGCTGGCCCCTTGCCCAACGGCCCAGGCACGGCCGGCTTCGAGCGCCTTGTTCAAGCCGGCGGTCGCCTCCGGCAGCGGCATGGCGCCGGCCTGACGAGCTTCCTCCAATGCCTGCTCGCCGGCGCTGATGACGGCGCAGGCGTCAAGCTCGGCGAGCTGCATCACCTGCGACAGCAGGGAGCGCAGCATGTGGCGGCTGACCTCGGCCCGCTCGGCGGGCGAGAACGCCGGAGCAAGCCGGCTCTTGGCCGCGGCCAGCCCCTTGGCGGGTATCAGCGCGATCAGGCTCACGCCGGCAGCCACTCCAGGATCTCGCCCGCCAGACGGCGCTTGTCCTCTTCCGTCTTCATGATGGTGTTGGTCGCCAGCACCTGCAAGCCCATGGCGCGAAGCGTGGGGACGTGGGCTTCGTCCGCGCGGTCGATCACGATGCCGGTCAGGAAATCTTCGTACAAGCGGGCCAAGCCTACAACCGAGGATTCATGTCCGCCGGCGATCATCAGCCGGCCGGCCGGGCCGCTGACGGCATCGCCGCCGACGATCGGGCTGATAGCGACCCGCGGCACGCGCAGCCCCCGCAGCCGCTCGCGGAACCCCGGTACAGCCAGTATGGGGCTGATGCTGACTATGGGATTGGAGGGGCACAGGACGACGCAGCTGGCGGCCTCGAGGGCGGCGGCGGCCTCGGGAGTCATCGATGCGTCGGATGCGCCCTGGAACACCACCTGCCTGACCTCGTCCTGGTGGCGGCGCTTGACGAAGTACTCCTGGAAGGTGAGCTCCTCGCCCTCGACGGTGGTGATGCGCGTCCCGACGGGCTGGTCGCACATCGGCAGGAGGCGGCAGCGGAGCCCGACGGCCGCATCCAGGCGGGCTTCCACTTCGGTGAGGTGCTGGCCCTGGCGCAGCAGCTCGGTCCGGGCCAGGTGAGTGGCCAGATCGCGGTCGCCGAGCTGGAACCAGGTGGCCAGGCCGTAGCGCCGGAGCTGGTCCAGGGCGTTGAAGGTATCGCCGTCGACGCCCCAGCCGGTGCGCGGGTTGGCCATCCCGCTCAGCGTGTAGCGGACGGTGTCCAGGTCGGGGCAGATGCGCAGGCCGTACATGGTCTCGTCGTCGCCGGTGTTGACGACCACGCTGAGCTGCTCGCCGAGGTGGGCGTACAGGCCGAAGGCCAGCTTGGAGCCCCCGACGCCGCCGGCCACGGCCACGACCTCCTGCTTGTGATCAGCGCTGAAGGACAAGGTCCTCCATGGGGCGGCGCGGCGGGACGGGGGGCATCTCCACGGGCCGGCCGATGGTGATGAGCGCCTGGGGCTCCCAGTCCTTGGGGAGGTCCAGCGTCTGGCTCACGACCTCGGGGCAGAACAGGGGGGCGCACATCCAGCAGGCGCCAAGGCCGTTCAGGTGCAGGGCCAGCAGCAGGTTCTGGATGGCGGCGCCGATGCTCTGGACGGCCATGTCGCGCTCGGCCATCTGCCGGCGCTCGTCGGGATAGCGGTCCAGGTCGCGCTGAGTCATGCACACCACGACCAGCGCGCGGGCCTTGCTCAGCCGCACCCGCGAGCCCTTCAATTGGCCTTCGATGAGGCGCGGGCTCAGCTCATCTTGCGAGAGGTCCTCCTGCCAGCGTTCGCCCATCGCCTCCGCCAGCCGGCGCCGCTCGCCGTCGGAGGTGATGACGACGAACCTCCACGGCTGCGTGTGGTGCGGCGATGGCGCCCAGCAGGCATCCTCGATAGCCCGCTCGATCGCATTCTGGTCTATGTCCTCAGCCCGGTACGCGCGAACCGTCCGCCGCTGCCGGACGACCTCCCGGAAGGACTCGTAGTCCACTGAGGGATTGTATTTGGAGTAGAGACAATGGGACCCTTTGCGACAGATCGCCCACCGCGCGTACCAAACGTATAGATGATGTCTATACTTGATGTGTGGCTCGGGCTGAGCTGGAGGTGTTCGTCGATGAAGAGACGGGCCTCATCTACTACTTCAAGTACGACGAGACAGAGACGGATCGACTGCACGTCGAGGTTCGAGGCGCGAGCGTTGAAAGCGCAATCGCGACGCACAGGAGCGGGAACAGTGTGGTTTGGAACCCGGAGCGCCGGCGATGGGAAACCATCGGGGACGAATTCGGCGTTTACTGGGCTCTTTACCATGAGCAAGCGGGCCATATTTTCGTGATCTCATGCTTTCGGCTGGAGGAGAGCTAATGGCAATCAGGCGAACGGGCAGCGTGAAGCTTTCCGAGGAGGAAGCAGCGAAGTTCGGCCGCATGGAAGCGGAGGCCGTAAAGGACGGCGATCCGGAGGTTGGCTCGCTGATGATCGCGATGCGCTGGGGGCGCCCACAGTTACGGCTTGTGCGACGCGCAGCGGAACTGCGAGGGGTACCGTACCAGGTGTACATCAAGAATGCTGCGTGGGAGGCCGCGGTGAAGGACCTGGAGCATGCCGGCGCAGTACTGAACCGGCAATAGTGCCTGTGTCCTGAGAGCTTCTACGCCGCGAGGGCGTTCTGGCGGATCTGATCCAGGATGGCTATGACGCGCTGGACCTGGTCCGGGTTGAAGATGCCATCGGGGCCCTGGGAGTTGAGGTCCGTGAAGGGAGAATGATACAGGAGCTCGGCGGCGACCTGGCCGTGATCGGTGAGATGGTCGACGAGCATGTTGATGAACTCGATCTGGTTGGCCGAGGCGGTGCCCCCGGCGAGGAACTCGCCGAAGGCGGATTTTGCGGCCTCCCGGTCGAGCCCGACCAGGGAGCGGACGAAGAGGCCCAGGCCAGAGCTGGTCTGCCTGGCACGATCGAGGTCTGATTCATTGGCGACGCCGGCTTCGAGGAGCATGCGCTCGAGCTCGGCCAGGTCTTGCGGAGTAAGGGGCTGGTTCAACCGCAGCTTGTGGATGGCGACGTGGTCCTCGTGAGCCCGAAGAAAGTGGCGGGCTTTGGCGCGGAAGCGCTCGAACTCGTGAGGCTCGGCAAGTCCGGCGAACTCGACTTCCAGGCCGGGGCCGAGGCGATCCTCAAAGTCGGTGAAGATGAGCCGGCGCTCGGCCTTCTCGGCCAGCTTGACTAGGCCGCGGAGGCGCTTGCGGGCGACCTCGATCATGGGCACGGTGACGTCGCGCCACCACTCATCGGCGGCCACCGCCTCGATCAGCTCCATGTGGGCGCGGACGGCGGGGATGCTCGACTTCTCCTCCAGCGAGCGGGC
>Ga0070738_10004419_pt1 | contig 16902 bp, 11 predicted proteins | sample Coa_R2_2_FD_66446 | JGI IMG/M metagenome (GOLD analysis project Ga0070738, IMG submission 66446) | Surface soil microbial communities from Centralia Pennsylvania, which are recovering from an underground coalmine fire - Coalmine... | ecosystem: Environmental > Terrestrial > Soil > Unclassified ...
ATCGCACCGGCCGGCTCGATGGTTCCGTACGTCCTATGGTTTGACTCGGCGACGCACCTCCCGGCACGCGGCGACTTCGTCGACGGCTTCACGACGCAAACGATGACGCTCTCCGATTACCGCAGCGTCGGTGGCGTTAAGATCGCGCACGCCATCCATATCGATTCCAGCGACGGGAACAATTCCGACATCGCGGTTCAAAGCGTCGCCTTCGACCCGCCCGGCGCCGCCGCGGCGCTGGAGCGGCCGCAAACCAAGCCGGACGACTTTTCGATGCTCGACGGCAAGACGTCGACGACCATTCCGATCGCCCTCGTGGAGAACCACGTCTACCTCGACGTGATGCTTAACGGGAAAGGCCCGTATCACTTCATCTTCGACACCGGCGGTGCGAACATCGTGGATACCGCTGTCGCCAAAGAGATCGGCGCCTTGAGCAGCGGCTCGGCGCAGGGCAGCGGCGTCGGATCGCAGACCGAATCGTTTAGCATCGCCAATATCGCCACGCTTCAAGTGGGTGACGCCGTGCTCAAAGATCAGCTCTTCGGCGTCGCGCCCGTGCGCATGGGCTTCGGCGTGTCGTCGGGCCGCCAGGTCGACGGGCTGATCGGGTGGGAAGTCCTCGCGCGCTACGTGACGACCTTCGATTATGCGAACCGCCAAGTCGTGCTGAGTATGCCGGGCACGACCACGCCGCCGGCGGGAGGACACGTCGTACCGTTTGTGCTCTACGGGACGCAGCCGCAAATCGCGTGCACGATCGACGGCATCCCGGCCGAATGCACCATCGACACCGGCGCGCGCGACACGATCAGCTTCATGTCGCCCTTCCTTGCAGCCCATTCGCAAGTGGTTCCCGCCGTTACGACTGCTCCGGGGATCGACGGATTCGGCGTCGGCGGCCCCGAGATCGGCAAGCTCGGGCGAGTGCAATCCGTCGGCATCGACGATCTGGAGCTGACGAACGTCGTCGGCGACTATTCGGCGCAGACGGCGGGCGCGATGGCCGCGCCGTTCGTCGGCGCGAATATCGGCGGAAATCTCCTGCGGCGTTTCACCGTGACGTTCGATTACGGCAATGGAACCATGACGCTGGTACCCAACGCCGACTACGCCAAGCCCGATTTCTACGAGCGGTCCGGTCTCTTTCTCGTCAAGCAGGGCGCCGGCATCGCGGTCGCCGATGCGCGTCCGGGAACGCCGGCGGCACAGGCCGGAATCGTTAGAGGCGACACGATCGTCGCCGTCAACGGAACGCCGGCCAACACGATGACGCTCGGCGAGATCCGCGACCTCCTCGCGCAACCGGCCGGCACCGTGGTGACGCTGCAAATCGCCGCCAAGAACGGCACGCAACGCACCGTGAGGCTTGCGCTCCGCGACTACGTCTGACGTAACGCGCCGAGCGAGCTGCCTACAGGACAGCACGAGCGGCGGCGCGTACCGTTTTACGTAGTTTAGAGCCGCTCTGCAGCGGCCGGCATTGGCCTTCCCTGGCACCCTTCTTTTCGCAGGAGCACGACTATGGACTTTCAGCTTCGCAGGCCGTTCGTACGGGCTGCGCTCGTGGCATTTGGCCTCATCGGGATCGCGTTGGCGGCGTGCAGCGGCCAAAGCGGATCGCCGAATGCGATAACGCCGGCCGACCTCGGAGCCGGCGCGGCAGTTCGCGCGCCAAACGGCACGGCACTCTTTATCGAATCCTCCGCGTTTGCCTCACGACCACGCGCTATCGGCACGTACGACGCGCGGGCGATCGTCCCGGCGCCTTCGGCGTGGTCGATGCTGCCGGGAGCGCTTCGCGTCACCTTCGTGCCGGCGCTGCGGGCGCTGCGCGGCCCGGCGACGGGGGCTCGGGTCGTGGTGGCGTACCCGCCAAGTCAACGTACGGCACTGATCGCCGGCCACGCGCTGCTGTTCTCGATCACGTATGCCCGCGGGGTCACGGTGCCGTACGTCACGCCGGGCAATCTCGACGTACCGGGCGATCGTATCGGTGCGGATCTCCCGGCCCAGCTGTTGGACGGCGCGACCAAAATGACCGTCGCAGTGGGCGAGAATGCCGTCAAGTACGTCATGGAGTCGCCGGGGCCGCGCTACTGGGACGGTAAACAGTGGAGCACGAGCGGAACGATCTCCCCCAACAAGAGCACGGTTGTCTTGATTCATGGGATATTCTCGAGCGTCGAATCGGCCTTCCCGTCTGCCAGTCCTCGATCGACCGCAACGCCGTGCCCCCAAAAAATCGCCGATGCCGGAGGCTTCCAGCAAGTGTTCGGCTACGATTACAAATTCGACGAACCGCCGTACTACGGTGCGGACCGCTTCGCTCAGTTCTTGACGAAGTTATCGAACTCGGGCGTTAAATCGGTTACGATCGAGGCGCATAGCTACGGCACGATCATATCGCTGGCAACCATTCCGACCGTCGCGCGAGCGATCAAGGTGGACAATCTCGTGACGCTCGGCGGCCCGCTTCCGCTGCGCGGTACGCCGCTGGCCAGCAAAGACAATGCCTGGCGGATGTCGATGATGCTGGGCTTACTCGATTGGTATCTGGGCTTTCCGCCAAGCGTCGTCGACCGAATGTTCGATAGCGGCATGGTCGCCTCGCTCAACACCGGGTCGACGGATTTGAAGAACATACTGTACGACATCAAAGCGATGGGCGCGCCGCCCAAGTTCGTCGAGGTTGCCGGGAACAAGTGGATCTGCTTCATCGGGTCGTCGCACCTGTGCGTGTTCTCGGAAGAGACGCTCAAACCGCAACTCTGGGACGGCAGCGGCGTAAAGCTGCCGTGGGACGGCGTCGTGGAGACGATTGCGGCGAAATCGACCGATCTACCGAATCCGGTCGCCAAGGAGTTCCCGCTTTCACACATCGACCTGGAGTGCGATCCCGACGTGATCTCGTGGGTCGGGCAACAGGTTAAAGCGAGTCACTAGGGCGTCCCCGGGGGGATCGGCCCGGCCGATCCCCTCGCAAACTGCAGGGAATGTCTAGATAAGTTCGTGGTCCGGCGCCCCCGCCGAGGATAGGGTTGAGGTACCCACTCTTCTGGATGAAAGGCGCTCAAACAATGTATAACCTCAGCTCGATCCTTCGCACCGCCGCCGGAATTGCCGTCGCGGCGCTCGTCACCCAGCCGCTCGCGGGCTGCAGCGGCGCCTCGCAGGCGCTCCCCGGTGCAGGCCCCTCGCTGGCCGTTCCGGCCGCCGTCAACGCTCAGGGCTCTGCCGCGCTGCCCGACAAGAAAAAGAAAAAAGAAACGCTGCTCTTCGTCAGCGACAACGAACACAATAAGGTTCTCGTCTTCGACGCGAGCACGAAACAGCAGAACCCCTCGCCGCTGCGCACCATCACGTCCGGAGTCGCGCTGCCCAACGGCATCGCAACCGATAAATCGGGCAACTTGTACGTCGCGAATTACTATACCAACAGCATCACGATCTACGCGCCGAACTCGAGCACGCCGAAGGCGACGCTGAGCAGCGGGCTCAACGGACCGTGGGACGTCAAAGTCGACGGCTTCGGCGACGTCTACGTCGCCAACGTTCCGCTCTACGGTGGGACCGATTACATCGTCGAGTATCCGGCCGGCTCGTCGTCGCCCAGCGCGAGCTGGAACGTACCGCAGCAAGGCATGACGCTCTCGGGTATCGCCATCCTCAACCCGAATCAACAGGGTTATCAGTCAATCTACGCGCTGGCGTACACGCTCAACAGCAGCGACCTTGCAACCGGCTACGCGCTCTCGTGCTATCCCGGCAACGGTACGTGCGCCTCGCTCGGCGACACGTTCGGCCAGACCGGCGGTATCGAAATCGCGAAGTCGCCCGGCGCAAGCCAGCACTTCCAGTGGATCGCCGTCGACCAGTACGTCCCCGGCATCGACATCTTCACGCAGAATCAGTCGACGAAGCAGTTCGCCACCGGCGGAACGCCCGAGTTCGTCACCCTCGACGCAACCGGCACCAAGCTCTTCGTCGCCGACCGCTTCTACGGCCAAGTCGAAGAGTATAGCTATCCGGGTCTTACCAAGCTCAACACGTTCCCCAGCGGCGGACAGACCTACGGCGTCGCCACCAGCCCGACGGGAACGCTCCACTAAACGCTCGCCTCAAACGTCGACCTCCGGCGTCAGTGCCGGTCGGGGTCCGCCCCGGCCGGCACTCGTCGCGTCTCGCGGGCCTCTTCGAGTGCGCGCTCGAGCGTGATGCTGGAACCGATGCGCCACGCGCCGTCAAACGCCGCTTCGCCGAGCGCCGCGCGCAAGCGCGTAAGTTCGGCTTCGTATTCTGCGCGCTCCGATGCAAAGACCGGTGAGTGGATCGTGCGGCGAATCGCGTCGGCCGCGCCGAGAAGACGGACGCCGCGAGACCCGTCGCCGAGCGCGGCGAGCGTGAAGCCGAGGTCCTCGAGCACTTTGGCCAGCGACGATTTGTTGGGCGTCGCCTGCAGAAGGTCGAGCGCCTCGTGAAAACGCTGGAGCGCCAGCTCGTTGTCGCCGCGCTTGTGCGCCGCGGCGCCGAGATTGATCAGCGAGTAGTGCATGCTGCCCACGTTGCCGACCGCGCGCTGCATGCGCAGACATTCCCCGAAGATCTCCTCGGCACGTGCGTAATCGCCTTGTTTGGCCGCGACGAGGCCCAGCTTCGTTAGGGCATGAGCCAGCCCCGACTCGTGCCCGAGGCGGCGGTAAATGGCGACGCTCTCTTCGCCCAGCTCCGCCGTACGCTGCATGTCGTTGTTGCTGAATGCGATCGATGCGAGATTCGAAAGCGAGGTCGCGACGCCGGCTTCGTCGTGCAGCTGCCGGCGTATGGCCAGCGCCTCTTCGTGTGCCGCTTGAGCGCGGTCGTACTCGCCGCGGAATTGAAAGATGATGCCAAGCGACGTGAGCGAGGCGGCAAGGCCCGCGTCGTCGTTTAGCGCGCGCTGCAACGCGATCGCCTCTTCGCACGACGCGTACGCTTCGTCGAAGTTGCCGAGCGCCGAGAGCAGCACGACGTGCGCGCGCAAAACGACGGCGTAGATCGTGTCGGAGACGCCCGATGCGCCGGCCCCGCGCAGCGCGAGGAAACGTCCGATCCACTCGAGGCCTTCGGCGAGATCGCCGTGCAGCCACCAAAAGCGCCAGACCGCCGCGAGCAGGGCGAAGCCTAACGCGGTCGCGCGTGCGCGAGCGGCCCATTCGAGAGCCGCGGCGACGTTGCCGTGCTCGAGCTCGAACCGCGCGATCCCCTGCCGCTGTCGCCCTCCGGAGAGTTCGCGCGAAGCCTCCTGCGCGAAGTGCAACACGTGTTCGGCGTGGCGTAGCTGCGCGTCGTCGAGCTCGCCGCTTTCCACTAATCGCTCCTGCGCGTACTCGCGCAGCATTTCGAGCATGGCGACGCGCGGCTCGCCCGACGCGTCCTCGACGAGCGTCAGCATGTTCTTTTCGACCAGCGGTGCCAGTCGCATTAGGATCGAGCGTTCGCCCTCGCAACATCCCACCGCGGCCGCGGCGGTCTCCAAAGTGCCGCCGCCGCGCAAAACCGCCAGCCGCCGGAAGACCCGCTGTTCGTCGGGCGAAAGCAAGTCGTAGCTCCACGCGATCGCGCCGTGCATCGTCTGCTGTCGGGCCGGCCGGTCGGCGGCGCCGTCGCCTAACAGCGGAAGGCGCCGCTCGAGCCTCGCGGCGAGCGCCTTGGGCGGAAGCAACTGCAGCCGCGGTGCGGCCAGCTCGATCGCCAGCGGCAAGCCCTCGAGGTGATCGACGATCGTCTCGATCGCGCGCGCGTTGGCCGGCGTCACGCCGAAGTCGGGGCTCACCATTTGCGCCCGCTGTACGAACAACGCGATGGCGGCCTCGCTTGCCAACGGCCGCACGGGGTAAACGCGCTCGGCGCGCAGCCGCAGCGGCTCGCGGCTGGTGACGAGAATTTTGAGTTTCGGCGCCTGGGCGAGCAGTTCGCCGATCCAGGCCGCCGCAGGCGTCAGGTGCTCCAGATTGTCGAGTACGAGCAATGCACTGCGTTCGCGCAGCGACGCGGCGACCGCATCGGCCGCCGGCAGTTCGCCCGACTCGCGGATTCCCAGCGCGCGCGCCGCCGCGCGCGGGACCAGCGAAGGATCCGTGACCGATGCCAGCTCGACCAGCGTCGCGCCGAGTTCGAACCGGTGGGCGCACTGCGCGCCGACCTGCACCGCCAAACTCGTCTTGCCGACGCCGGCCGGTCCGGCAAGCGTCAGCAGCGCCACGTCGTCGCGCGCGAGCAGCGCGCGGAGATGGCGAGCGTCCTCGTCGCGACCGACGAGTTGAACCGGGCGCAACGGCTGCGCCGGCGCCGGCGCCTCGGCGACCGTGGAGGCCGCAGGCTTGCGCGCCGCATCGCGCAGGCGCGCGCGGTCGGCGTCGGAGAGTCCCAGCGCCTCGGCCAACAGCATCACGGTAACGAGCCGGGGCGTGCGTGCGGCGCCGGTTTCGATATCGCTGACGGTGCGCGCGGACAGGCCCGACCGCTCCGCAAGCGCTTCTTGCGAAAGCAGCGCACCCGTGCGGAAGGAACGCAGTAAGTCCGCGAGCGGCTGGGCCACGGCCAAGCGTCCTTCGCGTCCAAAATGTGAGTATCTTCGTGGCTCTTGCAGCGTGCGAACCGGAGAATGTAAGCATGGATTCTTTACATTCGCAGGCTGCAGAGGCGGCGTTCGCTCAGCCGCTTACCGAGGAACTGCTAGGCGCCGCCGGCGTGACGCCGGGAATGCGCGTGCTCGTCTTCGGGCGGCATTTGGCCGACCTCGCCTTGCTCGTGGCCGAGCGCGTCGGCCCAACCGGTGCCGTGATCGGCCTCACCGAGCATTGCGCCATCGCGCACGAGGCCCGCCGCCGTGCCGAGAACGAGGGCTTCGAGCGCGTGGAGTTCCGCCGAGGCTCGCTCGAGGACCTGACGCTGGACGCACCCGTGGATGCGGCGATCGGGCGATTTTTCCTGATGAACGAACCGCAGCCGGCACTAGCGATTCGCCGGGCAGTGGATCGCGTGCGTGAAGGCGGGCGCATCATCTTTCAAGAGTGGCATTACGACTCGGTGCGCTGGCCGCACAGCTCCGACTGGCCGTGCGTGCCGCTCTATCGCAACTTCGCGCGCTGGTCGCTCGAAAGTTTCCGCCGGCGCCGGGTCAGCGTCGACGTCGGGTTGCGTCTCGCGAACCTCTTCGCCGAAGCGGGTTTGACCGTTCCGCACCTGCGCACGGATTTGCGCGTGGTCAACGGTTGCAACGTGCTGGGATACGCGTTCTTCGAGTCAACGCTGCGCGAGCTGCTGCCGACCATCGAACGTTGCGGCCTCGCACACGCGTACGACGTGGACGTCGATACGTTCGGCGCGCGGCTGCAACGCGAGACGGTCGCTAACGGCGGCCACGTCTTTTTGCCGCTGCAGGTCGGCGCGTGGGCGCGCTGCTAAAGGTCGCCGGCGCGCAGCCGCTAAAGCGCCCGCAGATGCCGAGCGCGACGCCGCCGCCCGCCGTTTACAGCACGCCGTCGCCGGCCCCCGACGCGTCGCGTGCCGAACTCGACGCCTGGGCCGCGTACGAGTCGCAGTACGGCGACCTCGTCTTCGGCGCCGACGCCCGCTACGATCTGAGCGTTCGTGGATCGGTCCTGCCCTACGCGAACGTGATCTTCGACTACGATACGCGGTCCGTCCCCGCGCTGAGCGCGATTTACAACCAAAACGACGTGATTCCCAGCGCGGGGCTGCGGGCGCCGCTGGGCGAGGACCGATACGCCGAGCTCTTTCTGCAGGGCGGCTACAGCTTCGGATTGCGCGGAGAGCCGAGCTTCGCCGAGAGCCGCTACGGCTTCGACTACCAACGCGATTATGGTACGTCGTTCGCGAGCGCCTCTCCGCACGCGCAGCTCAACGCTTACTTGATCGATTACTCGCGCTTTGCCGGCAACGTTATCGGCGACTTCGACGCGTTCGGCGACGCACGCTTGACGCCGTCGCTGCGCGCACTCGCCGGCGCCGGTTTTTCGTTCGACGGTCATCGCGAGTACGGAAACAACTACGCCGAAGCGTATGTCGGCCTGCTGATTCCGTTGTCGCACGTGCTCGATCTAAGGTTGGCGGGCGTCCAGGGCACGTATCTAGCGCGCGGTGCCGGCCGCCCGGCGCCGGCCTCATATTCGACCTTTCGCATCACGCTTCTCCATCAGAGTCCTCGCTGACGACCCCCGGTTTTCCGCAACGCAAAGGCGTCGTCGCTTACAAAGCGGCCAAGCGAGATTAAAGCGCTCGCGGCCCGGAGATAACGTCGCTATGAGCAGCGAAGGCGAAATCCGGCACGAGTTGGCCGTCGTCACCGGAGCGTCGAGCGGAATCGGGCTCGCCTTGGCGCGTCAGTTCGCCGAGCACGGCTTCGACCTCGTCGTCGCCGCGGAGGACGACGCAATCCGTAGCGCAGCTCGCGACCTTCAGCAAGAGTTCGAAGTCGAAGTCGAAGCCGTGCAGTGCGACCTTGCCACCGAAGCGGGCGTGGAAGATCTCGCGCAGCGTTTGGCCGGACGCGACGTCGACGCAATCGCGATCAACGCGGGCATCGGATCCGGCGGCGATTTTCGCGAGACCGACCTTCGGCAAGAGCTGCGGCTCGTGGATCTCAACTGTCGTTCGACGGTGCATTTGGCCAAGCGCGTGATTCCGGCGATGGCGGAACGCGGTCGCGGCCGCGTGCTCTTCACCTCGTCGATCGCGGCGCTGACGCCCTCGCCGTTCGAAGCGGTCTACGGCGCGTCCAAAGCGTTCGTTGCCTCGTTCTCGCAGGCACTGCGCAACGAGCTCAAAGACACCGGCGTGACGGTCACCGCGCTGATGCCGGGTCCGACCGAGACGGAGTTTTTCCGCCGCGCCGGCATGGAAGACACGAAGCTCGGCGCACAGGCGAAGGACGATCCCAACGACGTCGCGCGCCAAGGATTCGATGCGCTGATGGCCGGCAAGGACCACGTTGTGGCAGGAGCGATGAAGAATCGCGTGCAGGCGACGCTGACGAGGGTAATCTCCGACGAAACCAAAGCCGAGCTGCACCGCGCCGAGAGCGAGCCCGGCTCCGCCGAAAAAGTCAAGCGCTGACGGTCGAAGGCTGCACGAACCGCTAAAAGGACCCCGCCGCATCGCGCCAAACTGCGCTCGAATGCGCTGGTCGCGACGCGCGTTCATCGGATCGTCGCTCGGCATTTCCGCTTTAGCGACGCGGCTTCCGGTCCGCGCGCTCGCCGCTGCGCCTGCAAGCGAACCGATCGTGCCGGTGCGCGTTGATGCCGGTCGCGTCATTCGAACCGTCGTCGGTCTGCGTCCGTTTCGCGCGACCGGCTTCGTACTTCGCGCGCAGCGCTTGGGCGCGAAACTGCTGGTGCACAATTACGGTCACGGCGGCGGCGGATTCAGCCTTTCGTGGGGCTGCGCGACGCTCGCGGCCGACCTGATTTCCGGCCGATCGCCGTCGCGAGCCGCCGTCGTGGGCTGCGGCGTGATCGGGCTGACGACGGCGCGCATTCTGCAGAACCGTGGATGGGACGTCACGATCTACGCCGCCGACCTTCCGCCCAAGACGACGTCGAACGTGGCCGGCGCGCAGTGGACGCCCACGACGGTCTTCGACGAAAGCGCCGTCACGCCGGAGTTCCGCACCACGTTCTCCGACGCCGCACACCTTGCAAATCGCGCGTTTCAGCTCATGATCGGCCCGGAGTACGGCGTGCGCTGGATCCGCAACTACGCGCTCAAGCGCGATGCGGCGGCAAACACGCCCGAGCTCGACTACGCGGCGCGCGTCCGCATCGCCGACCTCTATGCCGACGTGGAAACGGTCGATCCGACCGCGACGCCGTTTTCGGGCTTCAAAGCGATTCGGCGCTTCGACACGATGCTGATCGAGCCCAATACGTTCTTACCGGCGGTCGAGCGCGATTTTTTGCTCCAGGGCGGCCGGATCGCGGTGCGCAGATTCCGCACGCCCTCCGACGTCGCCGGGCTGCACGAGCCCGTCGTGTTCAACTGCACCGGTCTCGGAGCGCGAGCTTTGTTCAACGATCCGGTACTGCAACCGGTTCGCGGGCAGCTCACGATCTTAGAGCCGCAGCCGGCCGTCGACTATACCTATCTCACCGGCCAACTCTACATGTTTCCGCGGGACGACGGCATCGTTCTCGGCGGCACGTTCGAGCCCGGCAACTGGTCGACGGCCGTCGACCTCGCAACGCAAAGCCGCATCCTGGCCGGCCACGAGGCGATTTTCGCAGGCTGAGGAACGAGCTTCGTATGAAGACCGTGGCAGCCATTGCGCTCTCGCTCTCGTGCATGACGGCCGCCGGCGCCGCGACGCCGTCGCTCGACCTTCTCGCCCGCGCTACGAACCCCAACCCGAGCCTCAACTCCTACACCGCGTCGGCGCAGCTCTCCGCGCTCTTGCACGCGATCGTCCCGATCCACAAGACGTTTGCGGGCACGGTCTACTATCTGCGTCCGAACCGAAAGATCGAGTTTCAAAACGTGCCCAACGCGCTCTCGCAGTTCCGCGATCTCGTCTCGACGACGCCGACCTACGAGCAGGCGACGCAGCAATACACGATCGCCCCGCTGACCGACGACGGAACCGTCTCGAAGTATTCGCTCGTTCCAAAGAAGACCGGCGGCCGCGTGAAAAACCTCATCGTTACGATCGGCGATGCGACGGCGCTCGTGAAAACCGCGCAATGGAACTATACCAACGGCGGCACGCTGACGTTTGGGCAGACGTACGAAAATGTCGGCAGCTATAAGCTTCCCGCGAAAGCGACGATCTCGGCGCGCTTCCCCGGCTATACGGTCGACGGAACGCTGACGTTCAGCAACTATCAGCCCAACGCCCCGGTCTCGCCGTCGGTCTTCGCCTCACCGGCCCCGTAGTGAGGAAACGGTAGCCGCTCGATGAGCCGGACGAGCGGTACGGTTACGTTCCTCTTCTCCGACATCGAGGGCAGCACTGCACGTTGGGAGCGGGATACCGCAGCGATGTCGCGGGCGCTGCGGCGTCACGACGAACTGATGCGCGAGGCGATCGAGGCGCATAACGGCGTGGTCTTCAAAGTCGTCGGCGACGCGTTCTACGCGGCGTTCGAGCGCGCGCCCGACGCGCTGGCGGCCGCGGTGCGCGCGCAACGGGCGCTGGCAACGGCCGACTTTTCCCGCGTCAACGGCCTGCGCGTGCGTATGGCGCTGCATACCGGCCATGCCGAACGGCGCGCCGACGATTACTTCGGTCCCAGCGTCAACCGCGTCGCGCGGCTGCTGGCGATCGGGCACGGCGGCCAGGTGCTGGTCTCCGACGCGGCCGCCGAACGCCTGCGCGAGGTTTTGCCGGCCCTGCACGAACTTCGCGATCTCGGCCTGCACGGCCTCAAAGACCTCGCGCGCGCCGAGCGCGTCTTCCAAGTCGTCGCGCCGCAGCTCGACGACGTCTTTCCCGCGCTGCGCTCGCTCGATCGGCTGCCCAATAATCTGCCCGAGCAAATCAGCACGTTCGTCGGCCGCGAGAATGCGATTGCCGAGATCGAATCGCTGCTGCACCGCGGCCCGCTGGTGACGCTCGCCGGTCCCGCCGGCGTCGGCAAGACGCGCTGCGCGCTGCAAGCCGGCACGAACGCGCTCCAGTCGTTCGGCGACGGCGTCTGGCTCGTCGATCTCGCGCCGATTGCCGATGCCTCGCTCGTCGCCGGCACCATTGCCCAAACGCTCGGCGTCCGCCAATCACCCAATCGTCCGATCGTCGAAAGCCTCGTCGAACATCTCGCCTCCCGCCGGGTGCTCCTCATTTTCGACAACTGCGAGCAGGTCATCGACGAAGCGCGCACCGTGAGCGTCGAAATCTTACGGCGAAGCCCCGGCGTGCGCGTACTGGCGACGAGCCGCGAACCGCTGGGCGTCGGCGGCGAACACGTGTTGCGTTTGCCATCGTTGGCCGTCAGCGAATCGATCGCGCTTTTCACCGATCGGGCGCGTACCGCAGACTCCCGCTTTACGCTCGACGAACAGAACGAGCAAGCCGTACACGCGATCGTGACGCGGCTCGACGGCATGCCGTTGGCGATCGAACTGGCCGCAGCGCGGGTACGGGTGCTCTCGCCCGCCCAGATCGCCGGGCGCCTCGACGAGCGTTTTCGCATGCTGACCGGCGGCGACCGGAGCGCGCTTCCCCGGCGTCAAACGCTGCGGGCAGCGATCGATTGGAGCTACGATCTGCTCGACGAGCGCGAGCGTACGCTCTTCCGGCGGCTGGCGATCTTCACGGGAAGCTTCGACGTCACGGCCGCCGCCGAGGTCTGCAGCGTTCCGGGGGAAATCGACGAGTGGGAAGTGCTCGACGCGCTCACCGCGCTCGTGGACAAGTCGCTGATTCTTGCCGAGCCGTACGGCGACGAGCAACGCTATCGTCTGCTGCAGTCCATGCGCGAGTATGCACTCGAGCGTTTGCGTCACGCTAACGAAGAGGAAACGCTGGCCGAGCGTCACGTGCAGTTTTACGCCCGCTGGGCGCAGGGACTCGCGCCGCTCGTCGCCGAGCTCGAAGACGACGCGTGGAAGCAACGGGCGGGCGTGGAGCTCGATAACGTTCGCGCGGCGATCGACTGGAGTCTGTTCGACCGGCACGATCCCGCGGTTGCAATTGCACTGCTCGCGCACATCGAGTGGCCGGAGATGCTCACCGCGCCGCAAGAAGCCCTGCGCTGGTACGAACGCGCCGCACAAGAGAGCGACGCGATGCCCGACGAAATCGCGCACGCGCGCATTTTGCGCCATTGCGTCTTGCTGCAATGGGTCACCGGCCGGCCCGTCGGCGATCGCCAGGCGAGCGCCGAGCTCGAGCTTTCCGTCGCACGGCGCAGCGGCGATCCCGACGAAATCGCGCGTGCGCTTGCAAATCTCGGCGCCTGCTATTACCACGGCGGCCATTTCGACGACGCCGAGGCAGTGTTCGCACAAGCGTACGCCAATCCGAAGCAGCTGTCGCGCCTGACGCGCAACGCGGTCTTGCGCATCGTCGGCGTCGCGGAGCTCCAGCGCGGCCGCGTCGAGCTCGCCCGCGAACGCTTCCTCGAAGTGGTGCGCTCCGAGCGTCCCGGCAGCGAGTCGCATGCGAGCGCGCTGCTCAACCTCGGCGAGCTCGAATACGCGGCAGGCAGCGTCGAGGCGGCGCGCGACGCTGCACGGCGCGCGCGCGAGAGTTATGCCTCGCTCGGCTCTCCGTACCTCGTGCTGGTGGTCGCGAATCTAGCCGCCTACGCGCTGGCCGCCGGCGATCTCGACGACGCGCGCGAGCGCCTACGCGAGGCGCTGGCGATGGGACGCTCCAGCCGCTGGATGGTCAGTATTCTCGAACACCACGCGCTCTATGCCGCGCTGCAGAAAGACTGGAAGCGCGCGGCGCTGCTGACGGGCTTTACCGACGCGCGTTACCGCGTTCGCGGCGAGACGCGCCAAAGCACCGAAAAGCTCGGCTACGAGCGCCTTGCGGCGCTCTTGGACGAGGCGTTTGAGAACGGCGAAATCGAGCCGTTGATGCGCGCCGGCGCGGAGCTGAGCGAAGAAAAGGTTCTGGAAACGGCTGCGGCAATATACGCCTCATGAGCGATGCAAAAACCGAAGTCTCCAAAGCGCTGGAAGAGCACCGGCGCTCGTTCGAGGCGCTGCACCAAAAGCTGGCCTCGATCGCCGAGGTTGATAAGGAAAAGCTTGGGAAGGCCGTCGCGAAGTTCCGGACCGCCCGGACGACCTTTGAAGACGACGCCCAGGAGTTCGTCACTCACTAGAGAGCGCCGCTTCGAGCGCGCTTCCGATCGGTACGCCCAAGCCGGTGCACGGATTCCAGCCGCTGCTCGCGTGGTAGCGGCCGTTCGTGCCGGAAGTGATGGCGCGAAGCGCCGTGCGCGCTTTCGCTCCGTAGAGCAGCGGGGCGAAGAATCCGATCGGCGCTCCCACACGCTGGCCTAAACGCGCGGCAAGCGCGGCCCAGAGCGGCGCGACCGCGCTCGTGCCGCCGGCCGCCAACGCCTCGCCGTTGAAAAAAACGCGATAACCCGGCGTCGACTCTGCGGACACGTCGGGCACTCCGCGCCCGGGCTTAGTTTTGTAGCGGTGCGCCAGCGCCGCCGCTTCTTCTTGCCAGGGCGGCACGTCGAAGCGTTCGCTGAATCCCCCTCCGGTTTTGGGCCAAACGCTCTCCTCGCCGGTGGCGCTCGTGCCGCCGCCGATTTGCGTTCCGCCGCATGCGTGCGCGAACGGGCTCGACGCGGGCGCCAGCACGTGCGGCGTACCTTGCGGATCGAGCTCGGCACCGTTGTCGCCCGAGGCGCAGAAAACCGTCACGCCGAGCAGCGCTGCCGCCGTAAACAGCTCGTCGAGAATCGTTAGTGCGGCCGGCGTCCAGAGATATTCGGGAAAGCCGAAACTGATCGAAAGAATCGACGGCTTTTGGTCGTCGTCGAAGATCGCGTGCAGAATCGCGTCGAGCACGCCCCGCTCGTCGTCGGGCGCTGCGTAAACAACGGTCTGCGCGCCGGGCGCCAACGCGCCGGCGATCTGCGTATCGATCGCCGACTCCAGGTCTTTGGCGGTCTCGACCTCGTGGGTCAGCTCGGCGTTATCCAGGCGTTTGACGATGGGCAGCTTCGCATGCACGCCTTGCGCGTGCATGCACTTTTCGAAATCGTCGGAACGGAACTCGCCGCGCAGCTGCACGATCGCGATCGTTTGTCCGGAACCGTCGGCGTCGGGGAAATCGTAGCGCTGCGCGATCTGCTTGGCCGTCGGGGGGACGGTGTGCGATTGAAGGCGGCCGATGGCGTGCGAGCGCGGCCATTGATGGATGCCGAAGACGCCGCGCAGAATCGCCGCGATCTCGGGCGGCGCGTGCAGCGAGTGCGAACGGTGGCGAAAACGCCGCTTGTCGTCGAGCTCGTAGATCGCCGCGGTGGCGCCGAAGGCTTTGACCAGCTCGTGAATGGAGCCGGTCAGCGAGATCGCGCGCCAGCGTGTCGCCGCGACTTCGATTCCGAACCGTGCGCAGTAGCGCCGCAGGAGATCGACGTCGTGCGGATCGGCGCCGGACTCCGCCGCAAGCTGCGTGCGGGCGGCATACGCGCGCTTTGACGGCGCCGTCGACCCCAGCGCGATCGCGCGTGCCGCGTCGAGCTCGCCGCCGCGGCGCGGCCGCAGCCACGCCGTGCAAACGATGTCGGCGCTCGAAAGGTCCGCAACGGGCGTGGCACCCGGCCACGCCGTCCGATGCGTTTGCGGAATCGGCACCCGTTCGCTGGACGTCACAACCAGTGCTTCTGCATCACCACCCCCTTGTCACCCTGAGCGAAGTCGAAGGGCACCACCTTTGTCACCCTGAGCGTAGTCGAAGGGCACCACCTTTGTCACCCTGAGCGCAGTCGAAGGGCGCTACACCTTTGTCATCCTGAGCGAAGTCGAAGGGCTGAGCGTAGTCGAAGGGCTGAGCGAAGTCGAAGGGCGCATTACAGCGCAGGGCAAGGACCTCGCCGATTTCCTCGTAACCCAGCTGCATGAACAAGTTGATCGCCGCAATCCTCTGCGCCGCGCTGCTCGGCGCCTCCGGCAGCGACGTGCCGGCCCAGGTCGATCGAACGATCGCGGCGGTGCTTGCCAAGCCCATTTACGCACACAGCACGTTCGGCCTGTTCGTCGCAGATCAAGCCACCGGCGAGACGCTCGTCGACCGCAACGCCAACGCGATGTTCGGCACCGGATCGATCATGAAAGTCTACGCCGCGACCGCCGCGCTCAAAGCGTACGGTCCCGATTACCGCTTCCGTACGCCGGTCTATCGGACCGGCAACGCGAGCGGCGGCGTGCTGAACGGCAATCTCGTGCTCGTCGCCTCGGGCGACTTCAGCTTCGGCCTGCGCGATCGCCCCGACGGCACGCTGGCCTTCAACAGCTTTCCGCAGCTCGACCACAACTACGCCGACACGGGATTTCCCGGTGCGGCGCTCGTGCCCGACAGCCGGCCGCTCTCGGCGCTCGACGAGCTCGCCCGCAAAATTCGAGCCGGCGGAATTCGCAGCGTGCGCGGAGACGTCGTCATCGACGACCGGCTCTTCTCCACATACAAAGGCTGGCCCGACGGTCTCATCGCACCGATCTGGGTCAACGAGAACGTGATCGACATTACGTCTACGCCCACGCGCGCAGGAGAGCCGGCAAAACTGGACTGGCGTCCGAAGACCGCCGCAATCTCGGTCGTTTCCACCGTGAAAACCGTCGCGGCGGGCACCAAAACGCCACCGCTGAGCGTCAAGACCATCGCCGCGGGCAAAGTCCAAGTCAGCGGTGAGATCGCCGCCGACGCAAAGCCGCTGATCGTCATCTCGCAGGTCCCGCATCCGGCCGACTTCGCGCGCGTCGCGTTCATCGAGGCGCTGCGCCGCGCCGGCGTTGCCGTGACCGCGAGCGCCTCAGGTACCAATCCGGTGCGCCTTCTGCCGAATCCCAACGTCTACGCAGCCCGAACGATGGTAGCGCAGCACGTCTCGCCGCCGCTCTCGCAGTACGTCAAAGTCGTGTTGAAGATTAGCTACAACCGCGGGGCCGATCTGCTGGTCTGCCTCGTCGCGGCGAAAATCGGAAGCAGCGATTGCGCCGACGGTTTGGCCGCGGAAGTCAAGACGATCGCGCCGCTCGGCGCGTCGGCAGTCAGCACCATCGTTTACGACGGCGCCGGCTCAGTCGACGACGGCCGAACGACTCCCTCCGACGAGGCAACGCTCCTGCGCAATCTGATGAGCGTCCCGTGGGGTCACTACGTGCACGACGGCATGTCGATTCTCGGCGTCGACGGCACGCAAGCGACGA